>ERZ808037.1435-NODE-1435-length-15384-cov-37.123734_pt1 | contig 15384 bp, 11 predicted proteins | sample MGYA00380190_ERZ808037 | MGnify/ENA primary metagenome ERZ808037 (study PRJEB31490, sample SAMN06133399) | mouse gut metagenome | isolation source: J9 | host: mice | place: China: Chengdu | collected 2015-05 ... | reverse complement strand
GAAATATAGTAAATCAACAAGTTTGCTACTGTTGATAATCAAGCATTTGGGCACATTTAGATACCTGAGTAGTTACACTCACGGCAGTCTTTTGTGCTAACTTGTCCTTAATCATCGGTCACATAGCTACAGCTATGCTCCCTCTGATTAATAACAATTTAGCCCAAAATCCTACCGCTTTGGCTTAACATTTGTTTTTTAACAACCTCTTAAATTTATTCTCTATGAGATAGCATGTGGATGTATTTTTGTCCTTTTGAATCTTTTGTGTCGGTCATAAAAGAAGTTATAATATGATTTTTCTTGGACTTCTGATCATAGCCATAGGTGCTTTCTGTCAGTCGAGCTGCTATGTGCCCATCAACAAGATACGTTCCTGGAGCTGGGAAAGCTACTGGATAGTGCAGGGTGTGTTTGCGTGGCTGGTTCTCCCGCTGCTCGGCGCGCTGCTCGCTGTCCCCGCCGGACGCTCGCTTTGCGAGCTGTTTGCCGAGGCTTCGTCGTTCAATCTTTGGATGACAATCCTCTTCGGCGCGCTGTGGGGCGTGGGAGGTCTCACATTCGGACTCTCCATGCGTTATCTCGGCGTGGCCCTCGGTCAGTCAATAGCTCTCGGCACATGTGCGGGGCTCGGCACCATCATGGGGCCGGTGCTTCTCAATATTTTCTTCCCTGAGAATGATCCCCTGTCACAGCTCACATTCTCTGTGATACTCGGAGTCGTGGTCACTCTTGTCGGCATAGCCATTATAGGTGTGGCAGGTTCGATGAAGGCGTCCTCGCTGAGCGAGGAGGAGAAGAGGGCTGCGGTCAAGGACTTCAATTTCCCCAAGGGTATCACCATCGCGTTGCTTGCCGGCTTCATGAGCGGCTGTTTCAATGTGGGTCTGGAGTTCGGCAGTGGCATCAATTTCGGTGATCTCACCAATCCGATGTTCCGCACCCTTCCGGCCACATTCCTTGTGACGCTCGGAGGCTTCGTGACCAATGCCGTGTACTGCTTCTATCAGAACAGCCGCAACCGTACCTGGGGCGATTATGTCAACGGTGCCGTGTGGGGCAATAACCTTTTCTACTGTTTCCTCGCGGGAGCCTTGTGGTACAGCCAGTTCTTCGGACTTGCTCTCGGCAAGGGCTTCCTTACCGACTCGCCCACACTAATGACACTCTCATTCTGCATACTTATGGCACTCAATGTGGTGTTCTCCAATGTGTGGGGAATCATCCTTAAAGAGTGGAAAGGATGCTCATCAAAGACTATCATGGTGCTTCTTACAGGTATCGTGGTGCTCATAGTGTCATGTTTCCTTCCGCAGTTAGTATAAACCATTCACTCTCCGATCACTGATAAACCATATCAATCCATGTCATCTATTCTTGATAATCGTCCTGCTCTCGCACATGAGGTGGAGCAGGTTGCCGAGGTTGCAGGATATCTCTGGCAGAAAGGTTGGGCCGAACGTAACGGCGGCAACATCACAGTCAACATCACAGAACATATCGACGATGCCATACGTGCCATGCCCGCCATCTCCGAGCCCCGTCCTATCGGTTTCACTCTTCCCAATCTCAAGGGATGCTATTTCTTCTGCAAGGGCACAAACAAGCGTATGCGCGATCTTGCACGCTGGCCTATGGAGAACGGTTCTGTGATCCGTATCCTTGACGATTGCGCCCATTACGAGATCATAGCCGACAAACCTGTGGCACCCACTTCCGAGCTTCCCTCTCATCTTGCGGTCCACAGCTATCTTATCGGCAAGGGTTCCAACTACAAGGCTTCGGTCCACACTCATCCCATAGAACTTGTGGCAATGTCGCATTGCAAGAAGTTCCTTGAGAAAGATGTGGCCACACGTCTGCTCTGGAGCATGATCCCCGAGACCAAGGCGTTCTGCCCACGCGGACTCGGCATCATCCCTTACAAGCTTCCCAGCTCCAACGAGCTTGCCGAGGCTACCATCAAGGAGCTTGGCGACTACGACGTGACCCTTTGGGAAAAGCATGGAGTGTTTGCCGTCGACACTGACGTGATGGCTGCATTCGACCAGATCGATGTGCTCAACAAGTCGGCTCTCATATACATCGCCGCCAAGAACATGGGCTTCGAGCCTGATGGAATGTCGGACGAGCAGATGCGCGAAATGACCGTGGCATTCAATCTCCCGAAATAAATCCGCCTCATACCGATAATTTTAGCCCTCCGGTGCATTGCCAAAATGTACCGGAGGGCTTTACTAATCATAAAAATCAATCAATAGTAAAAATCAATCAAAATAAATCAATCTCTGAAGCTTAAATTCTGATGAGACAAAACTGTCCTATTGCTATGTTGGGTTAAATATTAGATTGTCTCTTTAAGTGTCTGTGTAACAGGAATTTTGCATTCGCTGTTGTCGCACACTTGATAACGGACCTTTGCGGAGATTTCCCCTTTGCCCTCACCTTTTATTTTCTGTCGGAACTGGACGGTACCGGTATAATGGGATGTCGCGTTTCCGGTAGATTGGGCCGGTGGCATTATCATTTCTCCGTCAGGCTCGATCCCTTCTGGATAGGTGAGGTCAAGGGTTGTCTTTATGAACACATCCTTTTCATCGACGGTGGCATATGCATGGTAGCCCGGATGTATGGTCATGGTGATAACCATCTCCTTTGCGCCGTTGGCATCGGTCTGTATTGCCGAAGCGAGAGCCACAGGATTGTCGCGGCTTGTCTCAAGAGCTGCGGCCTGTTTTGCATGCTTGGCTTCATATGCTTTCCTCCGGGCATCGTTCTCGGCATTCAGGTCGAGTATACGTTGTGTGTAATCGTTGCCTACGGCGTTGGGAACATTTGTGTTGACAAGCCATAGGAAGCCGCCTGATTCCGTGAAGAAGAGTTTGTCGCGGTTTGTGTCTACCCAGTTCCTGTATTCCTGCGGAGTGGTGAAATTGCAGAGGGTGTAGCGTTTCAGCAGGCGTTCACCCTTTGCCGCCTCTTTGCCGCCTCGTTCCCATATCGTAATCGCCGAATCGAGCATGGCAACATCATAGTTTGCCACACCGATTTCACGCAAGTCGGTATCCACTTTCATTCTGAAAGGATCTTCAGGGTCCCTATAGAGATACGGGTGGTTTTTCTTGTAGAAACGGAAATATTCATCCATATCGGTCCCGAATACCTCATACAGTTCGGGGGAATAATCTTTTACAACCTTATAGTACGGTTTGGGCATATAGTATTTAACATCGGGGTCTCCAGCTCTAAGCTTTTCTTCACGTATGCGCTTATTAAATGTCTCCATATTTTGCCAGGATTCTTTGGAGATGCTGTAGTCCAGCCATTGCAATGATTCATCACGGACATAGCTTGACCGGTCTAATTTGCGGGCAATGATAGGATGACCCTTGAATTTGGATATGTACACTACGGCGTTGGCAAATACATCCTTGCCGGCGGGAGTCATCCCCTCGGGATCGGATGCGAATCCCCAGTGCAGGAAGTTTCCGTGGCGGCCTATAGCTACAGCGTGAATGGGCTTCGCGCTTTCACCTCCGGAGATGAATTCAGTATCGGGTGAGTCAGTGTATCCTCCGTCTGCGCTCACCATTCCTATGCGTGTATTTTTGCCTTCTTCATAAACAGTTGTCTGCACCTGCCACATCTCCAGTTCGGCCGGACACTCTGTTTTCAGCATGTTGTGCTGCTTTATTGTGTTTTCCGGTGTTGGACGTATCTCAACAGGGAGATTCACTTTGAAAGGTCCCTTGAATATGGGATGATCCTTTTTCCAGTTATGGGAGTAGTTTTGCAGGCAGAGGCAATACCAGTCATTCTTACATCCGAGCGAGCGTGTCACGTATTCGCTTTCCGAGGCAATGCATATGGCTGCATCGGTGAAATCGTATGGAAGTACCTGTTCCATTCCATTTAATTCATTGTCTGAGATCTTTTTTGGCGTTCCGTCAAAGATGGTGACATCATAGTCGGCGGACATTAACGGTGTATAGTCATCGGCATGGATACTTTTGACGGAAGTGAACCGGCTGCGGAGAAATTTGTCGAAATGTGACATTCGCTCTTTGACGGATCTTTTTATCATGTCCGGATCAAGTCCTTCTGCAAATAAGGTCTCTACATTAGCGGAGCCTCCCACATAGAGGACTTTTAGTTTTTCTTTGGCACATACCGATATTGCCATCATAATGGCAATTGCCAGGAATGCATAACGTTTCATCGGGTTTTGGTTAAGAGTGGTTTGAGAGATTTTGAAACATGTAGGAGGGCCGGGGCATGGTTGCCGGTGATATTTTGCTCGCGGGCGGCCGGGGCACGCCTCGGCCCTACTGCATGGTTGTGTTAGAAGCCGAAGATTTCTTTCAGCATGGCATCGGTCTCCTCTTCATCCTTTGGCTGGGTCATCAGATTTCCTTCCGGATCGACAATGAATGTGCGCGGAATGAACTTGATGTTGTAGAAACGGCACTGCCTGTTCTCCATCTCATCGTTCACGATGTTACCCTTGTCGTCGACAGTTGTGTCAGAGTAGGTGAGGATGTTGTAGTAAGGAGCCATGTCGTGGGTGCTGATATACTCTTTCCATGTGTTGATGTTGTAGTCCTTCGACAGAGCTACGACTTCGAGCCCTTTGTCGTGATACTTGTCATAAAGCTCCTTTATGTGAGGAAGCTCCATCACGCAGCCTTTGCACCATGTGGCCCAGAAATCGATCAGGACATATTTCCCTTTCAGGTCGCTGAGTTTCACCTCCTGCTCGCGCAGCGGGTCGTAGCCCTTGAGCTCGGGAGCCGGCATGCCGGGGGCAATTTTGCCGCGTGCATCAATGGATTGTGCTATGACCTTGTCGTAGGCTTTCAGTTCGGGAGAAAGACCGTCATAGAGTTTCTTGGTGACCTCAAGAGGAATATTATCACTGATGATTTTGAACATATCATAACCTACGTAATTGTCGGAATTGGCTGCAATGAAATCACACTGCATTTCTTTCCATTGATTGAAAAGTTCCGTGGCTCGGGCCTCATACTCCTCTTTTTTCTCGGGATATACCTTGATGGAATCGTACAAGGCGAAGCGCATGTCGTTGAGTGAGTCTCCGAGATGGCGTCCTTCATCCGATTTTGCCTGAAGGGATGACCCTGTCACGGCGGATTCCATTACGTTCCCCTTATTGATATCGATGTTTATTTCATCAGCTCCGAAATATAAACCTTTGGTATTGTCGCCGGTGTGAGGTTCTTTCTCTTCACCATACTTAATGTATCCGTGTGTTCCGAACGGAGGCACTTCACCGGTGAATGTGAATTTGCCGTCGGCTATGGTTACGGTGTCGGATATGAATTCGGTGCCGTTGTCATAGGAGAAGTAGACAGGTTCGCCGTCGGCACCATCGATGGTGCCGTTGATCACAAATCCGTTTGCCGGGCGGGAGTTGCATGCCGCAAGCGCAAGCAGGGCGGCAGCGGGAACTAAAAGATGTTTCATTGCGTTATGTGATGTTTTTAATGGTTGTAAGCAAAAATTTATCGTGTGGGATAATTATGCTGGATGTTGGGGTTCATCTCCATCACGTTTCTTGGGAAGGGGAATATCCATAGGGGTGACTCCGGAGTAATGGTGTAGGTCTTGCCTAATAGTTCGCGGGTGAGGGTCTCTTTGTAGTCGGCTTTGCGGGTCCAGCGTTTGCGCGTAAAGAAGTTCCACATTGTGTAGACGTATTCGCCATGGCATGATTTCTTGAGATACTTGATTGCTTCCTCCTTTGTGGTCACACGCCCTTCGAGCGGCTGGTAAACATCGGGATTGATGCGGCAAACGCGCACCTTGTCAAGATAGCCCATAGCTTCGTCGATGGCTCCACGATCGATGGCGCATTCGGCGAGAATCATGTACATGTGTGATGTCTTTATGCCGCATGTGTTGTGCTGGCTGTCAAGGTCACTTACAGAGTTATAAGGAACGCCATAATATCGTATATTGTCATTTTTGATTGCTTCAAGGTCTTTTTCGGGATCATCGGGATCATATGATCCTTTTGACGAAAGATAGCCGGTGGAAAGGTTGTCTTTACGGTAGTGCCCCGGTTCGAACATGCTGTCGTTATAAGGAGTTATAAGCATGCCGTTGCACTGTGTATTATTTGTGAAGTAATCCTCCTCCATCTGGAATTTCGGCCCCAATACTAATACTTCAATAGGTGTCCCGCCTCTGTTGACCTTGCTTACTATCAGGTTCTTATAGTCAGTGACTGTGCTTCCGAATTCAAGAGCTTTCCTGGCGGCTTTCTCGGCTTCAGTCTGGTCTCCCATGCTCATAAGCACGTGGGCCTTTACAGCATAGACAAATGATTTGCATACCCTTTCGCGGTTGAGAGCCGCAACCGGCAGACAGTCGAGACCGATAGCCCTGTCGAGGTCGGCAAGTATGTTGGTGTACACCTGCTTCTGTGTAAGCTGTTCGCTGGGGATCTGGATGTCATGCGTCTCGAAGAGATACGGTATGCATCTTTCTGTTTCGGCAGTGGCTGGATCGTATGCCGCTGCATATTTTTGGGCCACTAACCATTCATAGTAGGCACGTATTGTCAGAGCCTCGGCGCGAAGCTTGTTTTTGTGGTCTTCCGGACCGATTGCTTCATCAACTCTCATAAGTACGGGATTGGCCACAGTGCCTATATAGCTGAAGCAATCAGTATAGAATTCATCGTCAGTCGCCAGGGCCGGAAGTCGCGTTGCATGCTCGTTTTCGTCCCACGCCAGAAGTATCTGTGTGAAACTCTTGTTTGGCTCTTCGATAGATGTCGGGATGAAGTCCATTGGGAGAGCGTCGCCGCAGATGATTGTGAGATCTTTCCATTCACCGTAGTACTGGGCATTGAGTAGGAGTTCAAGGTCGGATGTCTTTGTCAGGAGGTTCATCCCTTTCTGATCGACATCGGTAAAGCTCTCGCACGATGACAGGGCAGCAGAGCACGCTATTGCAAAAAATGCTATATTCTTAAGTTTCATGATTGTGTGCTGATTTAGAGATTTAGATTGAGACCCACTACATATGAGGACTGGTTGCGTATGCCGAGTGTCTCGGGGTCAACTCCGGCATTGTTTCTTGTCCATATGGCTTTGGGGTCATTGATCTGGAAGCGGAGGGAGCAGTTGTTCACCCCAACTTTGCTAAGTATGCTCTTTGGAAGATCGTATCCAAATGTGATGTTGCGGATCTTGATGAAATCTGCATCGTAGACATTGTTGGTAGCTGTGTTGGATTCTCCTGCAAGTATTGTCGGGTTGGACCATTGTCCGAGGCCTGGAATGTCGGTCGGTTTTTCAGGGGTCCAGGCGTTCAGGTACATTATGTCGATAGGTCCGAACCAGTTATTGGAGAATCGTATTGTGTGGGGACGGGCAAACATCTGGTGTCCGCCATAGTATGCGGCAGTGAACCCGAATGAGAATCCTTTCCATCTCATCTGGTTGTCAAGAGCTATGATTGTCGACGGGTCACTGTGGCCTACGAATGCGAGTGCGTCGGCACTCAGGAATATGGCTTCTTCAGTGGTCGCTCCTGTCTCGGTGTAGTAGAGGCTCACACCTTCATGCCCAGGACGGTCATCGATCTTTGCGAAGCGGTATGCCCACATGGCGTTGACGGGGTAGTCGGTCTTGTATGGGGTACTGATCAGACCTGTGGCGGAGGTGACAGGATTCTCCACGTATGTCACCTTGTTTTTATTATAGGTGAATGTCATGTTGGTGGTCCAGGAGAAATCGTTTCTGCCTGACGGACGGAACCAGTCGTAGCCGAGTGTCAGTTCCACACCGTGGTTAAGGATGCAGGCCACGTTGGCATTCATTGAGGTGAATCCTGATGTCGGATCGAGAAGCTTGTTGCCGAATATGTCCTTGCCCTCTTTGCGGTAGTAGTCGAGAGAGCCGCGCAGACGGTAGCCGAGGAAACTGAAATCCAGACCGAAGTTGTTGGTGCGGTTCTGCTCCCAGCGAAGGTTGGGGTTGGCGGGACTGCTCACTGAACCCATGGGGACTTTGGTGTCGCGGTTGATAGATCCGGATGAGGCTGTCATATAGGATGTGGCACCCTGGTAGATATTACCGGTGACACCATAGCTGTAGCGCAACTTTAGGAAGTTGATCCATGTAAGGTCGTGCATGAAATCCTCCTTGTGGATGTTCCATCCGGCACCGACTGACCATAGCGGTTTGCCACGGTATTTTGCGTTCAGGCCGTACACGTCGGCATAGTCCTTTCGGAAAGACCCGAAGACGTTGTAACGCTCGTCAAATGTATAAGTGGCATTGAAATATCCTGAAGCATATCGGTGTGTGACCTCTTTGATGAGTCCGATGCCGTTACGTATTATAGGAGAGGAGGCATATACAGGGTATCCGCCATTTTGCCAATAAGGTGCTGTCCACATGTCGTTGAGTGAACCTATGTCCACGGTGTGGGTGGAGCTGCTCTGGAGCTGTTCGTCATAGCCGAGTATCAGAGTTTTGTCGCCACGTGTCCTGGTGGAGCGGAATTCCATACCAGCTATGACGGCGATATCGTGCTTGTCAAACAGTGTCCTGCTGTAGTTGAGCTGTCCGCGGGCAGTCCAGTAGTCACTCTGGGTGTGGGATATCTGCAGGAAGCCTCCGTTTTCCGGGGTCAGATAGCCTATGGTGCCGTCGTTGTTTTGCTTAGCAAACATGTTCTTTATTTCGCGAGCTGCGTAACTCTCCTCGGTGGCGTGATGGCGTTCGTTGAGATCGGATACCTCATAGATGAACTGGGCGTTGGCTGTGAGTCCGGGGAGCACTTTGAAGAGGAGGTCGGCATGATAACGCATCTCCTGTCGGCGGGTGTTCTTGACATCCTGCCGTGCCTCGTCACGGAATCTTACAGCCATGTCGGTGATGCCGTCCTGCATGGTGAACTGGCCGTAGTCGTTGCCATAGTTGAAGTAGTGGAGGCGGTCGTTTCCGTTCTCGTCATAATACGGATAATACGGTTCCTGACAGAAAGGATCGTAGATTTTGGTATAGTAGCTTGTGGCTCCGTACTCCTGCTTGTTGGCAAAGACACCGTTGAAAGAGAATGTCGCGGTGAGCCATTTTGCCACATCGAGGCTACCTTTGTAGCTTACGTTGAGCCAGTCCTGTTTGTGGTTGTAGAGTCCGGTGTTGTCGTACTTGTAGTTTATCACGAGGCTGTTCCTTGCTTTGTCCGATTTATTGCGCAGTGCGAGGTTGTACTGCTGTATTACCTGACGGTGGAACATGTTGTCGGCTACATCCTGGGCATAGTTGCCTTGGCTTAGCTTGGCTTTTGTGGCGTCGAGCTGCTGGCGGGTGATGTCACCTTTGGCAAACTGCCAGTAAGCGTGATTTAGCCTTGTGACACCAGACCCCATGATAATCTCGGAAGTGGTGGATTCTATAGGCTTGTTTATCTTTCCGTCATTGTTGAAGAAGTAGTATTCCCAGTATTTGCTTTCGGCCTCGACATGCTCGGCGGCATTCATATAGAAGTTGTCGTGGTAATCCACGTTTTTATTCTCATACCATGTCACATTGGCTGAGAAATCGATGTCGATCTTCCCCTGCTTCTTGGCGTCCTTGGTGGTGATGACTATAATGCCGTTGGCTGCGCGGGCACCATAGATGGCGGCTGCGGCTGCGTCCTTGAGGACGTTGACACTCTCGATGTCATAGGGGTTGAGGTCCTCGATCTTTCCTTCGATGGGGAGTCCGTCGACTACAAGCAGAGGATTGGTCTCGCCGTAAAGGGTGCCGATACCGCGGATCACCGGTTTGCCTCCGTAAGTGGAAAGACCGGCAACACGTCCTTCGAGGTTGTTGAGAATGTTGGGAGTGTATCTTTCATTGAGCTTGTCGGAACTGATAGTTGCGACTGAGCCGGTCATTTTCTCTTTCTTGACTTCCTGGTAACCTGTCACGACCACTTCGTCCATCATGGAGTAGTTGGTCTGCATCTTTATGTCGAGAGGGGTCTTGATGTTCTTGTTGAGTGCCATCTCGAAAGGTTTCATGCCTACGAAGCTTACAATAAGGCTCTTATTTCCTCCTGCAGGCACGAATAGAGAGAAGTTTCCGTCGATGTCGGTGGCAGTTCCGGACTTGGTCCCGGCGATATATACATGTGCGCCGGGGAGGGGATCGCCGTTCTCATCGGTGACGGTTCCTGTGATACGCTGCTGTGAGGTGCCGGTCTTTTCTTCGGACGGTAGCCGGAGTATGACCATGTTGTCCACGATCTCGTAGTCGAGACCCATGCCGGTGCGAACCACTTCATTGAGAAGGTCTTTGAGAGAGGTTGCGGAGTAGGTGCCGTCGAGTTTGCGTTTTACTCCATTGACGATTTCTTTCTTGCATACGAAGTCGTAGCCTGTGGCAGCTTCAAGGATGGCTATGGCTTTCTCGGCATTGTCGTTGGAGAACGAAGCCTTGAAGTCACGTGCGCTTGCTGCGGACGGAGCCATCAGAAGAGCTGTGAGAAGGATGGATAGTAAGCTCTTTCTCATAATGTGATAAATGAATTGGGTTGATTATATATGTGGTAGGTTATTTACGTGAGATGATGATCCTGTTGCCTGATGTGGTGAACTTTACGTCGCCGCATTTTTCAAGGATCGATATTGCGGCCTTGAAATCGCCGTAGCGCGGTATACTTCCGAGATAGATGTCATCCTTGAGTGACGGATCGGCAAACTCGTATTCGAAGTTGTACCATCGGCTCAGGTCGCGCATGATGCTTTCAAACGGCTGTCCCTCGAGCACAAAGCGTCCGTGACGCCACCCCGTGATCACGGAGGTCTTGACGTTTCGCATTGTCACTTCGGAATTCCTGCTGTCCAGGCAGGCCTGATGGCCGGGTGAGAGTACGAGCTCTCCGCTCTCCGGAATGTTGCGCGTCAGTGATATGGAGCCTGATTCGAGGGTCGTATAGGTGATTTCCTCGTCGGGATATGCCTTGATGTTGAATGTGGTGCCGTAGACCCTCACTGTCTGGCCCATGCTCTCCACATAGAATGGACGTTCGGGATCTTTCCGTATTTCAAAATATGCCTCCCCTTTTATGTGGACCCTTCGTTCGGCACTCCCGAATGTTTCAGGGAAGCGTAGCTGGGATTCGGAATTGAGCCACACGACTGATGAGTCGGACAATGTTATTCTGAACTCTCCTCCGCGAGGCACATCGAGACATAGCTTTTCGCCCGGGGCGATGACAGGAATGTTTTTGGCTATATCTTTCAGTGCCGGTGTGGACTCTGATGCGGTGAGGCTGTCGAGCCGGATGGTTGTGCCATGTGTGGTGGAAAGTTCAGCCTTGAGGCGTCCCGGCTTTATGCTGTCGATGATTATTGTGTTGGTTGTCGACGACAGGGGGCCGTCGGAGATGAAGTAAGGGGTCTCGGTCATAAATATCCAGGCGGCACACGCTATAATGACAGCTATCGATGCCGCAACTGAAGCCCGTCTTGCCAGTGCCTTTGCTTTAATGGTGTTGACCCTCCGCTGCAGGTCGGCTTCCGGACGGCGATAGTCAATGTCGCTGCGCTTGGCACGCTCTTCGGCAAGAAATACTGTGTCGGTGAGTGTGCGTGCCAGCTCCGCATTCTTGGGGTCGGCTGAGATCCAGGCTTCAAGTTCGGATCTCTCGCGGTCAGATAGTTTGCCGAGGATCCTTTTGTATAATAGATTGCTTATTATATGTGGGTCGGATAGCATAACAGGTTTTTTCTTTTTCCTGTTACTATAATCCACTCATCTCGGAAAAGTATAAGTCAAAAAGCAACTTTTTTTAAAAAAGAATCGAGATTGTGGGAAAAAGCATTAAAAAATGCGTATTTTTGCTGCAAGAACAGTTTTAGTAATACAGTATGGTCGATTATGCATCCATATATCGCAGTTTCATGCGCGGGAGAATGCATCCGCTCTACGAGGTGATGTATTCCGGTCTTCTGCGCTATGCGGCACAGATGCTCGGTGATGAGCTGTCGTATCTTGCCGAGGATTGTGTGCAGGATGCGGTTATGAGTACGTATGTCAACCGCGCGCGTCTTGTTGATGCCGACCATTGGAGGCGTTATATGCTGCTGTGCATACACAACCGCGCGCTCAAGGTGGTGCGCCTACGCCAGGTGCACCATAATTATATGGGCAACACTGATGATGTGGCTGAGCAGGATGTGTCGCATGCTATGATACGTCAGGAGACACTTGACTCGCTGTATGCCGCCATCGATTCGTTGCCCGGAATATATCGCGAGGTGTTTGACCTGAGTTTCGAGCAGGGACTTAAGAATGGTGAGATAGCGCATCTGCTCGACATCGCCGAAATAACTGTGAAGAAGCGTAAGGAGCGTCTGCTTGATATGTTGCGAGCCAAGCTCGGCGGCATCTCCGAGGCAGAGCTCATGTTGCTGCTCCTGCATGCAGGTATACTGACAGAGGTCAGCTGATAAGCTGTCGTTGGTATATATTTCGACTTGGAACCGTAAAAAAATAACAGCTGGCAATCAATTGATTGCCAGCTGTTTCCATGCTTGTACCCGGACCCGGGCTCGAACCGGGATGGGTTGCCCCAACGGTGTTTGAGACCGTCGCGTCTACCGATTCCGCCATCCGGGCGATGGAACGTATGCATGCGCATACGTTTCGTGTCTGCAAAGGTAATGAGTTTTTTCCGTTTTCACAATACTGTGTGGCATTTTGTGCCAAGTTTGTCGTCCTGTGTCAGGTACTACGGTGTCCTTACGCGCTGCTGAGAGCAGTGAGGGTGCGAAAACGTAGTTATTTGTCCGGATTGGTGTACCAGCGGGAATACATCAGGTAGTTGTGAGCTATTTTGGTGTTAAGCTCGCGTGATGTGGCAGGGTCGACCATCTTTATGAATTTGGCCGGGGCTCCTCCCCACAGCTCATTCGGCCCGATCTTGGTGCGTGAGAGCACCACCGATCCGGCGGCTACGAGGGCTCCTTCGCCTACTTCGGCATCGTCCATCACCACGGCTCCCATGCCTATGAGTGCAAGATTGTGTATCTTGGCTCCGTGGATGGTGACGTTGTGGCCTATAGACACGTCATCGCCTATCTCGATTGTAGATTTCTGGTATAGTGTGTGGAGCACTGATCCGTCCTGGATGTTGACGCGGTTGCCGATGCGGATGGAGTTGACGTCTCCGCGCAGCACGGTGTTGAACCATACGCTGCATTCGCTGCCCATCTTCACGTCGCCTATTATGGTACAGTTTTCGGCAAGGAATGTGTCGGGTCCTATTTCGGGGGTGAATCCACGTACAGGGATTATTAGAGGCATTTTCGTAAGGGAATTATATGGTGAGAATATGCATTCCAAGCCTTACCGCGTCATGACGCGGTAAGGCTTGGAGGCATGTTTATTTCAATGGTGCTGTGGCGGCTGCGAGCCATTCTCTCTCCTCGGCGGTAAGGGACGGTACGAGTCTGTCGTAAACTGTGTGGTGGTAGTCGTCAACCCATTTGATCTCTTCGGGCGTCATGATCGAGGTGTCGAAGAGGTCGCGGTCAAACGGACACATTGTCACTGTCTCGAATGCATAGAAGTTGCCGAATTCAGTGGTCTCGTAAGGTATTGTCAGCACAAGGTTTTCACACCTTACTCCGTAGCGGTCGGCGAGATATACGCCTGGCTCGTTGGATGTGAGCATTCCGGGCATCAGGGGAGCCATGGTGTCGTTCAGGCGTATGCTCTGCGGGCCTTCGTGCACGTTGAGGAAGTGTCCCACTCCGTGTCCTGTGCCGTGAAGGTAGCTCTTGCCTTCTTTCCATAGCGGCATGCGGGCCATTGCGTCGAGCTGATGTCCGTGTGTCCCTTCGGGGAATATTGCCGTGGCTATTGCTATGTGTCCCTTCATCACGAGAGTGAAGTCGTGGCGCATGTCGGCCGATGGGGTTCCGAGGGCTATGGTGCGTGTTATGTCGGTGGTTGCGTCGAGATAGTTGGCTCCGGAGTCAATGAGGAGCAGGTTGCCGGTCGACAGTTCGACGTCGGTCTCGGGAGTGGCCGAGTAGTGTACGATGGCTCCGTGAGGTCCGAATCCGCATATGCTGTCGAAACTGAGGTCGAAGAACAGCGGGTCGGTGCGCCGGTTGCGTTCGAGAATCTCTGCGACACCGATTTCTGTAAGGCGCGAGCCGCTCTCCACAGTGCGCTTGATCTCCATGATGGACCTTACCATGTACACACCGTCGCGCACATGGGCGTCGCGGATGCCCTGCATCTGCACCCCGTTCTTCACGGCTTTGGGGATCAGCACGGGAGAGTCGCTGACGATGAAATGTCCGTCGAGAGCTGAGGCTACTGCTCCAGATGCGCGGTCGCCGCTTAGGAGCACATTTATGCTGGCCGGAATTCCGGAGAGGAATGCGAGTGCTTCGTTGTAATGGGCCGTAGAGACGCCTGACGCAGTGAGGTAGGCTGTGACTTCAGGAGTGAGTTTTGCCGGATTGATGAACAGGCATGCATCCTTCTCTCCGACATAGAGGAATGAGGTCGCCACCGGATTGCAGGGGACGTCGGTGGAACGCAGGTTGAGGAGCCATGCTATCTCGTCGAGTGCGGATGTGAAGTAGGCCTGTGCGCCCTCTGAAGCGAAGTCGCGACGGAGGTCGGCGAGCTTTGCCGCCGCGCTTTTGCCTGCATATTTCTCGTCATGTATGAAGGCTGCATCCGACGGAAGAGCGGGACGGTCGTTCCATATTCGGTCGATGGGATCGAAATTCACATCAAGCTTAATGCCTTTCTTGTTAAGGACTGAGCGGAGCCTGGCGGTGTCGTTGAGCGACATAAGCATGCCGTTGATACCTACGGTGTCACCCTCTTTGAGATTGTCGCAAAGGAATCGGTTGATTGATGGAGTCTCGGGAAGTCCGTCTTTCATAATAATGATCCCCGAGCCTTTGGTCTGATCCTCGCTCTGAAGGAAATACCGGCTGTCGACCCACAGATATGCCCCATCGGTTGTGACGACGAGTGTGCCGGCCGAGCCTGTGAAACCTGTGAGGTAGCGCACCGTGTGCCAGTGGGCTGAAATGTATTCGCTCAGATGAGGGTCCGTGCGCGGAACTATTACGGCTTTGAGTCCTGCATTCGCCATCTCATCGCGGAGGGCTTGTATGCGTTGTGTTGATACGTTTGTGGTCATGGTGATCAGTTTATGAATTTAGAGTGGAAGGTTTTTTCCTGTCCGCAAATTTACGTAATATCAAGTGTAAAGTCAACCTATAGGGAAAGATTTTTGTTATAAAATTATTACTGTCCGCTAAACCATAAAATAGTGAGTCCAACTTCTTGAACGGCAGAAGTTGGGCTTACTTTTTGTATA
>ERZ808037.1434-NODE-1434-length-15389-cov-21.552834_pt1 | contig 15389 bp, 13 predicted proteins | sample MGYA00380190_ERZ808037 | MGnify/ENA primary metagenome ERZ808037 (study PRJEB31490, sample SAMN06133399) | mouse gut metagenome | isolation source: J9 | host: mice | place: China: Chengdu | collected 2015-05 ... | reverse complement strand
TCGGGGTGACTAGACTCGAACTAGCGACCTCACGCCCCCCAGACGCGTACTCTAACCAACTGAGCTACACCCCGATTCGGTCAAACTTACTTTTGTTGCGAGGTCCGACGCTCTCATGCCTCGGTGGCCTGCAGTAGGCTTGCCTTTCAAAAGCGATGCAAAGGTAGGCACTTTTTAATTACCGTGCAAATTTTTCTTCAACTTTTTTGCCCAAAAATTTTTCGAAAGCTACGGAAGTTGCAGCTGTCACCTGACAGCTTTCGGGAACGACTTGGTAGCGACGGTCTGCAGCGTCGAATCGCCGGCGGCGACCACGAGCAGACATTCCAACCCGTCGGCATGACGGATTCTGTCAATTGCCGTAGCGGCATCAGAGGCCATGCAGGCCGTGGCCCATGCATCGGCCGTGGCCGCATCCGGTGCGATCACCGTCGCCGATACCACATCCGCAGCAACCGGACGCCCCGTCACCGGGTCGATCGTATGGCCAAAGCGCCCGTAACGTTTCGATTCGTGGAAGTTGCGGTAATTGCCTGAGGTAGCCACCCCGACGGCCCCATCTATCTCTATGGTCTGCAATGAATTATGCGCTACAGAATCCACAGACGCCCGGGGCGCGTCAATCTGTATTCTCCATGGCTGCCGCCGGGGATTCCTCCCTGCAAGGGCTATCTCCCCGCCTATTTCCACCATATAATTCTTCACCCCGTTGCGACGGAGCATCGCGGCCACAAGGTCGCAGGCATACCCCTTGGCTACGGCGCTGAAATCGAAGGAGGTCTGCGGATGTTTCTTCACAAGCCTTACAGCTCCGCCGACATTCTCCAGATGGCAGTCGACTATCCCGACGAGCCGCAGAGCGCTGTCGATCTGCTCCTGTGCCACACAAAATGCCGAATCAGCTTCGGCGCGGCTCCGCGCCTTACGGTCGCGCCCGAAGCCCCAGAGATCTACGAGCGGCCCTACCGTAGGGTCAAACCGCCCACCGCTTCTCAGGCTCACCTCGCGCGAGATGGTAAATACCCGGGCAAACAGCGAGTCAACTTCAGCGGTCGATCCTCGGTTGATTTTCGACACGAGCGATTGCGAGTTGAAAGCCGACAGCGACCCGTCGACAGCATTCAGCTGCGCCTGAACGGAATCGGCAAGATGCCCGGGGCCTTCATATACGATGCGGTAGGTGGTGCCCCACACCGACCCTTCGGCCAGTTGCCAGCCGCGGTCGCCGCACGATGTGAGCACTGCCGCCGCAAGCACGACAGCCATAAAACCGGCACCTTTCAGCGCCATTCGCACCCGCCGGCGCAGCATATCGATGTAAAGTTTCATTTTAATCAGAAAAAATCGTAATTTTGCACAATTGCCGCCTGCGCCCGACTAAGGCGCTCTCCAAAGTTAGGAATTATTTCCCGTTCGGCGGCACGACCGACCTAAGATTTTCACTCTTAGGACAACCTGAAAAACAAAACGCAACTATCCGAAACAAGATCATATCAGAACGATGAGAAAATGGCGTGTTGACGACAGCGTTGAGCTGTATAACATCAAAGGCTGGGGACGGCAGTATTTTTCCGTCAATGAGAAGGGAAACATCTGCGTCACCCCACGCCCGGGGCTGGCGCCTGTCGACCTTCGCGAGGTGCTCGACGAGCTCCAGGTGAAAGATATCACCCCTCCGGTGCTCCTTCGTTTTCCCGACATCCTCGACAATCGCGTCGAGAAAATCTCCCACTGCTTCCGCGCAGCCTCGGAGCGCTACGGCTACAAGGGCCGCAACTTCATCGTTTACCCCATAAAGGTCAACCAGATACAGCCGGTAGTGGAGGAGATTGTCAGCCACGGTAAAAAGTTCGACATCGGTCTGGAAGCCGGCTCAAAGCCTGAGCTCCACGCCGTACTGGCAACAAATACCGACGAAAACGCCCTGATCATCTGCAACGGATACAAGGATAAAAACTATGTGGAGCTGGCTCTGCTGGCTCATAAGATGGGCCGCCGCATCATCCTGGTGGTCGAGAAGCTCAACGAGCTGAAGATCATCCGCGACGCTGCCCGCCGCCTCAACATCACCCCCTCAATCGGCGTGCGCATCAAGCTGGCCAACTCGGGTTCGGGCAAATGGGAGGAATCGGGCGGCGACACCTCGAAGTTCGGCCTCAACTCCTCCGAACTGCTTGAAGCCATCGACTTCATGGAGCGCAACGACATGACCTCATGGCTCAAGCTCATCCACTTCCACATCGGCAGCCAGATCACCAAGATACGCCGCATCAAAAACGCCCTGCGCGAAGCCATGCAATTCTACGTGCAGCTCTCCAAACTCGGCTTCTCCATCAGCTATGTCGACATCGGCGGCGGTCTGGGCGTAGACTACGACGGCACTCGCTCCAGCGCTTCCGAAAGCTCAATGAACTATTCCATCCAGGAATATGCCAACGATGCCATCTTCTCCATCGTCGACGTATGCGAGAAAAACAATCTTCCTCAGCCCGATATCGTCACCGAAAGCGGCCGCTCGCTATCGGCCCACCATTCCGTGCTGATTACCGAGGTTCTGGAGACCACCTCACTGCCGCGATGGAAAGATTCCGAAGAACTCGGCGAAAATGAGCACGAGCTCGTCAAGGAGCTCTATGAGATATGGGACAACATCGACCAGCAGCGCATCTTCGAGAGCTGGCACGACGCCATGCAGATACGCGAAGAGGTGCTCGACATGTATTCCCTTGGCATCCTTGACTTGCGCACCCGCGCCCTGGCCGAAAAGCTCTTCTGGGAGATTGCGCGTGAGGTCGGCTCGCTGGCCTCACAGATGAAGCACCCGCCGGAGGAGCTGCGCAAGGTGTCGAAGATGCTGCCTGACAAATATTTCTGCAACTTCTCGCTCTTCCAGTCGCTCCCCGACGCATGGGCCATCGACCAGGTATTCCCCGTGGTGCCTATCTCGCGCCTCGACGAGAAACCCACGCGCATGGCCACGCTTCAGGACATGACCTGCGACTCCGACGGCAAACTGACCACGTTCATTTCCTCCAACGGCACCTCGTCGGAGCTTCCGGTGCATCCGCTGCGCCCGGGCGAACCTTATTATATAGGCGTATTCCTCGTAGGCGCTTATCAGGAGATTCTGGGCGACATGCACAACCTCTTCGGCGACACCAACGCCGTGCACATCTCATGCCATGAGGACGGCTACGAGATCAACCAGGTGATCGATGGCGAAACCGTGGCCGAAGTGCTTGACTACGTGCAGTATAACCCCAAGAAACTGGTGCGCAACGTGGAGAGGTGGGTCTCCGAGTCAATGAAGCAGGGGAAAATCACCCCCGAAGAGGGCCGCGAGTTCCTGAGCAATTACCGATCGGGCCTATACGGTTACACCTACCTCGAAAAAGACTGACCCTCGCCCCGTAAAACCATCCGAGAAACCACTATCATTCAGCAACAAGACCATGCCCACACCCGCCGAGACACCCGCTGATGCGCCCGCGCTGCAGCGCCATCTGCTCCTGTTGGCCTACAACGGAGCGGGATTCCACGGTTGGCAGTCGCAGCCCAACGCCTCGTCAGTGCAGGAAACGGTGGAGCGCGCCCTGTCTACGGTCATGCGGCTTCCGATAGCCATAGTGGGAGCCGGCCGCACCGACGCCGGGGTCAACGCCTCGATGATGATAGCCCACGCCGACCTGCCGCAGAGGGTCGACGAGCCGGAGGGAGGCCCGCTGGTGCGCGGCCTCAACTCACTGCTGGGTCCGGAGGTGGCAATCAGGGGGATACGCCCCATCCATGCCGGTGCCCACGCGCGCTTCGACGCCACAGAGCGCACCTACCGCTACTACGCCTCGCTGCGCCGCTCCCCTTTCGCTCACCGCTTCTCATGGACAGCCTCGCCGGGCCTCGACTTCGACGCCATGAATCTGGCAGCCGGCCAGCTGCTTGACGTTGAGGATTTCACATCATTCTCCAAGCTACATACTGACACGCGCACCAACATCTGCCACGTCAGCCGCGCCATCTGGCTACCCGTCGACCACAGCCGCGAGCTCCCCTGCGACGCCGACTGGATGTTTGAAATTTCAGCCGACCGCTTCCTGCGCAATATGGTGCGCGCCGTGGTCGGCACCCTCGTCGACGTAGGCCGCGGCAAACTCTCGCCCGAAGGGTTCGCCCGCGTCATCGCCGCGCGCGACCGCTGCGCCGCCTCTACCTCCATGCCGGCTCACGCCCTTTTCCTCCATTGCGTCGCCTACCCCTACCCCACCTTCCCCTCCGTCCCCGTCAAGCCGGCCCCGGAGAAACCCTAACGCATAATCAGCCGCCCGGCGGCAGCCCCTTTCCCGGGAAATCGACGGGAAAATCGGGGAATTGTGGAAATTTTTCTTCATTTTTTGCCGTTTTTCCCAATAGTTTTTGTAACTTTGCAAGGCAATTTAAGGGGCATCAGGCTCATCTTACTGTAAATCAGCCTTTCGCCCCCTCCAAATCAGAATATTCAAATCATAAAATTTTAAAGATCATGTCAGACATCGCATCTCGTGTAAAAGCAATCATCGTTGACAAACTTGGCGTAGACGAAAACCAGGTAACTCCCGCTGCCGCTTTCACAACTGACCTCGGCGCAGACAGCCTCGACACCGTTGAGCTCATCATGGAATTTGAAAAAGAATTCGGCATCACTATCCCCGACGACAAGGCTGAAGGTATCGCTACCGTTGGCGACGCTATCGCTTACATCGAAGCTGCTGAAAAATAATTGCCTCCGCCGCCCGTGCGGCCTCAAGGTTTAACAATTCAAATATGCCCCGGCATCCTTTAGCCGGGGCTATTTTAGAAATTTATGGAACTTAAAAGAGTAGTAATCACCGGCCTCGGCGCCCTTACCCCCATCGGCAACGATGTGGAGACCTCGTGGAAAAACGCCATCGACGGCGTCAGCGGTGCCGGCCCTATCACCCACTTCGACGCCTCGCTGTTTAAAACCCAGTTCGCCTGCGAAGTGAAAGGGTTCGACGGCGCTCAGCATTTCGACCGCAAAAAGCTGCGCCAGCTCGACCTTTACGCCCAGTATGCCGTTGTCGCTGCCCGTCAGGCCGTCGACGACTCCGGCCTCATGGCCGAAGGCAACACCACCGACACCAACCGCGTCGGCGTTATCGTAGCTGCCGGCATCGGTGGCCTCCACACCTTCGAGGAAGAGGCAGGCTACTATGAAATGCATAAGGAGAACGGGCCCAAATACAACCCCTTCTTCATCCCCAAGATGATCGCCGACATCGCTTCCGGCCACATCTCGATGGAATACGCCTTCCACGGCCCCAACTTCGGTGTCGTTTCGGCCTGCGCCTCCTCCAACAACGCCATCATCGACGCCTTCAACCTCATCCGCCTCGGCAAAGCCGACGCCATGGTTACCGGCGGCGCTGAAGCAGCCATCTACCCCGCAGGCGTGGGCGGTTTCAACTCCATGCACGCTCTGTCGACCCGCAACGAGTCGCCCGAGACCGCTTCGCGTCCCTTCTCCAAGTCGCGCGACGGCTTCGTAATGGGCGAAGGCTCCGTAGTTCTCGTGTTTGAGGAGCTCGAGCATGCCCTGGCACGCGGCGCCAAGATCTACGCCGAAGTAGCCGGCGGAGGAATGTCGGCCGATGCTTACCATCTGACCGCCACCCACCCCGAAGGCCTCGGCGCCATCCTCTCGATGCAGAACGCCCTCGACGACGCCCACCTCAAGCCCGAAGACATCGACTACATCAACGTCCACGGCACCTCTACCCCCGTCGGCGACATCTCCGAGGTGAAAGCCATCGTAGAAGTGTTCGGCGAAAGCGCACATAAGCTCAACATCAGCTCCACCAAGTCGATGACCGGCCACCTGCTCGGTGCCACCGGCGCCATGGAAGCCATGTTCTGCGCCCTCGCCATCCGCGACAGCATTGTGCCCCCCACCATCAACCACGAAGACGGCGACGAAGACGAAGAGATCGACTATACGCTCAACTTCACCTTCAACCGCGCCGAGCATCGCCCCATCCGCGCCGCTCTGAGCAACTCGTTCGGTTTCGGAGGCCACAACGCCACCATCATCCTCAAAAAATACGAAGCCTAACCCCGGCCCCTGTCTGCCCAACGGCACACAGAGCCCGGCCTCACGCCTCAAATAAAAAATCGCGCCCGCGCTGCCATCACGGCAACGCGGGCGCTCGCTATATAAAAAAATCGAATCGTCTATTTCATTGTTCCCCACCCCTTATAAGACTTCTAAGACCTTATATTCTTTCCGGATGGCCCTCCCCCGGATGGCGTCGGGCTTGTCAGAGTGGCCCGGATGGCCGCGGGCTTGTCAGAGTGGCCCGGATTTTAGGAGCGGGGTTCAGAGCGCCGACGGGAGTTGACTAAGGTCAATGACCAAGGCCGAGTGGTTCCCGCGACGCCAAAGCTGGGCCGCTATCACAAGCCCACAAAACGCTTTATTCGGTCTTGAACACTATATCGTCCACCCTCGGATGCACAAACTCGAACTCCAGCGTCCGGGCCAGCCCCTCGTCGAGCGTATACGGCGCCTTGAAGCCGCACGAGTGCGCCTTCGTGGCGTCAAACTGGGTCGTGGCGCAGAACTTCTTCACCCTCACCGACGATATCGTCAGCTTCTTCCCCGTCAGCTTCGCCAGCAGATCGCAGCAGTATCCACCCGCCATCCCCAGGAAATAGGGGAAATGCGTCGACGGAATATGCTTGCCCAGCACGCGGCTCACGTGGCCCACCAGCTGGTTCATGTTGTTGTCAGGCTTGTCGATATAGTTGAATACGTTGTAGCCCTCCGTCACATTCTCAAGCATATATTTCACGAAAGCCACGATATTCCCCACGTAGGCCATCGACTTCTTGTTCTCCCCCTTGCCCACCATCAGGAATTTGCCCGATGAGATCTGGCGCAGCAGATTGTAGACATTTCCGCGGTTGCGCTCGCCGAAGATCACCGTCGGTCGCACGATGTCGATGTTCCAGTCAGGATGGCTCTCATACCATTTGCGCGCCACCTCCTCGGCCTGCCACTTCGACTTCCCGTAGTGGTTGAACGGGTCAGCCTCATGCTCCTCGTTCGGGTTCTTCTTGTTAAGCCCGTAGACAGCCACCGACGAGAAAAATACCAGACGCTTCACCCCGTTGGCCTCCATCGCCTCCAGAGTCGACTCCATACCTCCCACATTCGTGTCATAGTAGAGCGACACAGGCGACACATCGTCGCGGTGCTGCGCAGCCAGGAGCACCACGGCGTCAGCGCCCTTCAGCGCCCGCCGCATCCCCTCGCGGTCGCGCACATCGCCGATTTCCGTCACCTCCGGGAAGAAATGGCTCTGTTGCAAATCGATGTTGCGGATCTCATAATTCGCGCCCTCAGCGCGCAGCAGGTCGATCAACCGTGTACCCACGAAGCCGCTCGCCCCAATCATTACAATCTTCATATCTCGAATTCAAATTAATTACTTTCAATCCCCCTCCCTGACAATTTTTATAAGACTTATAAGATTTATAAGACCTTATAATCCCCGGCGAGCTTGTCAGCTCCCACTCCGGATGGCCGGCGGGCTTGTCAGCTCCCTCCCGGATGGCCGGCGAGCTTGTCAGAACAGCCCGTATTTTAGGAGCGGGGTTCCGAGCGCCAACGGGAGTTGACTAAGGTCAATGACCGAGGCCGAGAGGTTACCGCGACGCCAAAGGCGGGCTGTTATCACAAGCCCGCCAAAAGCCCGCCAAAAGTTTAGCGAAGTAGTTTCGAATAGATCCACTCCCGCAGCCTGTTCGGAATCACCCTCACCCCGAACCTTATCGCGATATTCTTCATCGCGCAAGCCGTCGATGTTAGCCCCAAGGCACACAGACGCCGCTGGAAGCGAACCTCATTGCATGCGTAGCTCCAGCCCCCGCGCCGGCGAAACGTGTCAGCGCTGCGGCGGAACCACAGCAGCGGACGCTGGATATTGTACAGCTTACAGCCGCGCGCCAGCATACGCGCCCACAGCCAATAGTCCTCAAACAGTGGGAAATCCTCATATCCACCCGCCGCCTCCACCTCGCTCCGGCGGAACATCACCGCCGGATGGTTCAGCGGGTTGCGCCCCATGGCAAACCGCCGCAGCTGAGGATCCTGCTCCGGCAGCCGGCGCGTCGACACCGGATGCGCCGGGTCGTCGATAAACTCATCCACCCACGCCGACGAGGCCGCCACCTCCGGGTGGGCCGTCATCAGCTCATACTGCTGCTCCAGACGGTCGGCATGCATGATATCGTCCGTATCCATACGGGCCACCAGCTCATGCGAGCAGTGGCGCAGCCCGTCGTTCAGCGCACGCCCCAGCCCACCGTTCTGCTCCCGGCGCACCACCTTCAGGCGCGGCCCGCGCTCCCCCTGAGGGCGCCCCTCGTCCGCCCGCGAACGCTCCTCGAAATCCTTCACCACCTCCTTCAGCTCGTCGCCGACAGGGCCATCCAGCACCAGCACCACCTCATCCGGCACCGCCGTCTGCCCCCATACGCTCTCCATCGCCACGCGCAGCCACTCCGGCCTCTCCCGCCAATACAGCGACATCAGCACCGTCACCTCTATCCTTCTCATCTTCATCTCTTATTTATGACTTTAAATATATCGCTTCAGGAAGCGTACAACATTGGGGAATCTGAACAACAGCTGCTTTGTCAGGCGTGTTACCCGTTGCTTTGATGTCTCATGGCTTCTTAATACCCTGATGGCATCTTTTATTGTTGAATCCTTTTTGTTTAAAACATCCAAAGTTTCCCTCCGCAAGTCCCCATCTACTTTATACGTCTTATTCCAAGACTGATATGGCAGAAACTCAGAAAAGGCTCTTTGTTCATACTGGAAATTCTCCTTGATTCTATCCCATATTTCCTTCCCTTTCGCGGTGGCTATTGAGACGGCTGACACTCCGGTAGTATTATTGAGATACGTTTTACCCCAAAAGTCACCAAGTCGGATATCGGTATATTCCAACGTACTTCTCAACCAGCAATCAGCACACGAGCCGTTGAGCACCATATTAGAAAAGAAAAGTTCAAAGAAGGGGTCGTTCGTGGCTCTGCCAACCACGGGAGTAGGAACGCCATCTACTACTACTACCACTACTACATAGAACCCTGAACCCCAACCTTTTATCTTACTCCTAAAAATAGCTTCATTCACCCTTTCCCCGTCCGTTTTATTCAAAATGCTCTTTACATACTTATCCCATACATTGAGCGACGGGCAACCATGGCAAAATAAATCAATCAGTATACATCTGTCACGTGCTCCCTTTAAAGTTAAATATCGGTTTATTGCGTAAATATGGCATGGCAAACCAAAAACCGCATATTTAGTGTCATGATTCTTTTTAAAATCTTCCACCAACTGTTTAAAAGCCTCAGCGGTGTATGATTGTATATATTTCGAACCCTTAAAAGCATCGGTTTCTCCGACCTCGTGCGCCACGCTACTTTTGGCTATATTCTTTTCAGCATCATAGATCACCCCGATGCATGCGTATCCTTGCGATATCAGATATTTCGCCAGGACATCGGCAACTCCCCCCGAAGTTGTCGTTCTCAATAATTCGTTATCTTTTGCTGAGGCTCCGTATAAATCATAGCGTGAAAGTCCATCATCATCTGTCATCCTGATTTTCTCGTCAAACTTATAGCAGACTTTGGTGCATAGCCCGCAGTCTATACACTTCTCACTGATTGACGGACGATAAAAGCCATCCTCATCCAGATGTATGCTTATGGCATCAACCGGACATACCGCTGCGCACATTGAGCAGCTTGTACAGTCTCTGAAAGCTGATTTATCTGCTATATTCATGCTTCTGTCATTTTTTTCAAATATTCATGTGCCTCTGCTCGTCGGGCGCGCAGCAGTTGGTTCATATTGTCATAATCTATATCTTTATCCATCTTGCTGCCTATTTCATCAAAATCTGAAATTATCCTCTCGGCAAGCCCAAGTTCTGCAAGAAGGCTCGTCAGTTTGAAGCGGTTCTCCTCGCGCGTTTTGGTCACGAAGCGTGCTCCGGTAATTGCTGACATAATGCTGCCGTGGAAAGTATCGGTAATCACCTCCGTTGCATTCTTGAAATACGCAAGCAAGTTTATAGGGTCAGTATTGACGTTCACGTCGCACCACGAATGGTAAAAGCCGGGCGACAGCGTTTTCAAGCCTCGGCTTTTGGCATACGCCATGATTGCCGCTACCTCTTCGGATGAATTCATTCGGTTGTCGTAAGCATATACCAGCAGATAGTTCTTCTCCGCAGGCGATTTCAGCTGAGCTATTTCATTCTCGAATCCATAAAGCAGCACCGGATCTATCAATTTAGGAACCACCTCTCCCGTTAGCGCCCTAACCACCTCGCGGCTGTTGTCGTCACGGACACTCACGCCCTTCATAGCCATCAGCCCCGATTTTACAAATGGCTCAGAGTGGAGCCGTCGTATATCGTCCATCGTTGTGGGGCCAAAACTCCCCGCATAAGCAAAAACATTATCGGAAGGGAGGCAATGACCGAAAAATACAGGTGTAGGACCAGTGTGCAAAGCAAACACCTCATCACTTCCCACCACGACTCCATCCAACTGCTCGCTTTCAGAGTAGAAATCTCCTATCAATTCATTCCCCTTAAATGCCTGCAGAGTGCGCCGCTTTTTTACATTATAGACAAACTGCCTTATCCCCTTTTCTTTAAGATAGCCAAGGTAAATTTTTAGCGCCGAAAGCCCCGGTTGCTCATATTTAGCCTTAAGGGCATGTCCAAGAAAATCGTAATTTTTTTCAAACCGAAGAGCTTTAGCCTTTATACCATAGTCACGGGCAAGCACCCGAACAAGAGCAGTCAGTTGTAGTAATGCGCCATGGTTATGCACGCCGTAATGGGTAATTATGCCGTATCTTTTCATTAAATAGCTCTATTAGAATATTTTTCAGATTCTCTTTTAATCTTTCCGCAAGAAAGAATTATGACAAACTTTCAAGGATCTCCTTCATTTTATCATTAGATGCCTTATAATAATAGCACCTTTCAAAAGTTTGTCGAGCATTATATGACAATGTCTCAAAATCCTTAAGTGCATATTCCACAGCATCTTTTATCGACTCATAGTCATCATTGGAATCAACTACAACCACCTGCTTGTTTTCCTGAACAAATTCCGAAAGATTCCTTCGGCAGACCAATCCCGGAGTCCCGAACATAAACGATTTTGCTAAAACGCCGCTTTGAGTGGTGCGATGGTAAGCATTCCATACCAGAAACGAGCTTGCATAGGCAGTATTTATCTCATCATCAGTCAAGGGTCGTCCTTCCTGAATTTTCAATCTACCCGAAGCGACAAGATGACTGATTTTCTCATTCTTTTCTACATTATATCTCGTAGCAATCAGGAATTTTAAATCATCAAAACGTGAATCTTTTGAAAGTGCTTCAATAGTCTGTATATAATTTCCAAAAGCATGGTCACCTGAAATAGAGCCAATGAAAGAGAAAAATTGCCTTTTAGCCGGAGACGGAAGCTTTTCATCTTCATAGATTAAAGGAAGATATTCCAAATTTCGATTAATCCATCGTGTGAAACTCTTTTCATACAACTGAAAAGCCCTTTCTGATGGCATTATAATTTTATGAGCCAACATCAAAAATAGCAATGAAACCTGATATTTCATCAGGAACCTAATGGTCCAAAGGTGGCTGTTACCCGATTTAAGATAAGTTCTATATCCTTCCCATGGCTCATGCAATACATATATGAGTTTCGTTCCTTTCATCCGGAGTCGGCTCATTACCCTCAGATTTCCTAAGGCGGGAAACCACAAAATCGCATAATCAGTCACCGGTACCCTGTTTTCAGATGTCACTACCGTGAAACCATCAAAGCCATAATTCAGGAACTCCGGATTCAGATACAAAATAGGCTCCAATCCCAGATCCTGAGCCTGTCTATAGCTCGCCTTCAGGTGCGATACATGGCTGGCCCGGCAATTCATTGATATAATTAGAATCGATTTCATTTTATGAATCTTTTACGGATGAAAGTTGGTGCGCAGTGAACCATAAGGAAAGCTCCTCGCTTAAGGTTGAGTTTAAGCTCATCCATCTTGCTCATCATCGGTTTCTCAATCTTCAAATTGGGAAGCAAACGCTTAGCATAACGATAATCATAAGGCACCCATTTACCCTTTATGAGGGTGTTGAGAATCTTGAACTGGCTTTTATTTACTGTGTAGAAGCCATCGTATTTATCACTGCGTTTAACCGCGATTTTCTCGAATTCCCAGGCATTTTCATCATCCTTTAGTACTTCAAGCAGAGTATCAATTTTCCAAAGGGCATAAACGCAATTATGACGGTATGGAGTGCCTTTCGCAATTTCTGCAAAATATTCATTGACTTTCTTTGCACGGGTATTGTGAGTATAGAATCGTATATAATTGCCATCGATTTTCATGAACTCATCTACGATAGCTAATACTCTTTCATTATCTACAGGTGCTTTTAAAAACAAATCCTCTAAAGTGATGAAAACATATTCAAACTTTCGCTCTTTTAGTTGAAGTAAGACCGTTTTAAGCCCTGCGCTCCACGAGGAATCTTCTCCAGTCAAAATAGGAGTGAACCCTCTTTTGTCATAAGGTCTTACATTTGTTGCCGCAAATTTAGGCCATTTACAATCGCCCCAAAACCGATTCATCAGTTCAGCAAAGGGGTCAATCATTTCATAATATTTATCGCACGAAAGCAGAAGAAATGCTATGTTAGCGTTCATAATTTTAATTTGCCTAATAAACTTTTGTATCCTTATAGCCAATTATATATACCATTGGATTGCTCGTAGCACCATTTTCGCTCCTTTCTTCAAAGTATCAAAACGGTTGCGACTATAATTTTTTTTGAAACACGGATCGAGATGGATCTTATCTCTGAAAACCATTTTAGGAGAGATGTCGCTTTTCCACTCTTCCGGCCAGCAATATTCATTGCTCAATACTCTGGACGGATGATTATGGAAATACCAGTTGATATGTGATTCATCATTTACACACGCTATTATCCCATTATCATAATCCTCCGATATATTGGTTGCAAGCGTTTCAATCATCTTAATATACGCCTTGGCTGTTCCGCCGTTTATCCCTCCCATATAATATCTGTAGGGCGCCTCAAAAGGAGGAATGTAAGCCTTAGACTTTTTATTCCTTTCAAAAGGCATGAAAGGATATTTTTTCAAAATAGGTCTTTGTGTGGGCCATTCCGCGCTTACCAGTCCGCTCTTGTCAGGCAGAATTTCATCGCGGCCTACCGGCTGGAGGAATTGAGCGTTTGCATTAAGGAAGTAGATATAGTCAAACCCCTTAAGTTGTTCCTTCACTCTCAGGAACATATTGAAGCGGAACAACGAATCCTTCGGAAAACCTTCGCACTGCTTATATTGAAGATGCACACGCGGATGATCCGATAGCCCCATATCGTCAGTAAAAACGAAATAATGCTTCTCATCTTCCGGCAGCAGATATTTCTCAGCCGATTCAAAAAATCCAGGCCAAAAGCGGTTGTAAATCCCAGTACAGATATATAATATCGCTATTTTCATATTGATAACTGTGGCTTAGTCTGAGTGCCATCAATTTGATCTTTATGATTTAATGACACTTTAGCTCTTGGATTATTAATTTCCGAGAATATAAAGAAGAGAGACCACCAAAATGTAAGATACGAAGTACATGACACCGAATTTATATTCATGAGAAGCGATAGAAATAAGCCGCCCATAAGCAAATCCCGTTTCTTCCATATACCCTTAAAACATATCCAAAGTATATAGCAAAAGAAGGATAACGTTATTATGCCTTCCTGAAGAAGAATATTAAAAAAAGTATTATGTACAATATTAACCGTCCTACTACTATAGCTCTCTATATTCTGTGGATTTGAATCCACTCCTATACCAAAAAAGATAGCATATGGGGTAGACTTAAATACTGCAATAGTTCCATCAATCTGTTTTAAGCGAGCCAAGGCAGCCCCTTGGTCACTCTTTCGACTTCCATCAAATCTCATAACAAATTGGTCAATCATTGATGGATTTGTATTTGACATATAAATCATTGCTCCTGAACCAAACACTGCCAAAATAAGGAAAAATGCTTTGGATTTATGCAAAAGCTTATACCCGGCAAAAAGAATTATAACGCAAAATGACACACTCCCTATACGTGACTTCCCGGCTATTATGATTGGTATAATTAAAAGAATCGATACTATCCAGATTGCGCGCCATGTTTTACTTTTAATCATCCCAATTTGTTGCAGCATGCAAACACACAACAAGTTAAGACTTATAGAAAGATAATTCGGGTCACCTGAGAAACCACCATACCTTTCCCATCCTACATAAAGCAGAGGATTATCGAAGATATAATATGAACAAATTATCAATGGTGATATATATGCAACCAATTTACTTACCGATGAAAGATTACATTTCCTTAACTTATTAAAACATACGACTCCTAAAGTAATTCTAACGCAATTGGAAGAAATCGATTCAGGATAAATCCCGTTGGCCAAATCAGAAATCCATACCAATGCAAGGAACCATCCTAATAAAGTATCAATCTTATCCCATCTCTTCTTTACAAAAAATGAGAATAAAAGAGTAATAGCACATGGTACATAAAAAGCTTTTTCAACCGGCAAAAATTCTGCATGTGCGTAAAAAAACATTATTAAAGTGATTCCAGCCCATAAACAATACCTGTAATCAAACTTAGGCATTATTGTCTTATTCCCAATATATTTGTTTTTGCGAAAAAATAAAGCCATAGAAGAGATTATTAAAAAACGTTGAGATTTTAATTACAAAATCTTCATTCATTATGTCACATCCAAGAATTTTACTTTTCGTATTAGCTATTCTATAAAACCTATTTTTTAGATAAAACAAAACTGTTTATATCTATTTGGATACGTTTATTATCGAAGTATCAGCACCCCCTCCACAATGTAATGATGGGAGAGTATGGCCGGTATCGGATAGAATATATTGCGGTATGAAGCAGAGAGCAGCAGCCTATGGTTACTGAAAGTGTTTATAGAGGCAAACAGCAGAGCACACACCAACAGAATCCGTTGAAGTCGGCGACGGGCTGCATCTCCGAAACGCAGCGAGGCGAAGCAGAGCAGACCAACGGGCGCCACAATCACCGATATACGATACAACAAGGTGAAATGCCACGCCATCATCAGCCAAAGCGCTGCCCAGGCAAGCGTCATCCGCACCCATGGTCTGTCAGCATTGAATCGCAGCCACGCCATCCATACCAACGGCAACAAGAGCATGCG
>ERZ808037.1433-NODE-1433-length-15418-cov-3.739782_pt1 | contig 15418 bp, 11 predicted proteins | sample MGYA00380190_ERZ808037 | MGnify/ENA primary metagenome ERZ808037 (study PRJEB31490, sample SAMN06133399) | mouse gut metagenome | isolation source: J9 | host: mice | place: China: Chengdu | collected 2015-05 ... | reverse complement strand
GCGCCCTTATTCCATGGAGCGCCCTTATTCCATGGAGCGCCCTTATTCCATGGAACGCCCTTATTCCATGGAACGCCCTTATTCCATGGAACGCCCTTATTCCATTCGATGGTCATCCGCGGTCAGCCTCCTTTTCCGGCAAGGTCGCTTCTCTTCGAAGCAAAACCGTAGAGAGTGGATCCGATTGCTCTCAGCGATCCTTCCCCACACAGATATGTTTCCTCAGCGATTCTGTCGAAAATGCTGTCATGAGTGACGATGATCGTGCTGCGGCAGCGCCTCCCGACCAGCTCCGCCAGCTTCTGCCTGCCTTTCTCGTCCAGGGAGTTCGTGGGCTCGTCCAGCAGCATGAGCAGAGGATCCGCCGCAAAGGCCAGCGCCAGGAACACCTTTTTCCTCTCTCCGCCGGAAAGGCTGTCAATGGGGTGGTTACGAATCAGGTCTTCCCCAAGGCAAAGCTCCCTGGCAAGCTCCTCCGCCTGTCTGGCCGCTTCCGGGATGCTCATTCTATAGAGCTCGGAGGCGGGGAAGCTGTAAGTCTCGTCCTCCTGGGGGAGGTAGAAGATGTCCCGGGGGAAGCTGCCATCGGACAGGTTTTCCGGCGCAACGCCCCCGATTTTGATTTCGCCCTCCCCACAGCGCAGCATTCCGGCCATCAGGCGGAGCAAAGTGGACTTTCCTGTGCCGTTAGGCCCCTTTATGACCATGGTGCGCCCCTCTTCGAAAAAGGCATGGGCCCCGTCAAAGAGGGTCTTGTCTCCGTAGGAATAAGACAAATTAGTAATCGAAACCTCAGGGACGGAGATTGCGGCGGTCGCCCTTTTCGGATGGATATTGGAAAAAGGCCCGGATTCCAGGCGGTTCTCGGCGACTTTTGCCACACTGAACCTTGCTATCATGGAGAAAGCTTTCTTCGAAGCGGCGAACAGGCCCCCTGACAGCGCGATGGCCTGGATTCCCGTCTCCAGGGGCACATAACCTCCCAGCACCAGCACGCCCGTGATCCCATAGACGCCATAGCCAAGCAGCATGGAGACCAGCTCCTCCAGCGTGCTTTCCGCCGTGCCTGTGTAGATGCTGGAAGAGCCTATCTTCCGGTATTTTTTGTGGTAGCGCTCCAGCTCTCCCAGCCACCAGTTTTTTATTTTTTATTTTTTGATGGTCAGGAAGCCCTCGCATCCGCTCACCACGAAATCCGTGAGCTGGGCTTCTATGTCCCGGCAGTTGTCGTAGTTCACCTGTAGGAATCTCCGCACGAGAAAAGGCGGAATCAGCTGCAGCAGGGACATGCCGGACAGGAGCAGCGCCATCTGCCAGCTTTGGACGGACAGGAAGATAAGGTAGGCGGCAAAGGTGGCAATGCCTGTGAGCCATTCGGGATACAGGGTGGCAATCTTCTCCGTCACGGTGTTGAAATCATCATGGAGATTCTCTATGGCGTCGCCGTGGCCGGAGGAAGCCAGGGATGCCAGCGGGTTGGCGGCCAGTCTGCCGTACAGGTAGAGCTTGCAGCGATGGATCGCTTTCGCTTTCAGCCTTTGCAACAGGATGCCGCCGCCGATTTCCAGCAGAAGCATCCCCGAGATGACTGACAGCAGCGCAGTCCCCTGTCCCAGAACGGCATCGGCATCTCCGGCACCGGCGGCGGAAACGATATGGGAGAGCAGGCTCGCCGTCAGGAGACTCATGGGGATGCGGATTGTCTTCAGGATGCCGTTCAGAGCGGCCACTGTCCTGAGCTCCCTTTTGAAATGGCCCGTCATTTTTGGCCCTCCTTTCACGGTTTTCTTTCATCTTACTGAAAACGACACTGATTTACAATAACCCATTGCTGGAGAATTATTCAACTGCTGTTAGAATCCGGTTTTAGCTAGGTACGCAAAATCTGCTATAATACCGCAGATGACCTGAAAGGCATAGGAATCAGGACTGATAGCTGTTGACTTTTATGCAACTCCGAGATAAAATAGACTCGTAATACACCAACTCGTAAGTAGGGAGTTGACGAAAAAGGAGGATATCCATGTTTTATTGTCGGGAAGAGGAACTGCGCACAATGGAACGGCGTTATGAGAAAGGCCGCTTTGAATGCATCGTCATATATGGGAGGAGACGGGTGGGGAAGACGGCGCTGATCAATGAGTTCTGCAAAGGGAAGCCCACGATATACTTTGCCGCGCTGAACGCATCTTCCGGCGAGAATCTGGAGGCCCTGTCCAAAGCGATTTATCAGTGCCAGAACCCAGAGGCCCACAATGCCCCGACTTATAGGAGCTATGATGACGCTTTGGAGGAGATTACAGGGATGGCAAAAGGAACGCGCCTGGTTTTCGTCATCGATGAATACCCCTATCTTGCGAAAGCGGAAAAATCCATTTCCTCGCGGCTGCAGCATATCATCGATCATGTCTGGCAGGAGACAGGGCTGTATCTGATTCTCTGCGGCTCTTCCATGAGCTTTATGGAATACCAGGTGCTGGGCTATGAAAGCCCGCTTTATGGCCGCCGCACTGCCCAGTTCAAGATTCAGGCGCTGACATACCGGGAGATGACGGCCTTTCATCCGGATTTGAATGTGGAAGACCAGGCCCTTCTCTACGGCATTACCGGAGGGATTCCCCATTATATCAACAAGCTGGAAGTGGAGGAGAGTCTGGATCAGGCATTGATTGAAAATCTCTTCAGTCCGTCCGGCTATCTGTTCGAAGAACCGGAAAACCTCCTGAAACAAGAGCTGCGGGAGCCAGCCATCTATAACTCCGTGATTTCTTCCATCGCGGGCGGAGCGTCCCATGCCAACGAAATCTCCACGAAAGTGGGACTGGAGTCGGGCATCTGCGCGAAATACCTGCGCGTTCTGTTGGAACTGGGCATCCTGAAAAAGGAAACGCCGGTCACGGAGAAACCGGGCAGAAAGACCATCTATGCCATAGAGGACAACTTTTTCCGTTTCTGGTACCGGTTCGTCCCCAGGAATATGTCAGCCATCAGCGCCGGGCGCATCCGGGAAATCTACCCCCAGGCGGTCAGGGCTTTTTTCCCGGATTATATGGGCCTGGTCTTCGAGAAGATGTGCCGGGAATATCTGCTGCGCTACGCGAAGAATCTGCCGGTTCTGCTAAGTGAGATAGGACAGTGGTGGGGAACGGATCCGGGGACGCGGACAGAGATACAGATAGATATCATCGGGACTCCGGTGGAGGGAAAGGAATATCTGGTCGGCTCCTGTAAATACAGGAACGAAAAAATCGGAGTGGATGAGCTGGAGCTGCTCCGCAGATATGCGGCAGTATTCCGCGGGGATGGAAAGTTCCATTATTTTATTTTCTCCAAAGGAGGTTTTACGGAGCCCCTCCTGGAACTGGGCAGACAGGGAGAGGTGGCTTTGCTGACGCTGGAGGATATTTACAGTGGAAATTATTTTCTGCTACGCCAAAGACAGCAGACTGACGGGAGAACCGGACGGCAGACGTTACAGATGGAGAGAAATGATAGAAAGATTTAAGCAGCTGGGCAGGCCGCTCACAGAGGAGGAAGCAGAAGAATTCAGGATAAAATAACTGAGGTCAGCTACCAGGAAAGCAGAGATTCGAGAGAGTCCCTGCTTTTTTGTGCGCAAGTCAACATGAAGGCAAGCTTACTTTTCCCTTATCTCAAACAAGACCCTGGTTCGCAGTCAAAGAATTCACAGAGCTTCAGAATGAGATATGCATTTGAGCTTGCGATTAGGATAATGGATATAGCACACAATGTAAAAATTTACTCTATTGTCAACTCAGCGTTTTAATGTTACTGTTTTCTCAATATATGCTTACTTACGAAGAAGAGCTTAACGGCAGATTTTTGTGGCCGCAAGCGAAAATTACAGGGGAGACCATGAGAGCGGGGAGAAGCGGATGGCAGATAAGGTGACAGAGCTGGCGGAGTCGGTTTTTGCGCGGGAGACGAAGCGTAGGCCGGAGGCCCAGTGGATTCAGCAGCAGGCGGAGAGGCTGGCGCAGACCCGGGGAATCAGCGGACGCGGGGAGACCGACCGGTTGATTTTTGAAAAAATGTATGCAAGGACACCCGCCCAGAAAGACACAGTAAAGATTCGCTACTGGAGGACAGGCCGACACCTTCCCACCAGCAGAGAGGAAGCGCTGCTGTTTACCAGGGCTCTGGAAATGGGGCAGAAAGAGACGTTGTATTTTCTCCAGGCATGTATGGAAAAGAGCGATACGATATTCGAAGAACCGCCTGTCCCAGAGGACGGGCAATCTGCTCTGTACAGGAAGCGCACAGCCCTGATGGAGAAAATGATTTCCGAGTACATTGCCCAGGTTCCGCCGGCCCGCATCATTCAGCTGAACATCCCCTATGAACGGCTTGCCATGTATGCAAGGCATCTCTACTGCATGGACGCCGTGTGCGCCACCGCGCTGTACGGAAAGGGAAAGCGGAATCTGAAGACCCATTTTTCCAGCGTGAACTATGAGTCCGAGTTCCTGAGGATACGCAAGCTCCTGGGAGAAATCCCCCGCAGGGCGATGCTGCGGCATATCTTCCTTCTGGGCATACCCTATCTGAACCGTCGGCTGATAGATGAAAGGCTGGAGGGGCTTGGATATCTGCCGCTGACCGAGGGGCATAGCGGCACCAGGGGAGAGCTGCTGGATGACCTGGTCATCGGCTTTCTGGGGCTGTACGAAGAAGCCTGCGCCGGTCAGGAGCCCCTCGTGTGCCGGGGGTGGCTGTTTGACAGGCTTTATGCCCTTGACTGTTATCTGCGGGATGTGGGAAAAGAGGAATACCGTTTTCTATATTTCCGCAGCCTGGCATCCATGATGAGCGATGGAGAGGAATGAGGATGGAATATGAGAGGGAGTTCCTGAACTGGAAGAAACGCCAGCTTCTGCTGCAGCGCAGATACGCGGATACGCCGCCTGGGCTTTCCGAGGTGCAGGCCAGGGAGGAAGAGGAGCGTCAGAATGCGGCTTGGGAAGAATATGAGGAGCAGAGGCGCCTGAAGCTGATCTCCGTGACGCATATCGCCGTGGAACCTTTTGCAGGCCGCCGGGAGGAGCTCTCCAAAATCCACAGGCTGTTTCGGGAGGGAGCGGGCGTGGTGTTCCTGAGCGGCATGGGCGGAATCGGGAAGACTGCGCTCTCCCGTGCTTATGGGAGACAGTACGGCGGGGAATATACAGAAGTCCTGTTGTGGAGCTACGGCAAGGGCCTGGAGCAGATATTTGCGGATGACGGGCAGTTAGGAATATCTAACCTCACCTACACGAAAAGCGCATGGCCCTCCAGAAGACAGTACGCCCTGGAAAAATATCGGAAACTGACGGAAATAGCCGCCGCCGGAAAGCTGCTGATCATTCTGGACAATTACGACAGACAGGAGGATCCATGGTTCCACATGCTGGCGGAGCTTCCCTGCGATCTGCTGGTCACCACAAGGTTCAGCGCCGGGACCTTGGCAGGGAAAGGGTATGCGGTGCTCACGGTGCAGAGCCTTTCCGGGCGGGAGGAATGGCGGGAATTCTACCGGATATACGCCGGGGCGGAGCCGGAGGGAGCAGAGCGGGAGAGCCTGGAAGCCTACAGGGAGTCCGTGCTGGGGCACACCCTGAAGATGAAGCTGGCCCTGTGCAATCCGGATGGTATTCTTGCAGCCGAAAGATTAACCACGTCCATACTGACGAATTTCCGTCTGAAAAAGCCCGAAATGCAGATTCTGTGCGAGCTGTCCTTTGTGGCTCTGCCGGGCATTCCCCAGGAGGTCTATCTTTCCTGTACAAAGGAGGGGGAGGAAAGCCTGGAAGCCCTGAAAAGCTATTCTCTGGTACAGGAGCAGAGGGACTCCGCGGGGCGGACGCTTTTGTCTCTGCATCCGGTCATCCAGGAAGCGGTGCGGGCGAGATGGCATCCCGGGTTGGAGCGCTGTATGGCATTTCTGGATTCTTATGGTTATTACATCAGGCATAGCTGGAATCGTCCTCGGGGGGGTGATTACTGGCTGACACCTCAGATTTTTTACCTCCTGAACAGGCTGCCCTCCCCCAGGGCATGGTGCCTGTATCCCTATGAGTGCATTGCCACTTACCTGATGGAGTGGGAGTATTTCGAGAAAGCCCAGCAGATTGAGTTTGCCCTGTATGAATGCGTGAAAGCACGTTTCGGGGAGGCCCACCAGCATACGGCCTATCTGGCCATGCGCATAGCGGCTTCTTATCATTTCCAGATGCGGTACCAGGAAAGCAGAAGCTGGTATGAACTGGGGTACCGGCTGTACAGCCAGGCTAAACCGGTGAACAAGGCTTACTGGGCAGACAGGGCGGAAGCGTGCGAGAAGCTGGCAAGGCTCTATGAATATGAGGAGGACGGCAGTGAAAAGGCATTCCGGTATGTACAGGAGGCCATGGAAGCGGCAGCGGCATTCCGACAGGACGCGGAGGAGACCGCGCCGGAGATCTGGGCAGACAGGCGGATGCGGATTCAGTATGTCTATCTGCGCAGGGCCAGGCTGTATTTCGCTCAGGGGGATACAGAGGCGGCAGAGCAGGATTTAGAAAAGGCTTTAAGTCTCTATCCTCTGAATCCGTTTCAGAAGATAGAATTCCGTACTTTGCAGATTCGCATCGACTTATCTTTGGGAAACTATAGACAGGCGCTTTCTGCGGCACTTCTGAATGTGGAGACTGCGGCGCATTATCAGGGGGAGAGCATCAAGGACACATTAAGCTGCAGGGAGCTGCTGGGGGATGTGCTGGCCTGCCTTGGAGAAATGGAAAAGGCAGCTGCGGAGTATGTTCGAATCCTGGCCTGTCTCCAGGAGAAGTATCCCCATCAGACAGAGTGGATGGAGCGGCTGCAGGAGAAGCTGGACAACAGATAAAGCCCCGAATGTAAAATTCTACTTTATTGCGGAATCAGACACGGCATGTTATAAAAATGTTCAGAACTAAAATAATGTAAATGCAAAGGAGGATTTTGTACATGGAACTGTTGATGCCGGTTTTGCTGATTTTTATTATAGGTGGATTTTTTCTCTATAATCCTCTGCGGAGGAAGTTCAAGGGAATCATCGGCGTGGGGGGATCCTACCTGCTGGCCACAGGGCTCATGGTGCTGATAGGGCTGATTGCCGCTATTTTCAGCAAGGAGGCGAGGGCTTCCATGGATGGCGGCGTGGCGGGCCTGATTCTGTACATAGTGATTGCCCTGGCCGCGGTGGCTTATCTGGCGTTCATCATGCTGACCCGGTGCCAGACCGTGGGACAGAGGATTGCGCTGCCGTTCGTGGTGCTGGTCATTGCCTTCGGCTTCGCCACAAGGCTTCTGGCTTCCATCTTTCTGCATCTGCCCATGGAGGGCGGCAAGGAGGACGGCGGAGAGGCTTCCTTCCCGGAATTTATCTATGACCAGGATGGAAATCCATGGCAGCTGCTGAACAAAGGCGCCGACAATGCGAACTATTACTGCCAGAAGACGGGAGAGACGAAGATGTTCTATATCTCGGATTTTGATGACGGGTTTTCGCCCAGCGGATTCCACCGCTGATGTGGCTTGGGCGGACAGCAGATGTGGCTTGATTTTCTGTGGAATCCCCACTGGCAGACATGGAGCTGGCAAGTGCCGGCACTGATGTCTGCCAGTGGGGATTTTTGGAAGATTTCGGGAACGCCATAGGCTGACGCTCATTGCTGTTTCAATTGTTTTTTCGCTATTCTTTCACGGTGCTGATGTCGCAGCCCGGCCCTTCAGCCACTTTCTCTACAGCTGTCCCTATCTTATAAAATCTCTCTGCGCTTTCCTGAGCCTTTTAATTCCCCAATCTGTTCAGATTCGAACCGCATATCCCAAATTGCCTTGCACACGTTGACCGCCACAGTCTATGGCAGCTGATTAAGTTCCTGTTTTTCTGATACAATTGTGCTGAATGGAGGGAACAGATATGGATGTTTATGGTTATGTAAGAGTATCCAGCACAGATCAGAATGAGGATCGGCAGATGGCTGCCCTAAGGGAGGCTGCTGTACCCAAAGAGAATATTTTTACGGATAAGCAGTCCGGCAAGAATTTTAATCGTCCAGGCTACAAGAAACTGGTGCAGGGACTGAAAGAGGGGGATCTTCTGTTTATTCTAAGCATTGACCGCCTTGGGCGCAACTACAAGGAGATTCAGGAGCAATGGCGTATTCTCACAAAAGAAATCTGTGTCGACATATGTGTGCTGGATATGCCTCTGTTGGATACCCGGAACGGCAAAGACCTGATGGGGACATTTATTGCCGATATCGTGCTGCAGATATTGTCGTTTGTAGCGCAGAGCGAGCGTGAAAATATCAGGAAACGGCAGGCAGAGGGAATCGCTGCGGCGAAAGCAAAGGGCATGAAGTTCGGCAGACCTGAAAAGGCAGTGCCCAATGATTTCGGTGAGATTATTGAGAGCTGGGAACATAAAAAGATTTCATTTGCAGAAGCCTTAAAGCGATGCGATATGAGCGAAGCGACATTTTACCGCAGACTACGAGAATATAGGCAAAATCAGGGAAATTAAAACCGTACATAAAATTTTAACTGTCAAAAGGTGTACTTTTTGATATTCTACAAGCCATTGTCATTATACAGGTTATTGCCAGAATTTGCAAGTAGATTTCAGGGCTTTCTTGACATAATTAACCTATATTCTGCTATATTTTTCCCTGAGAGACTTGAACGGCATAACATTCAGATATTATCAAAAAGTACACATTTTGAAAAGAAAGGCAGGTAAAGTATGCAGGGATTCTTGACTTTTATCGTTGTTGCCGGGGCGATAGCCGCCCTCGTGTTTCCGGATATTTTTCCGGGAGGGAAGAAAACGCATAAATGTAAGCATTGCAGATCGGAGATTTCCATGAAAGCCAAGAGATGCCCTTTCTGTGGGAGAGAGGTGGAGCCGGGAATTGATTTGCTTCATATCATGTTCTGGTTTTTTGTTTTTATAGGACTTGGGATGGTGTTGTCCCTTTTAGGAGTCATTTCAATATGATGGCCATGTCGGCAGACTGGCTGACAGGCAGGGAATATCATCGCGAAGGAGGAGAGGTGTGCATGGATACAGAGAGAGACAGAGGACTGAAGCCTACGTTTCGGAGACCACAGCCAGGAGCATCGGCAGCGGACGGGGAAGAATCGCGGAAAGAGGGGGCGGTTCTGACTGGCAACGAGGAAAAGGCGGAACATGGGAAAGAGACGGCTCAGATGCCGGAGACCCGTCAGGAGGGTGAGCCAGAGACTATGGAGGCAGAGGAAAAGCCGACGGACAAAACTCCCCCAAAAACCGTCGCGGATCAGGCGGAGAAGAATCAAAAGAGCCAGGATGCGGAGGAATATGAGCAGTACATAGCTAATCTGGGCATCTATGAAGACAATCTGGAAAAAGAGGCCGTTGACATTGGCAAGCTGACTAAGGCCCGGGACATAAGAGGGCGGTATATAAAACAGTGGGATACAGCGGTGAAAAATGCGGAGGATCACTGGGCGAAATCCCTTGATGACACGGTCCGCCGGGCGCAGGAGGAGCGGCGCAGACTGCGCAGACAGGCAGAAGAGGAAAAGAGGGAGAGACAGACAGCAGCAGACAGGAAAGAGCAGAATATCGATAAACAACATCAATTGGCATTGAGCCAGGAGCAGCAGCTGTGCGACGCAGAGAAACAACTGAACCAACAGCTGGAGGGCGCGAAAAGCTATGTCCTTCAGGGCTACGATTGCAACAAGGAGCTGAAGAGCTTCATGAAAGGAGCCAGACAGAAGAAATATCTTTCCAAAAGGCAGGAAGAGATGGCAGATGGATCCATCAAAAGATTTTGTGAAAGATGGACCGGGGACGCGGATCAGTTAAAAAGTATGGAATCCGGGCTCCTTGGCACGGGTTTTGTAAAAAAGCTTACCCATTTTCAAATAGAGGACGGCTTTTATAAAAAGCTCCTCATGGGAGGCAGCCTGGCTCTGTTCATCCTCTTTTTCCTGATTCTGGTGCTTGGGTACATGACGGAATGGGGATTCTTCCTGACCTTAGGCGGTCTTATTATCAGTCTGGCTGTGGCTGGAATTCTGTATCTGGCTTTGTCCTTTGCGGCTTTGTTCATCAGGAAAAGCAAAGACCAGAAAGTACGGGATTCTGTCCTCGGCATCGCGGCATGTGCCCTGGCGCTTCTCCTGTCTGTGCCGTTTGCGGGGGCGTTTCGGAAAATTGTGCCCAACAGCCTGGGAGCCGACATTATATATGGATTGATAGGAGCAGTGAGCGTGGGGTCCTTTTTCAATCTCCGTTTCTTAAGGAACCTGCTGTGCAAGGTACCCCTTGTAGTAACATTGGCATACAAGAATCTGTTCCAGGAAGCGGACAAAAACGAAGGAAATTTCCGGGCCCAGAAAAACCTCCTTCCCCTGAAAGAGGGAACCGTGGATGCCATGATTTGCTGCTATATCAACCACGACCGGATTATGCAGCACTTAAGCACCAGCACCCGGGATAAGCTGATGAAAGAGCTGAACGAAAGACTTGAGGAGACCAAAAAGGGTCTCACGGACTGCCAAAATATGAAAGCGGATCTGGAAGAACAGAAGAAGAAAGCACTGGGAGAGCGCAAGGAGATGCAAGCCCAGAATGAGGAGACTGATGCCAGGCTGAAACGTCAGTTAGAGGAGGTGGACCGCCGTTATGGAAGAGAAGAAGCTCCTGATTTTACAAAAAGGGTCAATCTGCTGGGAAAGGATACACGCGGGCTTGTGGGTCTGGAGCAGGAATTAGGAGCTATTGGATTTGCTGGAGGTGACATCAGCGACAGAGTGGCGGCAATAAATAGCAGCGATCAATTCATCGCAACCATTGAAAGGCGACTGGCAGATGTCCGGAAAGAAATCGAAAAGAACAGCGGAGAAATCAGGATGTGGATGGACAGTGCCAAATGTCCCCCTCAGACATACAGAAACGGCAGATATCGGTATGCTATTGACGACAGGATTTGTGTCTGTAACAGTGTGGACATGGACGACAGACGTCCGGTGGTGATTGACCACAGCGGAAAGCCTGTGGTTCTGCGCTGGTCGGGAGAATGCGACATGAATCGAATGGTGGATTTTGTCAGTCAGGTTTGGAACGGATTTGCCAGAATCGCTCCCAGGAACCTGATAGACATGTTTGTGGTGGACAGTGCCGGCAGCATTCGATTCCTGCTGAAAAAGCGCAACTGGACAGCCGGGAACGATAATGTGCGGAACCGGTTCGCGCAGAACTATCAGGAGGGTTATGAGGTCAAAAGGGATGCAATCAACAATGAGCAGGAACAGTCCGCTGAGGAGGTTCGGGTCAGGGGGATTTTTGATTACAGGGAGATTGACACCCTGATGGACGGACTGGTCAGGCACCAGGATGATATAGAGACATATGGCGGAAAGAATCCGGAAAACATGATGAAAGCGAGAGAGGCGGTCGAAGGCGCGGAAAGCAGCATCGCCCTGGTGAACTACTGTCGGGGAGAGAAAGGCAGTGGCACAGACATGCAGAAATACCAGGTGATTCTTTTTATCGTGCCGGAGGGAAAAGGAATCAACGGATACAATGACGAAGCCATGTCCAAGATTCGTTCTATGATTGAGGCCAATGTTGCCAGGGATTACGGCATTTTGCCTGTTTTTCTGGCACCGGAGCACTGTGAGGAGGAGAAATGGGATTCTTTGCTAACCTTGTCGGAAAAACAGGGAATTACCTGTGCCCTTGACATCAACAGCTTGCGGCTTTCGGTAAAGAGGAAGGTATAAGATGGCAAACTGTTATAATGTAAATGAGGAAAAGAGCGGTCCGATGAATGGGTGGTTCTGCAATGTCTGCGGCCAGTCGGTAGACAGTGACCTTTATACAAATTACTGCAACGACATTGTGAACTGTCAGTACTGCCCTTATATGGGGGGCGATGACCGCATCCGCAACCCGGAGGCCCTGACAGAGGAGATCTGCTACAGTATTATGCAGAGTGTCCGATTCAACATGGACAGGGGAATCTGTGAGATTCAGCTTTTTTTGGAGAAGCTTTGCAGCCTGGCCTCTCAGACCCAGTATGAATATCTGTGCCGTAATATAGAAAATGAGACCATGCGTCGGATCAGTCAGCCCTCTTTAAAAGGCCAGATTGTGGGCGTGGTGCTGACCGATATTGAGAAGAAACGGGCCGAAAACCTGGAGAAAGATTTAAACCACATGTTCTGGGAGATTCAGCCTGCGGATTTCGCCGCGCCTATTTCTGTGTCAGGAAATCAGCTTCGTGTCAGCAGCAGCGATCTTCAGGAGATCATCTGGCTGATTCAGAACAGTTCCTACAGCCTTGGCAATGCTTTCGACGGCAATGTGGATGGGGAGGGAATTTCCAAATACGAGGATCCGGTGCATGAAGCCCAGAGGGAGTTGGAAATCTATGTCAACGGGTATATGCGGGATATCCTCAGCGCGGTCAACGAGGTCAAGAACACCTACGAGTGTGGATGCTCCATGACCTTTGGCTCTATGGGGCGGATGGGGCTGTCTGCTCCGGGAGGCCCTAAGTGGGATATCTAAGAAATCCACTGCCAGGATTAAAGTACTGGTGGGGCGGAAGCGGAACTATAGAATAGGAGAAAAGAAAATTATGTCTATAATCAGAATGGATGAGATGGACAGAATAGTCCAGATTTATGAGAGACAGGCTCAGGAGTGCGTCCACGCGGTCAGCCGCTGTTACGAGGAGGTCGTGGATATGGCCAGGCGGACTACATTTGCTCCCTTGGTAGATTATGGAAATCAGATTTATCGTTTTTATACAGGGGACTTAAGAGACCATCTGATGCGAGAATATAGAAACTGGTACGACGGCTCTTATAGCTTCCATGCTCTCATGGCGGCCATCAATGCGGGAAATGACGCGATAACGGAGGCTAAGAGAAGGATGGACGATATGCAGAACTCACTGGAGGGGCTGTTCCGTCTCTCCCAGAGCGAGGTTCATCTGGACACCTCGGTTCCCAAAATTGGAGACCAGGAGTTTGAGGAGTACGGCACCTACCTGGAAAATTGTAAGAAAAGCATTGAGAGTGCCACAAATGATGCGGAATCTGCAGTCCGATCCATGGAGGGCGACAACGATGTAGTGAAACTGATTGGGGATATTGTGAAGACCACAGGTGTGAGCCTGGCCAAAAGCGTCGAAGAGATGACCAAGCAGGTGGAGCTGGGACATGTTTCCTTCGGCGGTCAGACCCAAAAGACGGTAGGTGCGGTCACAGGACAGGGAAAAGCGGCCAATGCCCATATCCCGTGGGGAAAGGGTACGTTTTTATAATTTTAAAAATGAGGAAATGAAAAGATGGATCATGATAAATTTTTTGACGGATTGCTGGACTATGTCTACAATCATCCGGAACGCTACAGACAATCAGAGGTAGACTGGGTGAATTTCAACCCGGGCCAGGAAATCATCCTCTGCCAGGAGCCCCTGACGTTTCTTGGCAAGCTGGATGATTATTCCAACAACCAGGGAAGATGTCGGGCAGAGTTTAAAAAGCTGTTAAAAGGATTTAAGCGTCTCCGACTTGAGGAGCCGCCGGGAGATTACTGGTTCAACACCACAAAGTCCGGAATCAACCTGCGCCCGGGCCTGAACAATGATGAGCCGAGAGCCATCCAGATGGGCGACAACGGGGTTCACGGCCTGATGGCGGGTCAGACCGGAAGCGGCAAATCCGCCATGCTCAACAACCTGATTTTCAATCTGTTGGCGGAATATCCGCCATGGGAGCTGGATCTGTACCTGGCTGATTTCAAAAAGGTGGAGTTTTCCCGCTATATGAACAAATTTGAGACTCCCCATGTGAGCGCCTGTGCCGCCACCAGCGAGATCCGCTATGTGGTCAGCATGATCCAGCATCTGGTGGACTGCATGAACGCCAGAGAGAGCCTGTTCGCCAGGCTGGGATACCAGAAGCTGGCGGATCTGCGGGATGGGGAGGATTTTAAGGACCTGCCGCCCTTTGTGCTGCCCAGGATGCTGCTGATTGTCGATGAGTTCCAGCAGCTTTTCCTGGAAGCCAGTCCCAAAGAGGCGGAGCAGATTCGCCAGATGCTCACCGCTATTGTCAAGAAAGGCCGTGCCACAGGGCTCCATATCCTTTTTGCCAGCCAGGAGATGAGCAATACCCTCTCCCGATCCGATCTGGCCAACTTTAAGATTCGGTTTGCCTTAAACTGTAACATAGGCGTCTCCATGGATGTCATCGGCAACCGGGAGGCCACCACCATCCGCAAGGGTACGGTAATTTACAACACCTCGGATGGCAACCAGGAGTCCAATGTAAAATTCCTGGTTCCTTATGTGAAGACGGACATTGAGCCGGGAAAGGATTATTCCTATTTTGAGCAGTTTCTGGCCAGGCAAGTCCAGGCTGCCAGGATGTTCTCCTACAGCGACGGGCAGGGTTTCTTTAAAAAGCCCCAGAAATTTTACCAGGAAGACCTGCAGGATCCCTTTCTGCGGGAAGATGTCCAGGAAGCCATTCCTGTAGAATCGAAAAAGCAATATGACGATCTCATCAGCCAGAAGCAGGAGCTGTCCCTGGAGGAAGTGCTGGAACGGATTCGGGAGCACAGAAAACAATATTTCTTCCATGGGGAAGAAGGGGTCTTTGAAGTGCTGACCCTTGGTAAATATGTGACTTTTGCCAACCTGAACTATGATATCCAGACCCTGTTCCTGGAATATGGGCGTAATAAAAACATACTGGCGGTTTCTCCGAAAGTGGAGGATCTGGTGTATCTGGAGAGACTGTTGAGCTACAACTTTCTGACATCGCCAAGGCCTGAGGTCATCGGGGAGCCCTATCACCACCAGGTTTATTCTTTCCAGCCGGGAATCAAGAATCAGTTTCCTCTGGAGGAGACCGTGGGAGCGGAGCTGTCCTGTGGAAATCCCGATGACTTCGGCCAGCTCCAGCTGTATCTGGATAGAAAGAGGATGCTGTACCAGCTGTGCCAGGACTGCCAGACCCCCTATGAGTTCGCCATGGGAAACTACCGTGCCAACCTGACCAGAGAGAGCCGGAACTATTCTTCCTCCGCAGCGGAGGAGATGGAGCAGCAGACGGCTGAAATCTGCCAGCGGCTGTTCGGTTCCCTGTCTGTGGAGGAGATTCCCCAGCTGTGCCAGACCATCCTGGACGGTGATTATCACCAGGAGGAGCAGCAGATGGCAAGGAACCTGATGGTATTTTATGAATACAGGCAGAACCTGTATAAGGCATTTCCGCCCACAGTGGTATGGGTCATCGGTATCGATTCTGTGGAGAGGGTGCCGGAGTGGCTCATGACCGGGATGAAAAATTCTCTGGAATACGATGTGCTGTTCATCGACATGGC
>ERZ808037.1430-NODE-1430-length-15531-cov-4.042837_pt1 | contig 15531 bp, 12 predicted proteins | sample MGYA00380190_ERZ808037 | MGnify/ENA primary metagenome ERZ808037 (study PRJEB31490, sample SAMN06133399) | mouse gut metagenome | isolation source: J9 | host: mice | place: China: Chengdu | collected 2015-05 ... | reverse complement strand
ATTCCAGGGAATATATACTGCATTTGCGGATTTCTATGCATAAATAAGCCTTCATACAGAAAACTTCCTGCATATAGTGGGAGTAGTGCGCCCATTTATAGGAAGATGGATAAGATTTAGCAGTATATTCTCGCATTTATGCAGATTGATTCAACATTATCAAGGTACACTTTTTACTTTTTGCCAATCTGATTATAGATTGGCATATAAAAACGATGAGTTTCACGGATTCAGGATATAGTGAACTGTATAGGGAATCGGCAGAATTTCTCTATACAGAACGAGGAGGAAAAGAGACATGAAGAACACAAAAAAAGCAATGGCGCTCCTGCTGGCCGGAATAATGGCATTCGGGGGCTGCGGAAACGGCAATGACGGCGAGGGACAGGAAGCAGATTCGGAATCCATAGGCTTAGGAGCAGACGTAGATACGGAACCGGATACAGCGCCGGAAGAGCCCCTCCAGTCTATTACCGACCTTATGATCAGCTATGTCGATGGAGAAGAATCGACAATAAGCCCGATGATCATGAACTACTCAGAAGAATCCGTGGAGGCCGCCCTACAGGGTTTTCTGCTGGACGGCGTGGCCGTAGAGGATTGGCATGTATCGGAAAACGCGCCGCTGGATACCTACAATCCGGATTCCGTGTCTTTTCCGCTGGATCCCAGTACTGGCCGATGCCTGCCGATAGCCCTGAATGCTAATATTTATGAGTACTCGGAGATTACAGTGCTGGCTTCCGTCATCTTTACCGATGGAAGAGACCCTCTTCCTCTCTCTGCCACATTCCAGATAAGCGAACTGGAACGGCCAGAGGACAGAGAGCCTATACAGTCCTCCGGTGCTAAAATCCACATCGAAGCACAGGAACTGTATAATGCTGACGGCATTGTCGTAACTGTTCCGGAGCAGACATTGCAAAATAGTCACGAACCGGAAATCCACTTGGAAAACAGCAATGACTTTGGTATGTATCTCAGTTTCATGAGCCTGACGGTAGATGGCGAGCTGATTCAGGAAGGCTCTCATAATACCTCCGATGCTTTCGTATCGGCCAGCGGTTCTTCCGACAGCGTCCTTCCGGTTAGTGAGATTCTTTTTGATACTGTCTATTCTGGCAAAGAGTCCGGCGAGATTACTTTTATGCTGTTCCTTACGGAAAATCAATCTGAAACATTTGGCGAGACTGCAGTCACTATTCCTTATACCATCACCAGTGAATAGGAAGACTTACAGCCCTCCGATGCTAAAATCCACATCGAAGCACAGGAGCTCTATATAAACAGGTAGGAAATCCTGATTCTTCACCGGACAGCCCACAAAAATAAGGGCTTTCGGTCATGCTCAATGTACCGAAAGCCCTCTTAATACATCACTTTTTGCGGCTTTTCCCGCACTTTTCTCATCAGCATTTTATAAAATCCCCGGCAAAGCCAAAGGTCTGTAAACTGATTATTTCTAATCTTTCTTCCGATAACTTTTACTCAGGAACATCAGCGCAAATATCTCGTGGGCGAACAGCGGTGCGGCGGCCAGTACGCTCAGGCGCATCCACTCTCTGCCGGACAGCGGGGACGTGCCGAAGGCCTGAATCAGGAACGGAATCTCCGTCACCGAAAACTGCAGCAGAAAGCCCGCCGCACAGGCCAGAATCATCAGTTTGTTCTCCAGGTGGTTCATCCGGAATACCAGACGCTCCGTGTCCCGCATGCCCACCGCGTGGAAGAGCTGGGACATGCCAAGCACCGTGAAAGCATATGTCTGGGCCTTGGAGAGCACGGAGCCGTTCTGTAGGATCCGCGCCAGGTTCTCCAGAGTCACCGCCAAGCCGTTCGTCCGAAGCAGCGCCCAGGGGAGCATCAGGAACGCCGTCAGGCTGATGCCTGCAATCAGCACGCCGTAGAAACAGGTGCAAAGAAGCCCTCCTCTGGCGAAGAGGCTCTCGTCCGCTTTTCGGGGGTGCTGGCGCATCAGGCTCTTCCCGTCATTTTTGTCCTCTCCCAGCGCCAGCGCCGGCAGGGAGTCGGTGATCAGGTTGATCCAGAGGATATGGCTGGACTTCAGGGGGGATGCCATGCCGCATATCACCGCGAAGAACATGGTGATGATTTCTCCCAGGTTGGAGGAGAGCAGAAAAATCACCGACTTCCGGATGTTCTCATAGACCCCTCTCCCCTCCTCGATAGCCCATCTGATGGTGGCGAAATTGTCGTCGGTCAGTATCATGTCCGATGCCTGTCTGGCCACGTCCGTCCCGTTCTTTCCCATGGCGATGCCGATGTCCGCTTTCTTTAAGGAGGGGGCGTCGTTCACACCATCCCCGGTCATGGCCACGATTTCCCCCCGCTGGCGGAATCCGTCCACTATGCGCACTTTCTGGGCCGGGGACACTCTGGCAAAGACGCGGACGTCTTCAATCCTTTCGGAAAGCTCCTCCTCCGACAAAAGGCCCAGCTCCTCTCCGGTCATGCATTGGTCGGGGCTCTTCACGATTCCAAGCTGCCTGCCGATGGCAAAAGCTGTGTCCACATGGTCTCCTGTGATCATGACGGTCTTCACGCCCGCTTCCTTGAAATCAGCCACAGCCCTGGCGGCTTCCGGCCTGGCGGGATCCTTCATGCCCACCAGCCCTAAGAGCGTCAGGTTCTCCTCCGTGGCTTTAGGGCTCTCCGTCTGCATGGCCACCGCAAGGGTGCGCAGGGCCTCTCCCGACATCTCCTCCACTGCCCTGAGTATCAGTCTGCGGTGGCGCTCGGTCAGACGGACAAAACCGTTTTCCGTGAAAATCCGGGTGCACCGCTTCAGCACCTCGTCCGGCGCTCCCTTTGTGTAGGAGACAGTGCGCGCCGGCACTCCAAAGTTCTGTCGGATTCCATTGGCGGCACTCCCTACAGTCCCTCCGGCCTTTCTCAGGATTCCGTTTTCGGCATTTCCGATAATCCCATCATATCTCCGCATGTTTCCGGTAACGGCAATCTCTGCGGCCCTCAATTCTCCTCTTTGGCTCTCTGTATAACGGTTTTCCGATATGTTATCTGTTCTATGCAGTGTAGTCATCATCTTTCTGTCAGAGTCGAAGGAAAGCTCATCCACCCTGGGCATGCGGCTCTCCAGCTGGGATTTCTCTATTCCGAAGCTTTCCGCCAAATCCAACAGCGCCAGCTCCGTGGGGTCGCCTGTGCGATTATTTTTTTCCGAGGTGGCGTCATTGCATAGCACCATTCCGTAGTAAAAATCGGGGCAGACGGACGGGTTGCAGTCGGACGCTTTCTGTATCTGGCCGTTCAGCCAGCATTTTTCCACAGTCATGCGGTTCTGGGTGAGCGTCCCCGTCTTGTCGGAACAGACCACGCTGACGGCTCCCAGGGTCTCCACGGAGGGGAGGCGGCGCACGATGGTGTTCACTTTCACCATGCGGGTGACACTCAGGGCCAGGCAGATGGTCACCACCGCGGGAAGCCCCTCGGGCACCGCTGCCACTGCCAGGGAGATGGCCGTAATCAGCATCTCCGCCACATTTCTATGCTGGAGCACGGCGATTCCGAACAGCGCGGCGCACAGCAGCAAGGACAGGAGGCTGAGCACTTTCCCCAGCTCTCCCAGCCGTTTCTGGAGCGGGGTCATCTCATCCTTGCTCTCCGTGATCATGGTGGCGATCTGCCCCAGTTCTGTGTCCATTCCGGTGGCCGTCACAAGACCCTGACCTCTGCCGTAGGTGACGATGGTGGACATATAAGCCATGTTGTGCCTGTCCCCCAGAGGCAGCTGTTTTCCCTGGGATTTCTTTTTTCCGTGGAGCGCATTTTCTCCATGGAGCGCATTTTCTCCATGGGACGTTTCGCTTCCATAGGTTGCGCTTTCTCCATAGAATGCTTTTTCTCCCTGGATTGCATTTTTTCCATAGGATGTCTCTCTTTCATGAAATGCTTTTTTTCCCGGGAATGTCTCTCTTTCATGAAATGCATTTTCTTCCCGGCGGGACTCTCTTCCACGGAGCGCACCCCGTCCATAGCCCCCCACGAACCCCGCGTCTTTTTCCATAGGCAGGGACTCCCCGGTCAGGGCGGACTCCTCAATCTTCAGATTCATGGATTCCGTCAGCCGCAGGTCCGCGGGCACCTGGCAGCCTGCCTCCAGCCAGACCAGGTCTCCCCTTACCAGCTCCGCCGCCGGAATCTCCATGCGCTTTCCCTCCCGGATTACGAAAGCCCTGGGGCTGGTGAGCTTCTTCAGGGATTCCAGCGCTTTCCTGGCCTTTCCCTCCTGGAGCATGCCCACCACCGCGTTCATCACCACCACCACGCCGATGATGACGGCGTCGTTTGCCTCCCCCAGCAGCACGGAGACCACCGCCGCCACGATCAGCACATAGATCAGCGGGTCGTTCAGCTGCTCCAGGAAAGACTCTATGGGTGTCTTCTTCCGGGGGGCGCGCATCTCGTTTGGGCCCTCCCTTTGCAGCCTTTCCCGCGCTTCACGCAGTTCCAGGCCCCTGTGTATGTCGCTCCTTAATTCCTCTGCCGTCTCCCCAATGCCCCAATTTTCAAACACGTCCATGCCCTCCCGAAGCTTGTTTCTTTTGAAAGTCTATGCTTGCGGGAGGGAAAGTATGTCCCTTACATCCCTTTCAGGAGATCCTGCAGCAGCATGATATGGTATTCCTCATCCTCGATGATCCTGGCCAGCGTGGCATTCACATATGGATCATCCATCATGCTGATATGCTTCCTGTACTGGCTGATGGCGGCCCTTTCGCTTTCGATGCCGGCCCGCAGCATCTCGTCGGCACATTCCGGGATATCCAGGTAGGCCGGAGTCCACATTTTTCTTTTCCCGTCAGGCTGCCAGGCCGTGAAGCTCACCTCCCCGCCCAACAGGTATATCAGTTCTCCCAGCTTCTGCAAGTGCATCATTTCCGCCATGGCTATCCCTAATATGATTTTGGCCAAAGCGCAGTGTTCACAGGAGAGACGGTTCTCATTGTTGATATATTGTGTGATGGCGCTCATTTCCGAAACTCCGCCGCAGTAGTCCACGCTGAGCAGATTCGCATACTCCTGGTTTCTGCATTTTACCTGGATGGAGGGATAGGGGAGGGGCGTCATGACCGGTCTCAGGCCGGACATGCTGCAGTTGTTGACGGTCATGGGGCGTGCGCTGTTTTCCATGGAGCGTTCTTTTTCCATAACAATGTCTCTTTCTGAATCCTTTTCAATATTCCATGCTTTGGCCGATTTTCCTACATTGATTTTTCTTTCTATTCAGGTATGCCAATCCATGGAAAGCCTGAAAAATTACAGGCTTCCTAAAGACTATGACATACCTGGTTCGAAATCATTATCGTTTCCCTACCATAGCCATGTGGCCAGTTTATCTCAATCTGAAATATGGTTCCGGCGATGGAATATCTTCCATGGATTGCAAATGGATTTGTAATTACTATATTACGCCCTGCCGTTCTTTGTGCAGCTTTCCCCTTATCATTTTCTCCCCCTCGCAGGGATTGCATATTTTTTGCATCATTTTTCCTGAAACGACAAAATGATGCAAAAATGTTGTAAATTTGATGCACCTTATGTGCATTGACGTTTTATCCTCGATACAGAAACGGAGGTACTTTACGATGAAGAAACTGAAAAAAGGCTTCTGCCTGCTGCTTGTTGTACTGCTGACGCTCTCGGTCTGTCCGTTTGTGGCCTCTGCCGAAGAGGGTTCCGGAGAGGACGCGGAGGAGGACGGGGAGACGCTTCTGGCTCCCTATTTCATCATCCAGAGCGAGGATGGGGACAGCTCTGTCGATTATTTCCCCCTGAAGTCCACCGATGTGACCACCAACATCAACGGTGTCATCGCGAAGACTACTGTGGTGCAGACTTATGTGAACGAGGGGGACAGGCCCATCAACGCCCGGTATGTGTTCCCCACCTCTTCCACCGTCACGGTGCATGGGATGAAGATGGAAATCGGTAACCATGTTGTTACCGCTCAGATAAAGGAAAAGGAAGAAGCCAGGGAAGAATATGAGGAAGCCAAAAGCGAGGGGAAAAGCGCCTCCCTTTTGGAGCAGAAACGGCCTAACGTGTTCACCATGGATGTGGCCAATATCATGCCCGGGGATACCGCCCGCATTGAGCTGCATTATACTGAGATGATCACTTCCGTGGAGGGCATCTATGAGTTCGTCTTCCCCACCGTGGTAGGCCCGCGCTACGTCACCGGCGAGCCCTCGGCGCCTATGGCGGATAATGAAGTCATTTCTAAAGTTGTGGACAATCAGGAGGCTGTATCTGATAGCAAAGATGCCGCAGAAGACAGTGACGGCTCCGATGATGATGTTGTAACCGGGGATAGCGCTGACGATGAAAGCAGTTCTGCTTCCGGTAAGGCGAACGGCAGCGATGCCTCCTCGGATTCTGACAAGGCGGATAGCAGCGATACCTCTTCGGACTCTGACAAAAAGGGCGGCAGCGATGCCTCCTCGGACTCCGACAAAAAGGATGGCAGCGATACCTCTTCGGATTCTGACAAAAAGGATGGCAACGGCAATAGCCCCTCCGATTCTGACAAGGCAAATGGCAACGATAGCGGCAAGCCCGCGGACAGCTGGACTTCCAGCCCCTATCTTCCAAACGGTGCCGTGCCTGACAGCGAATACCATATCACCGTCAACCTCTCCACCGGCGTGCCCATAGCCGATGTAAGCTGCAAGTCCCATAAGATAAATGTAGCAAAGAACGGTGACTCCCAGGCCACCATCACCCTGGCCAATCCGGAAGATTACGCAGGCAACCGGGACTTCCTCCTGAAATATAAGCTCACCAACGAAACTGTCCAGAGCGGGCTCATGCTCACCAGCTCAGGGGACGAGAACTTCTTTCTGCTCACCGTCCAGCCGCCGGAGCGCTTCACCCCTGAGGACATCCCGCCCCGGGAGTACATCTTCGTCCTTGACATATCCGGCTCCATGTATGGGTACCCGCTGGACACTGCCAAGGCGCTGATTCAGAATCTGGTGGGGAACCTGAAAGAGACGGACAAGTTCAACCTGGTTCTGTTCGAAGATGACACCTACCTGCTGGCGGACAAATCCCTCCCCGCCAACTCGAAGAACGTAAGCCTGGCCATGAAGCTCATCGATGACCAGGAGGGCGGCGGCGGAACCTCTCTGCTGCCCGCGTTGAACGAGGCTATCTCCATCCCCATGGACAGAGACTACGCCCGGAGCATCGTCATCATCACGGACGGCTATATCTCCAACGAAAGCGAAATCTATGACCTCATTAACGAGAACATGGGCACGGCCAGCTTCTTTTCTTTCGGCATAGGCTGTTCCGTGAACGATTACCTCATCAAGGGAATCGCCCAGTGCGGTTTTGGCGAAGCCTTTACCGTGACGGACTCCGCGGACGCGGAAGAATACGCGGAACGTTTCCGCACTTATATAGAGTCCCCTCTCCTGACCGGAATCACGGTAGATTACGGCGGGTTCCAGGTATATGACGTGGCCACCGCCACTCCCTCCATCCTCTATGCCCGGAAGCCTCTGGTCCTGTTCGGCAAATGGCGCGGAGAGCCCTCCGGAACCATCACCGTATCCGGACAGACAGGAAGCGCAAACTATGTACAGGAGATTCCCATAAGCGATGTGGCCGTGGACACGGAGAACGAAGCCATCCGCTACCTCTGGGCCCGGACGAAGCTGGACACGCTGACGGGTTTCGGGAGCATCCGAAATGATACTTCCGTGAAAGAGGAAATCACCAAGCTCGGTCTGGATTACAATATGACCACGCCCTACACTTCATTCATCGCCGTAGTGGAGGAAGTCCGCAACCCGCAGGGGGACAGCCAGGATGTCAACCAGGCGCTGCCGCTGCCCCTTCAGGTGTCCAATCTGGCCGTAGGCGGCGGATATACCGCATATTCGGAGCCGGGCGGTATCATCCTGGGAGTGATTCTGACAGTTGTGTCGTTTTTCGGCATCCTACGGCAGAACAGGGGATCTTCCGGAACTCCTAAGAAGAAAAAAAGGCACTGACGCTTCTCCCGGGAACGTCAGCGACATGCCGGACAAGCCAGACATGTCAGGAAAGCCGGAGCAGAATCCGCCAGAGTCCACCACAATCCACCAGGAGCAAGAAGAACATAGAAAAATGAACCATGAGAGGTAGCATCCAATGAATAGAAATCTAATGAATAAAATAAGAAAAATCGCATTCCTATCCTACTTTTCCGTTACATTTTCCGTTGCTTTGTGTGCCTGTTCCAATCAGAAAGCCGGAGAAGACGTAACCGATATCCCGCAGCCCCAGTCAGAAATCTCGGAGGGCACAGACAGCCTTTCTCAATCCAAGACCTCAGAAAGCGCAGATGACTCTTCGGTCTCTTTTCAGGTAAACTGGCAGGGCGAAATCTTTGAAAGCGACGCTTCGCCGGCGGGCGTGGAGGAGAATCTTGACACGCTCGTGTGGATGGCCCTCAGAGAGGGCGAGTCTGTTGCAGAAGATGTGGCTGCAGACGAAGACAAATATATCCCGGAAAGCGACAAGGCCCTGGGGGACTCCGGGGAAGCGGAGGATAATGTCTGGGTCAGGGTCGTGCAGAAAGAATTCGTGCCGGAAGAGGGCACTTTCGGCCAAATCGCCCATAAGGACTATCTTTTCTACCGACAGGGGGAAGATGCCTATGTCGGGATACAATCGGCGGAGAACAACGACCTGTGGACGATACTGAAAATGGCCGACTATGGGGAATGGTTGGAAAAAGAGATAAGAATATACGTCAGGATGACAACCGGGCTATAACACGGAAACCGCCTGGCCCCTAAGCGGCTGCTTATAGTCCGCAGCCAAATCAAGCCCATACAGGGATGATGCGATTTAGACAGATTCAGGAGCATGACAGATGAATTTACAGAAAATAACCGGATTCCTCAGGAAGAACTTGATTTTTTATATCCTCGGATTCTTTATCCTTTTTGGAATGAAATATTACTACAGCCAGGCAGAGGCCGAAAGCCTGAGATGGATTCTCGGCCCCACCGCCAGGTGGGTGGAGACCTTGAGCGGCATCCCTTTCGTGTATGTGCCGGGTATGGGCTATGCGAACCATGGCCAGCGCTTCCTTATCGCGCCCTCCTGTTCCGGCGTCCAGTTCCTGATCATCACTGCCGCTATGCTCATTTTCACTTTTGTCCACAGGCTGGATGATTGTTGCTTTTTTCACCATACCAACCCGAAAAAGGGCTCCCCGGAAAAGTCCCTTTCCGCCATACGAAGACTCAATCATGGAAGCGCCCTGGCAAGAACCGGAAAAGGACTCTGCTGGATTCTGGCCAGCCTCTTGCTGTCCTACCTGTTCACCGTCTTCGTAAACGGGCTGCGCATCATCGCGGCAATCTATCTGCCGTCCTTTTTGGAACGATTTCACGTATTCGGAGGGTTCCTGACTGCCGACAGGCTCCACACCATGATCGGGGCTGTGGTATATTTCGCCGCTTTGCTGACGATTCACCAGCTCGTGGGGCTGCTGTTTGGGCAGGCTGGGCTATTGTTTGGGCAATCCCATGGGACAGAGAAGAGACAGGCACCGGCGCTGCTTCTCCGCAAATGTCTGTCTCCTGTCTTCTGGTATTTCTTTATCGTGCTGGGGATTCCTTTCCTGGGCAGGGCGTACCGGAAAAGCGGCTCCGCCTTTACGGACTTCTGTCTCCTCGTCACTTTCTGCTGCGGCTTCGTTCTGCTTCTTTACGGGCTGTTTTTCCTGATATGCAGGCTATTTCATAAGCGCGGCTAAACCCGCTTTCATGAATGAATCTGTGTCCCGGAACCAGGCTATTGCTTTCTATGAATCGCGTAAGTATCGCCTCCGCACCCATTCAGATAAATTACATCATCTGTGACCTCTTTCAAAGACCAGTACCATCCGCCGTCCGACGGGAACGCGCATCCGTCCGCAACGAAGCATTCCTCCATGGGCCTGTATTCCTGTAGGGTCTGCAGATTATCCTCTATCATCCTACATTCCATATGCCGGATGCAGGTAGTGGAGCGCATGGCCCATCCCTTATCACAGTAGCCGTTCTGGCCCACACGACAGTATATGAACAGATTGTCTTTCAGGGAAATCTCAAAATGGATGGAATATTTCTGCGTCCCAATGTCCGCACCCAAGTACCCGTCATCATATCCAAACCATTGACTTACGCTCCATAAAGCCATGCGCTGGGCCACCGTCAGGGTAGGATCCACCGGCGTCTTCCTGTCAAAATCCTCCATGTGGATTTCCTCCGCCAGCACCAGCGGGTACTCGGTTCCATCATACATCCGATATGTCATGCTGCCGTCCTCGCCCAGGGAATAGGAATCGCCGGAATGCTTCTCCAGATGTTCCTGTCCGACCGCTTCGTTACAGGACAGTTCCCCTGATTCCGGATGCTTTATGCAGTACACTGCCCTGGCGTCAAAATCAATCCCCAGCCCGCAGACTACGCCTACCGTTCCATAGTGGCGGTGCTTCAGGATACTTGCAATCATATCCTTTCTGATTCGAAGAAATGCTATGCTGAAATCCTCCACTATCGTTACCGTTGCATCTTTTCCGCACCAAATGCCATACATCTTATGCTACCTCCTTCATTCTTTCATCTCTGAACATGATATCTACACCCCAAAAATATGCCAGGAGCAAAGCAGCTCTCTCGGTACTTAGCCATCCGGCTGTTTTCTGTCGCACATAAGGTCATTATACCATGATTTTGTGCGCTCAAGCGCACATGGAATCAGAAGTTGACACAATGTCCTTCTGGGTCAACATTATACCATATATAATGGAAAATAGAAAAATCAGGGACGAAATGTCTGTTTTGGGGGACGAAATGCATTCAATAGAATGTATGCTTTTGGCAACAATCTATCAGAGAATCCGCCATTTGGCCCGGCTATCAGGGCAATTTTCACATACAAGATATTGTATCGTTTCTCGATGTCTCTTTTATGATCCAACTATATGTTGTATGATTCCCGGATATTTCCTTTTTTCATAGTTTTTATTTTCTACATCCCCATACCCGAATTCTCCTTTACAATATGCAGATTCTGTGCTATACCGAAAGCATAGATATTGCTCAAGACTTGATTTGTACATATCATAAAGGTCTCCATTTTCAGCAATTTCAAGAACCTCAAGCCATGCTTCAAGAAAGGAATCCATTTATGAACCGAATATCCCCATCTTCCGTCTCTCAGGTATATCTTGATTATCTGGATCGCGTCTCCGGCCCGGTGACCATCCGCATGTCCAACGATTATCTGTTCCGCGCCCTCCTCCAGACGGATAAAAAGGCGCTGCGGGGGCTTGTCTGCTCCCTTCTGCATCTGAGACAGGAACAGATTATATCCATTTCCATCTCTAATCCCATCGAACTGGGAACAGCCATCGATGACAAAGACTTCATCCTCGACATCAAAATCCTCTTGAACCAGGCTGTTCTCATCGACCTGGAGCTTCAGGTCATCAATGAGCACAACTGGCAGGACCGCTCCTTAAGCTACCTCTGCAGGGCTTTCGATAACCTGAACAGGGGCGATTCCTATAACCTGGTCAAGCCTGCCATCCACATCGGCCTGCTTGATTTCCCCCTCTTCCCACAGCTCCCAGAGTTCTATGCCACCTACAAAATGCTGAATGTAAAAAATCATGCCTTATATAGTGACAAACTGCGTCTCTCTGTGGTAGACTTAACCCATATAGATTTAGCCACCGAAGAGGATCGGCAATGGCATATCGATAAATGGGCCGCCCTCTTCAAAGCAGCCACATGGGAGGAAGTCAAAATGATTGCCCAAAAAAATGAAAGCATCCTAAACGCCGCCAATACGATATGGAAGCTCACCCAGGAGGAGCGGATCCGCCAGCAGTGCGAGGCACGGGAAGATTACCGCCGCCGGCAGCTGGACATACAGTACCGCTTCGACATGCTGAATAAGCAATTGGAACAGCAGGCTCTGCAGTTGAATCAGCAGACCGAACAGTTGAATCGGCAGACCGAACAGTTGAATCAGCAAGCTCTCACCTTGGTTGGTCAAATCCGTATCTTCTTAGAAGAAAACTATACCCCCGAGAAATGCGCCGCCATGCTGATGGCGGATATTGCTGTCGTCAGGGCCGTTTACGCCAAAATTCAGGGCTCTCCTGATATGGATGATGCATCTGTCTTGAAGAGTCTCAAAGGAGACGGGCTGATGTAGTACCGCTCCCTCTCGCGCTCCAATATCCTTCTGCATTCCAAGAGGAACCCTGTTAGAAATGTTCCTTGCATCTGCAAGGTCAGTCCGTCCGCTTTATCCTGTTTCCCGGTTAATGAGCGGATTCGCAAGCAATGGGAGGCACGGGAAGTCACCTGGTAAGGCCTTGTCAGGACAGAAACCGTCTGAGCCTCCGCCTCTGCTTCCGGCTTTTCCTGATATCAGAAACGAAGGACTTGACCGGGTTCCTCCGATTTGACAGCCAGGAAAGATACCGTCCCAGCTCTAGGAAAAGCATGCACTCACTCCCATTCTATCTTATAACAGGCCGGTTTATCCGGGTCAGAGACGAAATGTCTGTTTTGGGGCACGAAATGCATTCAGCGCATGGCTCAGGCTGTTAGGCACCCCTCTGGGGCCGCGCACGGCATAGATTCCGTACTCTTCTTTCAGCTTGCTGAAAGGAAACTGTTCCGAATCGTACCTGTGCAGAAGCTTTATCTTCATCATCGTGGTGATGGTCAGGTTCTCATCCTGATAATGGTATGGGATGTCCACTTCCACTGCCTTGCATTGATAGAGGATGGCAGAAACCGGGGCAGCCACATACAGGTAGACCGTGTCTCCCGTTTTGATGCTGCTGCTCTGCTTCCACTCGATAATCTCCGCCTGGTCAAAGGCATGCTCTATGTCGTAAAATTTCGGATTGGCCGGAACGATCCACTCCCTGGCCGGGCGCATCCTGGTCTTCTTTTTCTTCGATACGGTGGCCGCGAAGCTCAGGTCGATCAGGTCGCAGACCTGGTCTTCCTCCACCGTGCCGTCCATCAGCACCGTGACCCAATGCTCCTTGTTCATATGGTAGGCGGGCAGAATGCCCTTATTCTGCATCAGCACATCCTTGAACACCATATCCTCAATCTTCAGATTGACCACATCCACCGATCCGTCCCCGGCCAGTCCCAGCTTTCCCCGGCCCACGCGCATCACCAGCGCGAACCACTTCCTGTTGTCGCTGTGGCGCAAGACAGCGCCGTCATTCTCTCCCCAGGGGTATTCCGGGGTGGTTTTGTACTTCTTTTTGATATATGCGAAAATCTCTTCTCTCATGGCTTTCATGATTCATTCTCCTGTATCCGCTTTCTTTTCCGCTTGACTTCGGCCAGCATAGGTAATCTTTCCGCATAGATTTCCCTTCTATTTGTTTTCAGCAAACTCATAAGCCAGCCTTATCCAACCGAACAGCTCCTCATCAAGATCTGTCGGTGCACTGATAACAATATGTGTTGTCCATCTTCCTGGATAAGGTTCTGTCCTCACTGCGACTCGGTCAGATTCCAGCGGGCAGGGCATTCCAAGGGTAAGAACGAAGTATGCCGCTGGCATTTCGGCTTTCTTTTTTACTCGTAAAAATGAGACACATGCATACATATGCCGATTGGAAAACGAAATCTGTGATTTCTGCACTTTCATTTTTGTCTGTGGAAACTGTTCGAGCAGCATATTTATAAATATCTCGTACAATGGATATGCATCCCGGTGTTGTTCAAAAAATATAAGCGTGTCCTGTTTTACAAAATCCATGCCTCTCCTCCAAAATCCCAATATACATCGCTAATGGAATGCCACAATGCTTCCACCCTGTCCAACGGCAGACCAATCGTCTGTCATGCCGACTCCTGCGGAAGCTTTCCGCTCCACATGCATGACTATTTCTGAACAGCTCCTCATTTCCAGAAAGGAAGCAGAAACAGGTACACCGCTATGGCAAAATAGACGACCCGGAACACCACATCCCCCACATAGGTGTCCCTGTCAGCGTCATCCGTTCTGAACACCACGGGATCGTGCCGGAATCTGCTGCACTGCAGCTCTTCCACGTACCAGTTCCAGCCAGAGGAATCCGAATAGAGCTTCACCTCCGGCGATTTCAGGTAAAGATGCACGGGGACGGTGTAGGCACCGGTTCTTATCTCTATGCCGCAGGCAAAGCCCTCCTCCATCTTTTCAATGACCAGATGGTACCTTTTCCGGTAACGGATGCGTCCATTGCGGCTGGTGAAAGGGACGGTCTCCGATTCGACGCGCCGGATGACGCCCCGGCAGCACCTCCCCCCGGAAATGGCTTCCCGCCGCCTCTTCCGGCAGGCCAGGACAGTCCGTCCTTTCACAAAGGCGGCGGAAAGCGGCAGAATCCCGCCCAGCAAGAACACCGCCATGTTCGCTGTGCTCGTCGTCCCGTTCCATATCATACGAAATAATGAGCTATACCAGGCAGCCGCGAATGCCGCCGGCATGACCACATCCCACAGTTCTTCCTCTGTGGGCAGAACCCTCCTTTGAAACATCTGTCTCCTTTCCGAGTATGGCATATGTATGCCTACAGCTTATTGCTTTTGCTCCCGTTTCAAGCTCATGCCCTCTGGTCATCCCCAGATTGTTCATCCTACGGCTTTATAGAATTGACTTTGCTGATTCTGCTTCCGCAAACGCCCGGGGAACCAGGAATCATGTGCCCGTAAAAATGAGTCGGGGGATGCCCCTCATGCCCTTTGGGACAACAGCCAGGCCAGGACATGGATTGCCTGCTGGAACTGGCCTTTTTCAACCATTTCCTCGATTTCGGTGGCGGAATATTTCCTGACCTGCAGGAATTCCGTCTCGTCCAGATGCTGCGACCCGGCCTTACGGCAGTTTCTGGCTACGAAGATGTGGGCGTAATTGTCCGCTATGGTAGCGTTGGAGGGTATGGTACACAGACGCTTCCAGTCATCGGATTCGTAACCGGTCTCCTCCAGCAGCTCCCTTTTTGCGGCTTCCAGGGCATCCTCCGCCACTGCGGGATTGCAGACACGGTCATAGGCTGAGCCGTATTGCCTGCCGTCCCTGCGCTCAATACCGCCTGCCGGGAATTCGTTTGTCACCGCTTTAATGCCTTGCCTGAACTGTCTGACGCAGAGGTATCTCCCCTCCTCGTCCGTCGCCACAATGACACAATAGTCTCTGCGGCTGTAGCTGTAAAAAGGCCCGAAGACCTTTCCGTCCGGGAAGCGGTAGGCGGAGCGCCTGAAATCAATCCACTCGTCCTGTACGATATGCTCCGTGCTGACTTCCTCCCAGTTCAGGTCTGATGTCTCCTCTATTCTGTTTTGCCTGTCATCCGTGTTGCTGTCCATTCTCCTGACCTCCTGATTGATGTGTCTTTAGTTACTGTTCACTCCCCCAAAAAAGCCATTGTGAAAAACGCTGAAAATAATTTTTTTATTTTGTGGATAATACAGC
>ERZ808037.1429-NODE-1429-length-15537-cov-3.961966_pt1 | contig 15537 bp, 16 predicted proteins | sample MGYA00380190_ERZ808037 | MGnify/ENA primary metagenome ERZ808037 (study PRJEB31490, sample SAMN06133399) | mouse gut metagenome | isolation source: J9 | host: mice | place: China: Chengdu | collected 2015-05 ... | reverse complement strand
ACATGCCGTTAAAGTCAGACTGCCTCTATATGGATAACCAGACGGACATCGGCTGCTTTGTACATGAAATGATCCGCAGGGGAAAGAAACGGATCGGGTTTATCGGCGATATTTCGCACTGCCAGTCCTTCTATGAGCGTTTCCTGGGCTATTGGAATGCCATGTATCTCTCTGGGCTCTCCTGCCCCAGTGACTACTGCATTACCGAAAACAAAAGAAACGCCAAAATCCCAGGGTATGAACCATACCGTGAATACATAAAGGAAGAAATCCAAAAACGGCGGGAGCTGCCAGACGTGTTTATCTGCGCAAACGACTTTGTCGCACTGGATGCCATGCAGGTATTTAAGGAGTTAGGTATCCGTGTCCCCGAGGATGTCTGGTTGTGCGGTTTTGATGATTCCCCGGAATCAAGAGTCACTTCGCCCACGCTGACTACGGTTCATATCCACAGCCAGATCATGGGGCTTTCCGCGGTACACCTGCTCATGTCAAGAATCAAGGAGCCCACCTTGAACTTTCGCAGGATTTATACGGAAACCAGCCTGATTTACAGGGAGTCTACCGAAGATTAAAGCATGCAAAGATTTTCTAAGCCCGCAAAGTACGCGGACTAAGAAAATCTAAATTGCACGCAGGAAGAATGCCAAGAGCAGGCATTCTTCTCATGAATTGTTTGTGCTGCTGACGCGGCAAGGGCAGCGTTCTTCATAGATTGTTTGTGCTGCTGACGCGGCATGACGGGAAGTGTGTAAAGAATGAAGTTTTATATATAGAAGGGAGAAGTTTTATGCACGGTATCTTAAACCCCGAAGGTCCGGTTATGTCTTTCATTACCAAGATCACTTACAGCGCCTACCTGAATCTGTTATGGCTGGTCTGCTGCCTGCCCATTGTCACAGTCGGCGCGTCCACTACCGCCTTGTTTTATGTGACCCTGAAGGTTGCCAAAAACGAGGAGGGCAGCCTGACGAAATCATTTTTCCACTCATTTCGGGAAAATTTCAGGCAGGCCACTGTCATCTGGATGATCCTTCTCGCCGTGGGTATTGTCCTTGGAATTGACGGTTACATATTTTATCATATGCGGTTTGAAAATGCCTTCTGGACTGTTGCCACAGCAGTTTTTCTCATCGCTGCAGCCGCCTATGCCATCATACTGATGTATATATTCCCGCTGCTTGCGAGATTCGACAATACCACCGTGACAATGTTCAAGAACGCCATCATGCTCGGCATGCGCTTTTTGCTCTGCACGGCGGTCATGGCCGCCATATACTTTGCCATGGCATTTGTCATCATCAACGTCTTTACGCCGATGATTGTTTTCGGGGAGGGACTTTGCGCACTGCTGTGCTCCTACCTGCTCTCCAACATCCTGCTGCTCTGCCAGGAAAAACAGGAAGCCCCCACTTTAGACAGCGAATCCGCCGAGACAGACGAATCCGCCGAAATAAAGGAACGTGAAATCCTATGAAAACAATCCGCGATGAAAATCTCAAAACGCTGAAAGGCAGGACAAAAATAGAGTATATCTGGGATTATTACAAGCTTCCGCTCGCAATCCTCGGTGTCCTGCTGTATATCCTTGCCTATATCCTGTATGGTCATTTTACAGCCAGAGATCCTGTACTGTATGTCGCACTTGTCAATGTAAACGCCGGCGGAAATCTGAAAAAAGGACTTGGAGAAGATTTTCTCGGCCACAGGAACCTGAATCCGTCCAAAAACAAGTTAGAGCTGTACACTGGACTGTACCTGACAGACGACGAGCTGAACGAAAACCACCAGTACACCTACGCATCACGCATGAAAATCCTCGCTGTCATTGACGGGGAACTGCTCGATGTCGTTCTGATGAACAAAGAAGCGTTTGATGCGTTTTCCCAAAACGGCTACCTGTATGATCTTGAAGACTTTCTTCCGCAGGCGGACTCCGGCTTATATGACACCATAAAGCCGGATCTTGCCGCCAATATAGTCATTCTTGAGGACAATCAGGAGGAACTGCTGTTTGATTCATCCGCATCCTACCATGCAGTGACCGAGGAACACTATTACGGCATCGACCTGTCGCGCACGACGCTGATCGACAGTGCCGGGTTTCACGAACCCGTCTACTTCGGCATCGTTGCAAATTCACCGCGCACGGACAACGCCGTGGAATATTTAAAATACCTATACAACTACGAATCGTCAGGAAGTGATATCCAATGAAACCAGAAATCTCCAATCCGACAATGAAAGACGTGGCAAGGGAGGCTGGCGTTGCCCTTGGCACCGTATCCAAGGTAGTCAACGGCATACCGGTCGGCGACTCTTCAAGCGCAAAGCCGGCTTTGAAAACGGATGCCTTGCCCGCGGACTCCATTGTGAGCTGAAAATAGTAAGCGACAACGAACCCTATGACACCTTCGAACAGTTCCTTGCGGACCACGCCCCCGGCGGAAAAATGTCCCTGGACGGAATTTTCTGCGTGACAGACGGGCTCGCATATTTTATAATGAAAATGCTGCGCAGGCTTGGCCTGGACATCCCACAGGACATCCAGCTGATCGGGTACGACGGCATCCGCTTTTTCGGAGACGCTGATTACTTATGCTCCACGATTGTCCAGCCAGTGCCGGACATTGCGGAGCTATGCGTAAGGCTTTTGCTGGACAAGTCCATACGCGAAAAACCATCGCTGCTATGCCTTCCAGTCACTTACGCCTATGGCGGAACCACACGGGAAGATGCGTGACCTGCGCTGTCAGCCCGATGATTCAGACTTCCAGATGAATGACATAGTGGTCGGGAAGTTTAACAGGAGAACTATTGAGATTTAAGGGGGAACCGCCATGATACTATACCACGGCAGCAACACAGGAAACATTAAAGTATTAAAACCAAACCAGGCTGACCATGACCGCCCCTATGTATATATGACCACAATCGATGTCGTGGCCGCATTCTATCTATGCAACGCCGTGGACAGGCCCTATTACTGGTTTCCTTATGGTTTTGAGGGCGGCAGCGATATCCCGGTCTACCACGAACTGTACCCGGATGCGCTGAGAGAAGTATCGGACGGCGTCAGCGGATATATCTACGAAGTCCATGCAGAAGAAAGCCAGGTCATTCCATTCAAAAATATCCCCTGTGCGAGGCTGGCAACAGAACCTGTTGAAGTAACGAAGTATGTCCGGGTAGAAAATGCATATGATTTATTTATGGAATATGTGAAACAGGGAAAAATGAAGGTAAGCCATTTTGAATACAAATCGGAGCAGCAGCTGGAATGGTGGTATTCATGCCTTGTCGACTATTTAAAGGAAAAACACATGATAGAAACCCCTGACTGCTCCTATGCCTGTTTCATAAAATCAAAATTACCACAAGTGTGGGAAAGATATACTGCTGAATAAATATTTCTGTTGATCGGAAAATTACATAAGAAAAATAACATTTAGAATATTGACAATATGAAATTCGCAAAGGAAGGGAGCCATCCATGGAAACAAAAGATTTGATATTGCGAAACTGGCGTGATAGTGATGCAAAGGCTTTATATGAAATGTGTCTTGACGAAGCCTTGAGAAAAAGCGGGATTGATTTCTACAATTCGATTACTGACAGCCAGAGTGCTATCCAATGTTGGATGAATGACAGTGGATTTAAAGTGATTGCCGACAAAAGAAATGATAACTTTATAGGATTTATCAGCCTGGGTGGCATGAACCGATATGATGGCTATATGGAAATAGAGTACGCTATCGCTGCCCCATACCGGAACAACAGCTACGCAATACAGGCAGTGAAAAGGATGCTTGAATATGGATTCAAAGAGATGAATTTATCAGTCATCGCCGCATGGGTGAGGTCACACAATCGGGCGAGCATAAGCGTTTTAGACAAGTGTTCCTTTACCTTTGAAGGAAGATTAAGAAAGCACGCGCGTGATAAAAGCGATACACTGTGCTACTCTATTTTAAAAGAAGATTGGGAAAGGAAAATCTGCAAAATCGATTCTTTACTTCATTCAGCAAACATAGATATCCGCATCATGAATTATGATGAAACTGTGAATCGTAGCCAAAGGAAACGATGCCGTGAGGGGAGCAACTGGCTGTCAGCCCTTCACAGCATCCCCTGCTCACGACAATGCCTGTATCATATTATCAAATTCTTCCATACTGCGGACAGCATCAAAATCCTCTGCTGCCAGCCACTTATCCCGCACAATTTCGCAAAGTGTTCTGGAATCAGATGTTTCAAAATCCGTTCTCTCCTTTTTCATTTCGCCGAGAAGCACCGACGAAACACTGTATTTCCCTGGACGCATATCAAACTCCCTCGCAGTCTTTACAACAGTCTTTAACTCGTCGTACATCGAATCATACTGCTTTAACCGAGCTAACAACGCCGCCATAGTGCAATGGTTTCTTACAGTCCCCCATTCGACAGGTTCTTTTGCGTCAAAAACAAGTTCCTGCAAGGCAAACAATTTGCGGCATACCTTCAACAACTCTTCATCAGGAAGAAGCCTTTCCCCAAGCAGCAGGTAAATTCCATGATGCATCGCTGCATACCCCTCCTGGATTCTGGTGCGGATAAACGGAAGTTTCTCTTCTTCGTCCAGCGCCCACCAAATCTGTGTTTCTTTACAATATTTCTGGGACGGTAATGTTTCAAAAATTGCCCTGCCTATTGCTCTACGTCCCATTTCACAATGGTTAAACGCAAGCCTTGCCGCCGCTTCCAGCCTGATATCCTGATCAGGACAATACTTCATAATCCGCTCGCCGATCATTGTGATTTCCGAATCATATTTTTTCATATTCTCCTGCCACTCTGGTATGTTTCCATCACTATCGCCTGCCAAAAACAATGCATACATAAGCTTGTTCAGCAGCATATAACTATTGGGGTATTCCGCAATGCCATTTCTCGCGACAGCAATACAGTCGTCAATTCTTCCCTGACTGACTGCCTCCTGAAACTGTTCCAGATACTTCGCAATCTTCTCTTTCCTGACTGTTTCGTTTATCCCCATCAGACAGTCAACAGTAACTCCGAAAAACTCCGCGATGTCTGGCAGCAGCTCTATATCAGGATAGCAGATACCATTCTCCCAACGTGATACAGATTGACAGGATACCCCAAGGATTGCCGCAAACTCTTCCTGCGTAATATCCTTTTCATGCCGCAGACACCTGATTTTATCTCCAACATTCAGATTCATTTTTATACTTCCTCCAATCACTCAAACTTATTTTTATCGTTTACTGAAAGGTGCGCCTCTTTCTACTGTTCAATTTATCAGATTTTCATGACAGGATCAACCACGCATTGAGTGAGGTTTCCTCACGCAGCAATTGAAATACAAGCTACATATTTTTTTTCATTTTTTACATTTGACACATTTTATTTTTTACATTATAATGATATAAAACTCAAAAAATTCTCGCATATCATGCAGATATGAGAGAAAAACCATCTGGGGAAAATATCAACATACACTAACTATATTGAGAAAGGATGTGACTTCCATGGCTGACCGTGTCACCATTCAGGACATCGCGGATGAACTGGGCGTCTCGCGCAACACTGTATCCAAAGCAATCAACAATACAGGGCTACTCGCCGACGCCACCAGGGAACGCGTTTTGAAAAAGGCGATCGAAATGGGATATAAACAATTCTCCTATATAAATATCTATGGTTCCGGCAAGCCCGAAACCGACCTTACTCCCGCGACAAACAAACGGGAGATTTCGCTGTTTACGTCCAATTTTATAGGAAGCTCCCACTTTGCCTCCACGATGCTGGACAAATTTCAGCGGGAACTTTCCAGCATGGGTTACAGTTTCACCATGCACAGGCTTCAAGAACATGAGATCGAAAGCCTGTCCCTTCCCGGCTCTTACAATGAAGAACGGACTGCAGGAATCATCTGCATTGAAATGTTTCACAAGGACTATTGCCATATGCTCTGCGGGCTCGACATTCCTACACTATTTGTTGATTCACCGGTAGCGGATCTTGATAACCCGATTAAATCGGACTGCCTCTACATGGATAACCAGACAGACATAGGCTGTTTTGTGCGCGAGATGATCCGCAGGGGTAAGAAACGAATCGGATTTATCGGCGACATCTCGCACTGCCAGTCTTTTCATGAGCGCTTTCTGGGGTACCGGAATGCCATGTATCTGTCCGGGCTCTCCTGTCCTGAGGAATACTGCATCACCAAAAACAAAACAGGCGTAAAGGTGCCCGGATATAATCTATACCGCGAATATATAATGGAGGAGATTCAGAAACGAAAAGAACTGCCAGACGTGTTCATCTGCGCAAACGACTTTATTGCCGTGGACGTCATGTCTGTGTTCAAACAGCTGGGAATCCGTGTGCCGCAGGATGTCTACCTGTGCGGGTTTGACGATTCCCCCGAATCGCATGTGACCTCGCCCACACTGACCACGATCCATATCCACAGCCAGATTATGGGATTCTCCGCAGTGCACCTGCTTATGTCGCGAATCAAGGAACCGTCACTGAACTTCCGCAGGATTTACACAGAAACTAGTCTGATTTACAGAGAATCAACCGGAGATTAAAATTTTATAGTTTCACATACTTCAGTCTCTGTATCTCGATAAGAAAATAAATAAGGAATTGTAGGAAAATAAGTGATGCAAATTGAAGAAACAGACAAGTCAAGATGCGTCAGTTATTTTTCTACAGTTCCTTAGCTTACTTAATAATCGTCAAATAATCAAGCCTCACTCTTAGTGTGTCAGCAATCCCGAATGATACAGTATCAACAGTCCTCTGTATGTTACATCGCAAAGTTTCCTGGTACTGCTCCTCCAGTCTACCTCCAGCTGCCCGCCACCATAGCATCCCATTCCTTTAAGTGCCTTTTCGACGTAGTTTGCACGGCATATTCCCTGCTCATCTATAGAATCATAAATAATATCAACCTCTTTTTTTAGCGGTGGAACAAGACTGTATAAACCACATCGGCACATATACTCTACCAAATCCAGAAATACATAATGCTCTCCGCCGGTTTCTATACCCAGTTTCATGCCCTCCTTATATGCACCGCAACAGCCAACCAAATGTCCAATATCTACACAATAGGCAGGTGAATAATTCAAGCCTGTGTCTTTCAGTAACTTATTAAAGGAATCCGCCAGCATTGCTATATTCGCACTGTTCCGCCAACTGTTTGTATGAGCCAAAATATCCAGATGATACCAACAGGGCCATTTTTCATAGTCGTTAAAAACGTATACGATACCCTCGGGGTTGATTCGCTCGGGACGTCTCCTTCTTATTTTCACGATATCTGTCACCGATTTTATTTCAGTAACTCTTCTAAAAGATTCCAGTGCCGTGGTAATTTCTTTTGTAATATCAAAGGTGTATTCATAACCAGCTCTTGCAACACAAGCAGCTTTAATGATGTCTGAGCCGGCGGCTGCGTATCTGCTGCAGTCAATATCGCCTTCTCCGAACAATTTCGGGGATATCATTTTGAATGCTTCTATTGCATTCTTCAGAACAGGAGTATCTTTATACACCAGTTTTTCGCCAAGATATTTTACACCAACCTCTTGATTTTCATATGGTCCTGCATTTTTGTTAGACCCATGAAAACCATTGCCCAGCCAACCGTTTTCTTTTTGGCATGTAATGATGCTTTGGATTATTTTCTCTTGCAAAATCCTATCTTGCAAATCTCTTTTTTCGTCGTCTGTGATATTTTTCAGAATATCGTTTTTAACATGATAAACAATCGAGGGATTCGCATGCTGCACTAAAAACTCTGATATCCTGTCAAGCATGCTGCTTTGATCACTGTTGGAAGCCCGGCTTGCAGTTTTGTCACATTCTTTCACTCTTTTTTCTCCTTACAATGTCGATTTATCTTCGGATTTATTATACATTTATTTACCACTTTTGGGAATACCTGATTATATTTTGGGTATGAGAATGTAATCAGGTATTCCAAAAAGTGATGAATAGAGTTATAATAAATCCGTAAACAAATTGAAATTTTTAGTAGAGAGGTATAAATAATGACTGAAAAAGAAAAAATGCTTGCAGGGCAACTTTATGATCCGTCTGATTCAGAGTTGGAACAATTACGCTTGAAAGCACGTAAACTGGCAAGACACTATAATCTGACTGACGAGGATGAATGCGAAAAGCAATATGAAATCCTCAAAGAATTGCTTCCGAATACGCGGGAAATGCCTTTATTGCAGGCACCTGTCTATTTTGATTACGGCTGCAATACGTATTTTGGAAAATATAGTGGGGCAAATTTTAATTTTACTTGTTTGGATGTTTGTCCTGTCCACATTGGAGATAATGTGATGATTGGTCCAAATGTTACCCTTGCTACACCTATGCACCCACTGCTCCCTGGTGAACGAAATTGCAGGTTTCGAGAAAATGGCAGTGTATATAATCTTGAATATGCGAAACCCATTACCATTGAGAATAATTGTTGGTTAGCTGCTAACGTGGTTGTTTGTGGAGGTGTAACAATCGGTGAGGGGGCTGTTATTGGAGCTGGTAGTGTTGTAACAAGAGATATTCCACCACATAGTCTTGCTGTAGGCAATCCATGCAGAGTTATTAGAGAAATCACGGAAAAAGACAAAATGGAATGATAGGTATCCTTTTCCCTCGTTTTTGCCCTTATCAGCAAGTTAGAAGGGAAGTTTTTGTTATTCAGTTCCTAAGACTGGTCCTGGCAAACGTAGGATTTGTGTCTGATTTTTTTCTTTCAGCTTATCGGAAATAATATGCCCCTTTGTCATAAATGTGCTTCTAACCATTTTGCTACTCCGTCAGCATTATTGCTTTCAATGATTCCTGTAGCAATTTCTTTTAATTCATTAATGAAACAGTTATAAATCCCCCAGCAGAGCTGGGGAGACTAACAGATGCCGGAGGCGGTGAGCAGAGTATCAAAATAGAAAACTCCGCTGTATAATGAATGCAGGTCTGGCAAACCGCATCATATACAACGGAGGTGTCCAATGGACGATTTAAGTTTAGCACATAGCAAGTATAATTGCACGTACCATATTGTATTTATTCCAAAATATCGTAAGAAAGCGATGTTTGGAAGCTTGAGAAAGGAAGTAGGGGAAATTCTCGGTAAAGTATGTAAAATGGAGGAAGTCACGATCATAAAAGCGGTGACACTGCCTGATCATGTGCATATGTATGTATCAATTCCGCCCAAATTAAGTGTATCAAAGACGATAGGGAGAATCAAGGGAAAAAGTGCACTGATGATATTTGACAGGCATCCAGAATACCGCGAGAAATACAATCGACATTTTTGGGCAAGAGGATACTATTGTGAAACGGTAGGCAACGTAAATGAGGAAACGATTAAGAAGTACATCAGTGAACAGTATGAACGAGACCATATGGAGGGCGAATAAGCAAGGTAACAGAGAGCCGCTTTTAAGCGGCCACCAGTAACAAGACAATGGCTTACTGAACCGCCTTTAGGCGGAAGAGTAACAAGACAATGGTTTGTCAGACCGCCTTTAGGCGGAAAAGTAACATCGGCCCCGTAGGGCCAACAGCAAACCACCAGCAGGGCTGGTGGTTCGTGACTTTTACCTTTGAGTTCAATGATAACATCATCGAGATTCATCAGCCGGAAGAGACTTGGCATTCCGGGAAGCATTCCGTCATGCTGTATTATCCGATTGAGAATCTGGTGGCGAATTACAGAAACATTTTCAATGTATATGCCAGGGCATCAGGTGGAACCGTTACGGTGGATACCGGTGATTGCCTTGCCGCGATTATGGGTCAGTCTATGGGTGCGGGGGAAGCCTGGGACGGCGAGATCAAGATTGAAGAAACCATTAAGAAAGTAAAAGTTGGTGGTGTGCTTCAGATGTCTGCTATTGATGAAAATATCACCTGGAAGATTGATGAGCTTGTGAAGAGAACCTATAGTGATGTGGTTCCTGGAAGATTTGGAATCGGCGCGTTTGCAATGCCGGTGGAAAGGTAGGTAAGGATGAAGCTGAAAGGAAATATGGTCATCGAGATGATCGATGATGCCACCGGGGAAGTGGTGGAAAGAGTACAGGAAGAGAATATGGTGACGAATGCGGTAAATCATATCCTGGGATTGAATCCTATGGGTATTTTTTATTCTGTGGCCGGGGAGTATGATACGCATTTGCTTTGGAATGACAACATGCTCCCAATCTGTCCTAACATGATTGGGGGCATACTGCTTTACTCGGAAGCTTTGACAGAGGATGCGGACAATATTTATCCATCCACTGCAAAGCTTCCGGTGGCATATGCATCCAACGATGTCAATGCTACTGCGGATGTGGCAAGGGGAAGTATGAATCTGACGGAGAGTAAGCCGCTTGATAATGGGTATCGTTTTGTATGGGAGTTTACACCAAGTCAGGGGAATGGAACCATTGCTGCGGTGGCACTGACTTCCAAGCAGGGCGGTGTGGCGGCTTATGGCAGTATGGAGAATTCCAAGGCTGCCTTTTACCAGATTATGGAGACCAGACTGGAAACACAGACTGTGGAAGAGCTTGCGGAGTTGTTCAGCGCGGTGGAGGTGGATTTTGAGAACAATATCCTGATTAATATTCGATTCCAGGATAGTTCCGTGATCATCCATAAGAGAAGGCTTCCGGTGTTTACTCTGGGGCTGAATGACAGGCTGAATGATACGACGAATGACCTACTGGAAGAGAAGGTCATTTCCTGCAGTACCTTTAAGTTTCTGGGGAGCTATACGCCTTATGGGGATTTTCTGGACGGGCATGACGGGTACTGGTATGGATTTGCCAATCAGGCGAATTCTTCCGGGGATGCCAAGATGTACTGGGTGAAAATTAAGAAGGATGATTACACCATGACAGAAGGTGTGTGGACACTGTCAAATGCCTGCCTGAAAGCAATTGGAAGCTTCAAGGTGGATACCTATGCCCAGAGATCTGTGAGAGGTGTTATCCGGAATGGATATTTATATCTGACTGCTTATGACGATGCAGGCATTTATAAAATCAATCTCAGTAATTCCACAGATGTGACGCTGATTCCCTTTGGATTTACATCAGAGGGAAAATCACAGACCGGTTCCGGTACCTGTGCGAATTATCTGTTTATGGTAAATGACCTGATTATCGGATGGGATTACCAGATCAAGCCGGATGATACGGTGGTACAGACTGTGGGAAGTACAAGACTTTTGAATCTGGGTACGCCGCTATTTCAGTATAAGGAGTTCTGCTTCGGATGGGGCGGTAACTATGGTTCGGATTACAGGATGTGTTTTTTGCTGACAGCGTATCTGGCCAGTATCAATAACTTAAGTACTGCCGTGGTGAATACTACGGATAAGACGATGAAGATTACCTATGAGCTGACGGAAGAGGACGGTTGATAGGGATAGCATTTTGGGATGAGGCAGTTGCTCTAGGGCGGGCAGCTGCTTTTTCTATACAATTTTTTAAGGAGGAACAGAGGATATGAAAGAGTTTTGGAGTATGGTGCAGTTGGTGTTTACGGGAATCGGTGGCTGGCTTGGCTATTTCCTGGGAGGGTGTGATGGTTTGATAATTGCATTGCTTTTATTTGTGGTGGCGGATTACATCACGGGAATTATGTGTGCAATTTCCGATAAGAAGCTTTCTTCTGAGGTCGGATTCAAGGGAATCTGCAGAAAGGTACTTATCTTTATGCTGGTAGGAATTGCAAATGTTTTGGATGTACAGGTTATCGGAACAGGGTCAGTGCTTAGAACAGCAGTGATCTTTTTTTATCTCAGCAATGAGGGGATTTCTTTGCTTGAGAATGCAGGACATTTGGGATTGCCTATTCCGGAGAAGCTTAAGAAGGTGTTGGAGCAGCTGCATGACCGCAGTGAAGAGGACAAAAAGGATGGTGTCAGCATGAGGAAAAAGGGCAAATACGATTTACCAGAGAGGGAAGTGGAAATACTGTACACCTTATGGGAGGCGGGGAGGCCGCTGCTGGCGTCGGAGATGGCGGAGGCGGACGAGGACCTGAAGCTTGCCACCGTACACACCACCCTGAAGAGGATGCTGAAGAAGGGGCTGATAGAGGTGGTGGACTTCGCCAAGAGCGGGAACGTGTTCGGCAGGTGCTACCAGCCGACGGTAAGCCTGAAGGAGTTCGAGATGGAAAGGCTTTCGGGCGACTTCCTCGGGAAGAGGTGCGAGAACATCACGATGTCCAACTTCGTGGCGGCACTGCTGCAGAAGAAGGGGGGCGCTGCGGCGATGGAGGAGCTTGACGAGCTGGAGCGGATGATACAGGAGCAGAGGGAGAAGCTCAGGGAGAGGGGATAGGAGCGGGAGGTTGGTGAAAAATGCTTTCGTTTTCGGTTGTGACGAATATACTTTTTTTCAGTAGCGTGGCAATTGTCGTACTTAAAGTTATATTTCGTAATGACAATGTAATATTGCGGCTGGATGTTAGGTTTGTACTGTTGTGCTTGTTGCTTATTGTATTGCGATTATCCATACCGGTAGAGTCACCGTTGGTAAGTAGAATTCCAGTTTTTAAATTATATCCGGAAGCTTACCGTTTCATGAGGGAACCGTTGTTTGAATGGACTGGCGTTGGGATAAGTCGAATCGGAATTTTAGCGACAGGATGGATAGCGGGTGCATTGGTGTGGATTGTAATACGCGGAAGAGCATATTATCTGACGGCGCGGCAGATAAGGAGTTATAAAACGCTGAGAAATCCTGAGTTTGACAAGTCGGTAGAAAAGATAAATGGTGAATGGGGGAAGGGCACTAAGTTTAGGATAGTAATTGCAAAGTATGAGACGGTTCCTTGTGTATTTGGAGTTTTTAGACCTTATATAATAGTACCTGATAGGAATTATTCGCAGAAAGAAATATACTACATATTAAAGCATGAAATGCTACATTTTTATCGCGGAGATATGGCAATTCGTGTGTTGTGTGAAATTCTTAAAGCGGTTTATTGGTGGAATCTACTCATTTATATACTGGCTGATTTGGTAGTGGATATGCAGGAAATTAATGTGGATTTTGAAATTATAAGAAAGCTGCCGGATTTGGAACAGCTGGACTATTCGGACTGTTTAGTAAGTGCCATAAGAGCAGATGTATATAGGAAAAGGAATCCTTATATAGCAGGACTTAAGAAAGGGAGTCCGTCGGTAACCCATAGAAGGATAGGTTTGATGTTGAAAAGCTTGAATATGAGTGGAAGAAAGACTGTGGCAAGCATTATGCTATCCGTATTGGTACTATGTCTAATAACTTTATGCCCAAGTGTTTTCATTTTTGAGCCGTATTCTATTGTGGAAGAAGATTGCGAGGGAACTATAGGGGTAAGGGAAGAAAACATTTATTATGTGAAGAATGGTAATGGCACATATGATGTGTATATAGATGACCAGTATTATAAGACAATACTTGAAAGATTTGACAAAAAAATTAGAGTTTATAATAGTTTAGTGGAGGTAGAAGGGAATGACTAAGAAAAAGAGTATATGGCTTGCCGTATATGCATTTGTATTATCATTTATGATTGTAAGTATGTATGATGTTAAATCGTATGCATGTGAGATAACGGTGGTTGAAGAAAGTGAAACAGTAGGAGATAATATAGAACCAAGATCAATTATTGAATGGAGATATAAATTGGTAGATGGTGTATTATATCGTCGCAAATATAATTATACAGAAGAGTGCTGGGTCGGAGATTGGGAAGTAGTTCCGATGGTAGAAGCATAATTAGATAGGTATTAATAATACTGGTTATATTTATATTTTTGCAGCATATACCATATTTTATTTTTGGCTATGTGCTGCATTTTTATTTGATGATTGTAAGGAGGAAGTGTATAAAAATCAAAGTATAATTACTAAAAATAATTTCTGGTATGTTTAATCAATAAAAAAATATTTGATAAAATAGTTTGTATAATTATCTATGTAGATTTGCCAAATATTTGCTACATTGACCACGGGTAATTTTTTAATGCTTCATCCAGCGTTTCCTATCTAAGCGGCCGCATAGGGAAGTTATTGTAATCCTTACGGTTATGCACTTTAAGCTGCTTCATGAAGCCTTTAAGGGAATAAAAGTATGGGTGGCATAAAACCTCTCATTGCTTTTCAGGTAGCTTTCTTCCATTTTGCCATTATGCCTAGGGGTGAAGGAACGGGTCATTTTATGGTGGATGCCATGCCTCATGAGACGGGCTTGAAAAATGGTTGGTTTAACAGAGTTGCCATATAGGGGCTGGAACGTTTGGTGAATCCCTTCCCGTTACTAGTCTGTACACATCCAATACGGAAAGGGAAGGTCTTAATTAATGCTCAAGGAACAATGCGAAAGAATGAGGGCTATGTTCCTCAAAAGCTTCAGTAAAGCACCATCTGGAAAATTTATCAGTGGCAGCATATTAGTAGAAACACTGCCCGTATTTAATATTCGATTGTAATACATGTATTGTAATCCTACAATAGTTTGTATAATATATTTAAAGATGCATTTACACGTAAAAATAAATATGGTAGAATATAGCAGATTGGTAAAGAGGAAGTTTTTATTTCATAAAATAAAATGGAGATAATAATTATGGGAAAGAAAAAAAGTAAGTATGATTTGCCAGAACGGGAAATAGAAATACTGTATACACTGTGGAATGCGAATAGACCACTTTTAGCATCTGAAATGGCTGAGGCAGATGAAGAATTGAAGCTTGCAACAGTACACACTACGCTAAAAAGGATGTTAAAAAAGGGACTGATAGAGGTAGTGGATTTTGCTAAAAGTGGAAATGTATTTGGCAGATGTTATCAACCTACCATCTCATTAAAAGAATTTGAGATGGAAAGATTATCTAGTGATTTTAAGAAAAAACAGTGTAAAGATATTACAACATCTAATTTTGTTGCTGCTTTGTTAGAGGAGAAAGATAGGTGTACAGCAATGGAAGAATTGGACGAGCTAGAACAAATGATACAAATACAGAGAGAAAGATTGCTGAAGAATGAATAATGTTATTTTAGGGATGAAAGTATATGATGATATCTTTTCCTGCATTAATAAATATAATTTTTTTTAGTAGCATAGCTATAATTATACTAAAAATAATGTTTAGGAATGACAATGTAGTAATTTTTTTGGATGTTAGATTTTTAATGCTATGTCTACTACTAATTATGTTACGTATGTTTATTCCGGTTGAGTTTCCAATTGTAAATAGGATTCCTGTTTATAAGATATATCCAGATATCTATCGTTTTTTTAGAAAACCGTTATTTCAATTGGGAAATCGTCAAATAAATTTATTATTATTATTAGCAATGATATGGTTTGCTGGAACAGTTATTTCTTTGCTATATTGCTTTTATTTATATTATATAACGGCAAGAAGAGTAAACCGATATAGTGAATTAAGAAATGAGGAGTTTAGTAATATATTAGAAAAGATTAATATAGAATTTGGAAAAAATA
>ERZ808037.1428-NODE-1428-length-15553-cov-8.179698_pt1 | contig 15553 bp, 15 predicted proteins | sample MGYA00380190_ERZ808037 | MGnify/ENA primary metagenome ERZ808037 (study PRJEB31490, sample SAMN06133399) | mouse gut metagenome | isolation source: J9 | host: mice | place: China: Chengdu | collected 2015-05 ... | reverse complement strand
GAGGGCTACACCGCGGCGGAGATCGGGGCCATGCTGGGGCGGCGGGAGTCCACCGTCCGCTCCGACCTGCGCCGGGGGCGGGCCAAGCTGAAGGAGATCTTAAGGGAGGCGTACGACTTTGAGGAGGGCATATAACGAGATCATGGATCGGATCGAAGTGACGGAGGAGATGCGCCAGCGGGTGCTCAGCCGTATCGCGCAGGAGGACATTGAACCGGCCCACCCCAGGGTACTGCGCTTCCCGGCGTGGAAAAAATATCTGTCCGCGGCGGCCTGCCTGATTCTGGTTCTCACCGGGGCGGCGGCGCTGCCCCGGCTGATCCAGCTCCTGCCGCCGCGGGAAGGAGACGTGCAGGTGATCTCCCCAATCCAGGAGGCCTCGTCGCTGGTTGAGCTGTCCGGGCTGGTGGGCTTCGAGGTGCGCCCGGCGGCGCTGCCCTTCACGCCGGAGGAAACGGTCTACTGCGCTTATTGGAACGAGCTGGCCCAGGTCCAATACAGCGGCCAGGGGCAGACCGCCACCTACCGCCAGTCCGCCGGGGAGTCGGACAACTCCGGCGACTACACCACCTACCACCACGTGGCCGAGCTCACCACCGGCGGCCTGTCCGTCACCCTCAAGGGGGAGGCGGACGCGTATGTGCTGGCGGTGTGGATGGACGGGGGGTTTTCCTACTCCCTCCGGCTGTCCCAGGGGCTGACGGAGGCCCAATGGCGGACCGTGCTGGACAGCGTGCCTGCTGAATGATACCTTGCTGCACAACCGGACCGGAGCACAAACTCCGGGCCTCAGCCTGTCGAAAAGCGGCCTGCCTGGGAAAAGTCCAGACAGGCCGCAAAGCATAAAAGATACATACGGGCGGGAAACAACAGGAAATCCCGTCCAAATGCTGGAGCAGTACGATCTTGAACAAAACCACCGGGTCGATGCTGGGCCGTCCATCTTCCTCGCTGTACAGCGGTTCCACGAGCTCATACAGTTTCCTGAACTCTACCGCCTTGTCCACCTTCCGCAGCAGATGCTCCTGGGGCACCGGGGTCTGTGTATCTACCAGTTCCACCACGCCTCGCTCCATTTTCCTCTTTTCTATTATTTTTCTCACCCTGTTTCATATTACCTCTTAAATGCGAAAAAGTCTGCCCCAACGCAGACTTTTTCGACAGCCTGAGGCGGGCCGGAACGAAGGTTCCGGCCCGCCCGCCTTGTGTCACTCCCCAGGGCCGGGGCGTATGACCTTTCTGAGGTTCCAGCTGAGCGCTGCCTTCCGGGCGGCGTCCTGGCGTTCAGCCTCATTTTGATAGGCGAGCTCCGCCGTGTAGGCGCCGCAGTCCATGCACTGGACGTACAGGCACCAGCCGCCTTCCTCCTGGATGCTCCCCACGCCGCCACAGCAGGGGCAGTCCGCCAGGTCGATCTCGTGAAAGTGATCCATAATCCGTCCTCCTGCTATTTGCTGCCTGCCTGGTATACTGTACCACAGAAGGGAGAAAAGCACAATGGATTTTTTACTCAGCCCGGCAGGGACGGCGGGAGTATGAGAATGGGTGCGAACTGGGGTGCGCCTAAAAATTTTCAAAAAAGGAGGAAAAATTAACAGACGGCGCTTGGAAAAAGAATGAGGATATGGTATAATTTACTATAGAAGCGTTTACTTTGTCTGAAACGACTGGGGGGGAGTAGAAATGACAAAGGTACGATTTTCTAAAGCGGGCAGGGCCGCGGCTATTTTGCTGGCGCTCTGTCTGGCGGTGGGCCTGTGCTCCGGCACGGCCTACGCCAAAGAACGGCGGAACGTAAAGGTGGCTTTTTTCCCAATGGGGGGCTACCACGAAAAGGAGGCGGACGGCAGCTATACCGGCATGGATGTGGAGTACTTGGACAGCCTGCGCAAGTACGCCTACTGGGACATTGAATTTGTAGAGTGTGGCAGCTGGGACGATGCGCTGAAGCTTCTGTCCGAGCACAAGGTGGATCTGGTGGGGAGCGCTCAGTTTTCCACGCAGCGGGCCGAGATCTATCAGTACGCAGATCTGCCCAGCGGCTATACCTTCGGCATTATCGGGGCAAACGCGGACAGCGAGCTGGCTTATGAGGACTTTAAGGCGATGAGGTCCATCACCTTCGGCATGGTGAAAACCTATGTGCGCAGGGATGAGTTCATGCTCTACATGAGGGATAACGGCGTATACTCGCCCAGGATCCGGGAGTACGATTCCACGGAGGAGATGCAGAACGCGCTGGACGCGGGGGAGATCGACGCCATTGTACATACCTTTATGGAGGTCAAAGAGGGGCAGCGGCTGCTTGGCCGTTTTGCCCCCAGGCCGTTTTATTACATCAGCACCCGGGGCAACGACGAGGTGATGCGGGAGCTGAACTATGCCATCGCGGACATGAAAATGAACGAGCCCAGCCTGGAGACCCAGCTGATGAACAAGTACTACCAGAGCAAGCTGGACAAAAGCATCGTGTTCACCACGGAGGAGAAGGAATTTATCCGCAATGCCGGCCCGGTGGTGGTGGGCTACTTTGACGGCTACTACCCGTTTGTCTATGAGGAGAACGGCGAATGCCGGGGACTGACCCGGGAGCTGCTGGAGAGCGCGGCATCCTTTGCCGGACTGTCCCTCGAATGGCGCCGGATTGAGGATCCCCATCACGCCAGTCAGGCCTTGGTAGACGGGACTATTGATGTGATGTCCTACTGCGTCCACACCAAGGAGGAGGCGGGGGAGAACCTGCTGTCTCAGCTGAAGGAGTACACGCAGATTCCGCTGGTACTGGTCACGCAGAAGGATAAGGAGTTCAAATTGATCCACACGCTGGCCGCGGTGGACTATCTGAGCGAGAAGGCCGGCCAGGTGGTGGATCTGGAGGACGGCACACAGCTGCTGAGCTTTGGCACCCAGCAGGACTGCCTGGACGCAGTGAAAGAGGAAAAGGCGGACGCCGCGCTGTGCGACGGATATCTGGCCGAGTACCAGCTGAGTGCGGAGATGAAGTACTACAATATGGAGATCCGGCGGGTGCTGAATCAGGAGCACGGGGTGTCGATGACTGTGCGGGAGTCGGACGCCGTGCTGACCGGGATCCTGAACAAGACCATTCTGACGGTGGACGCCCGGGCGGTGAACGACTATATGCTGGCGCGGAATCTCTATAATCTGACCAGTGTGGGCCAGTTTGTGGAGGACAACAGCGTCCCCATCATCATATTCCTCCTGCTTGTACTGGCGGGCGTGATTGCGGTGGGCATTCATATGATCCGGGATGCCCAGAAGATCCAGAAGCTGATGTATAAGGACGTGGAGATCGATGTCTGGAACCTGAACCACCTGATCTATAACGGCAAGAAGGCGCTGGAGGCCGACAAGGGCAAGCACACCTTTGCCCTCGCCTACGTCAACATCGCCCAATTCCAGCGGTATAAGGTGGTGTACGGCTGGGAGAACGGGCAGAAGCTCCTGTCGCTGATTGCGGACGTGCTCTCCCGGTGCGTGCAGGGAAGCGGAGAAATCTGCGCGAAAGCGGACGGGGATCACTTTGTGCTACTGCTGTCCGGCGAATATGGGGAGATCCCGGGGCGGCTGAAAAACATCTGCGATCTGGTGGAGGAATTCGTATTCCGCCGCATGGAAAGCCACGTCGAGCTTCAGGCGGGGATGAAATACCTCGATCCGGACAGTGAAGACCTGCGGGGGACGATTGTCTGCGCCAATCAGGCCATTGAGTTTATCCAGCCCAACAGCAGCGAGCGGGTGAAGGTTTTTGACGCGGCGCTGGAGGAAGCCATCCGGGAGCGCCATGAACGGCAGAAGCTGCTGGATTCCGTCAGCATTGACGATAGCTTTGCCGCCTATTATCAGGCTAAGGTGGATATCCGCACGGAAAAGGTCGTGGGCGCGGAGGCACTGGTTCGGTTCCTGGATCCCACTGCCGGCGGCGTTGTCAGATCTCCGGGCTTCTTTGTTCCCTATTATGAGCAGACGGGGAAGGTGGTAGACATCGACTTCTTCGTGCTCAAGCGTGTCTGCCAGATGCTCCGCAGGCGCCTGGATCGGGGAGAGCCGGTGGTCACGATCTCCTGCAACTTCTCCAGGATCCATTTTACAAAGCCCGGTTTCGCGGATCATCTCCTCGGCGTTATTGAGGAGAACAGGGTTCCGAAGGATCTGATTGAGGTTGAGGTTACGGAGACGCTGATCATGGAGGAGTTCCAGCAGAAGATCGCGGAGCAAACCATGCGCGATTTGCACGCCAGAGGCGTGCGCATCTCCATCGATGACTTTGGGTCGGGATATTCGTCTCTGGGTGTTGTTGAGAAGATCCCGGCGTCTGTGATCAAGCTGGATCGATCCTTCCTACTGAATCAGGAGGACAGGGAGCGCCAAGTGAAGATCATGAAGCGGATCGTCGATCTGGCGGACGACCTGAACGCGCAGATCGTCTGCGAAGGTGTGGAGACCGACGAGGACGTGGAGCTGATGCGGGAGATCGGGGCCAACGTGGCCCAGGGCTACCGCTACGCCAAGCCGGTGCCGGAGGCGGCGTTTGAGGCGCGGCTTGGGGAGGATGCCGGCTTGTGAGCATGGTGGCGATGCCAAAGCGCCTGGTGTCCACGGCGATCTGCACCTTATAGAGTCCATCGGCGAGCACTGCCACGCCCAAAGCGGTGAAGATGAAGTCCAGCACCTGAGTGAGCCGGATCAGCACCAGCGCGCTCAGGGCGATGAGCAGCAGCCCAAAGCCCAAACCATACTGAAAGGCCAGCCGGTACAGATCCCGGGAAAAGTAGCCCACCAGCTTGACGGCGCCAAACAGGATCATGGAGGCTGTGGACGGCGTCACAACACCGTCGCAGCGCAGGCTTCTGGCCCGGGCATTGACCACATTAAAGATTTGAACAGAAGAACTGCCGTTTGGGATGAGATGGTGAAAGGGTACATGGTGGAATATGAAGCCGCAATTGCAGCTATTGACGAAATACCTGGAATTGCACGGCGCAGCGCCGAGGTTATCCTTGCCGAAATCAGCACGGGTATGACCCGCTTCCCCAGCGTGGCTCATTTAGGTTTCTGGGCCGGTGTTTGCCCTGGCAATCATTAGAGCACCGGAAAGCGGAAACATGGGAACGCCACCAAAGGCTGCAAAACACTGAAATCAATTTTGACTAAATGCGCAAAATCAGCCAGGATGTCTAAAAAATTTTGTTTTTCCGCTCAATACCAGCGCATTGTGGCCAGACGCGGCAAAAACTGGGCAACGATTGCGGTTACTCCATTTCATGTTGATTGCAATTTATCGTGTCTTGAAAAACAACGTATCTTTCCATGGCCTCGGTTCTGATTACTATGACACCTTTAACCGTGAATACAAAAGTTATCTAAAACGTTTCCAGGCTCTTGGCTGGCAGCCAGATGCCGGAGAAGTTTCCGCCTGACATATACCTCACTCCTTCCCTGCGGGATAGTACGGTCTTATAATGCCTACCCACTCGTCCCACAGGGTGATCTCGTCCATGATTCCCCAAAATTCTTCCCGCTTCGTTTTCTTCTTCCGGCTCCCATATTCCATATCGCTCAAGCTTTCCTGCTTCCTCTCCCACGCCCCCTTTTTCCCTATTTTATCATATATTCCCGAGTGTGGGAAATTAAACCAGCGGTTCCCTAAAGAATTTTCCTGTTGTTTCCCGCCCGTACGTATCTTTTATGCTTTGCGGCCTGTCTGGACATTTCCCAGGCAGGCCGCTTTTCGACAGGCTGGGGTTCTGTTTAGCTAAATCACCAAAAAATCAGCTGGACCGGGTTCGTCTGACTGTCCTACTTTAATATATACTCTGCCTGCCGCCGCTCCCACTTTAATATGGACACGCCACTCCTGCATACAGTTAAGCGGAGGTGGTATCCATGTGGACGGCATGGCTCTTATTGACGCTAAATGGACTGTTTTTTACCCTGCGGCTGGCGGGAAATACGGGCTCTTTCCCCCGAGCCCTTACCCGGGAGGAGGAGCAGGACTGCCTGGAGCGGATGGCCCGGGGGGATACGGACGCGCGGGATGAGCTTATTGAACACAATCTGCGGCTGGTGGCGCACATTGTCAAAAAATACTATACCCCCAACGGCGACCAAGACGATTTGATCTCCATCGGAACCATCGGCCTGATCAAAGGGGTATCCACCTTCAAGCCAGACAAAAACGTGCGGCTTGCCACCTATGCCAGCCGGTGCATTGAGAACGAAATTTTGATGTATTTCCGATCCCAGCGCAAGCTCCAGGGGGAGCTCTCCCTCTCTGACTCCCTGGACAGCGATGGGGAAAACGGATCGTTGTCCCTCATCGACGTGGTGCGGGTGGACGACAATATGCTGGAGGAGCTGGATCTCCGGGACGCCTGTGCCAAGGTGCGGCGGTGCGTGGACGCCTGTCTGACCGGACGGGAGGCCCACATCATCCGCCTGCGCTACGGGCTGAATGATCAGCCTCCCCTCACCCAGCGGGAGATCGCGTCGCTGTGCGGGATTTCCCGCTCCTATGTATCCCGCATCGAAAAAAAGGCTCTGGAAAAGCTGCGGATTGAATACGATAAACGCTGACCAGAGAATACCGATCATTAGCGACCATGAATTGTGCCATATGCCTACATTTGCGGCGGTTTTCAAAAATGAACCGCCGCATTTTTTATCGTTTAGGCGGCAGCGAAAGCACACCTTTTCCACCGATTGACAGCGATCATCATTTCGCGGTATAATAATTATCAAGCAGGAATGAACTGCGATGGAGTGAATCCAAATGAGTTCTGGGGCTCTATGGAAGCTTAGATTATGGATACTGGCCAGGACAATTTTTGGAAAAAGTTCAGCGGTATGACAATTTCGCATACTATACCTGTGTGATCTCACTCTAATCTGCGGCAGAAACTTTATAGGAGGTCATCACTATGTGGTTCATCTTCGCTCTGCTCTCCGCCATATTTGCCGCTCTCACCTCCATTTTGGCCAAGGTAGGTATTGACGGCGTCAACTCCAATCTGGCCACCGCCATCCGTACTGTGGTCGTGGTGGCTATGGCCTGGGGAATGGTGTTTCTCACCAACACCCAAGGCGGCATCTCCGAGATCAGCCGGAAAAGCTGGCTGTTTCTCATCCTGTCTGGGCTGGCCACCGGTGCGTCCTGGCTGTGCTACTACCGGGCCATTCAGATGGGCGAGGTGTCCAAGGTGGTGCCCATCGACAAGTTGAGCGTGGTCATCACCCTGGTAATGGCGGCGGTGTTTCTCCACGAGAAGTTCACCCCAAAATCCGTCATCGGATGCATCTTGATCGGCGCAGGGACGCTGGTAATGGTTCTATAAAGCGTATTTCCTTGTCGCAATTCTTTGGAAGGAGCGATTTTTATGCCAATGATCGGCGCCGTCATCGTTCCCCATCCGCCTCTCATCATTTCCACCGTTGGCCGGGGCCAGGAACGGCAGGTGCAGGCCACCATCGACGCTTACCGTACCGCCGCAAAGCAGGTGATGGACTGGAGACCGGAGGTTCTGGTGATCTCCTCTCCCCACACAATCCTGTATGCCGACTACTTCCACATCTCCCCCGGCGCCAGCGCTTTTGGCAGCATGGCGGCCTTTGGCGCACCCCAAACCCGACTGGAGGTAAACTATGACGCCGCGCTGCGGCAGGAGGTGATCGCCCAGGCGGAGGCGGCGGGCCTCCAGGCCGGAACACTGGGAGAGCGCGACCCATCCCTGGATCACGGCGTCTTTCTGCCCCTGTATTTCCTCCGGGAGGCAGGCGTACGCTGTCCCATTCTTCGCCTCAGCCTGTCAGGATTTTCTCCTCTACACCATTATCAGCTGGGCTGCTGTATTGCCGCCGCTGTGGACAAGCTGGGCCGCAGGGCCGTGTATATCGCCAGCGGCGATCTGTCCCACAAGCTGAGGGACGATGGCCCCTACGGTTATGCTCCAGAGGGCCCGCAATTCGACCGCCAGGTGACTACCGCCATGAAATCCGGGGACTTTCTACAATTTCTTACCATGGATCCCGCCCTGTGTGACCGGGCGGCAGAGTGCGGTCTGCGCTCCTTCCAGATGATGGCCGGGGCGCTGGACGGGCTGGCCGTGGAGCCTAAGCTTCTCAGCTACGAGGGGGGCACCGGCGTGGGCTATGGGGTAGCCGTTTTCACCGTCACTGGCCCGGATGAGAGCCGCCGCTTTGCCACCCAGTGCAAGGAGCTGGAACGCGCCCGCCTGGAGGAACGCAAAGCTGCCGAGGATCCCTGGGTACAGCTGGCCCGGTTGTCACTGGAGACCTATGTCCGTACCGGTCAGCGGCTTCACGCTCTGCCGGACGGCCTGCCCCGGGAGCTGACGGACAGGGTTGCCGGATCCTTTGTCTCCCTCCACGTCCACGGGCAGCTCCGGGGCTGCATTGGCACCACCGGCCCCACCACCGCCAACGTGGCCTGGGAGATCGTGCAGAACGCCGTATCCGCCGGGGCCCAGGATCCCCGCTTCCCGCCCGTCGCCGCCAATGAGCTGGATCAGCTGGAGTACAGCGTAGACGTGCTGGGGGAACCGGAGCTCGTCTCCTCCCCTGCTCAGCTGGATGTGAAAAAGTATGGCGTTATTGTGTCCTGCGGCAGCCGCCGGGGGCTGCTCCTTCCCGACCTGGAGGGTGTGGACACCGTGGAGCAGCAGATCAATATCGCCCGCCAGAAGGGCGGCATCAGTTCTCGGGAAGCCTATACTTTAAAGCGGTTTGAGGTGGTGCGGCACACATGAGCGTCAACTGTGAGCTCTGCTTTCACCGCTGCCGGTTGGAGGAGGGGCAAGCCGGCTTCTGTCGGGCCAGAGTCTGCCGGGATGGAGTTGTCGTGCCGCTGAACTATGGCAGACTCACCAGCCTGGCCCTGGATCCCATCGAAAAAAAGCCCCTGCGCCGTTTCCGGCCCGGAAGCCTGATCCTCTCTGTGGGCAGCTTCGGCTGTAACCTGCGCTGCCCCTTCTGCCAAAACCACGAGATCTCCATGGCCGGGGACGGCTCGATTCAGACGGTAGACGTGTCCCCGGGGCAGCTTGCAGACAAGGCGGAGGCGTTGATTCCGCAGGGCAATATCGGTGTGGCCTACACCTATAACGAGCCACTGATGGGGTACGAGTACGTCCGGGACTGCGCCGCCCTCGTCCACGGCCGAGGTATGGTCAATGTGCTGGTCACCAACGGCACCGTTGCGGAACAGCCCTGGCGGGAGCTTCTCCCCCTCCTTGACGCGGCCAACATCGATTTGAAGGGCTTCACCTCAGCGTGGTACCGCCGCCTGGGCGGCGATCTGGACACCGTAAAGCGCTCCATCGCTCTGGCGGCGGAGCAATGTCATGTGGAGATCACCACTTTGCTGGTTCCTGGTGAGAACGACAGCGTGGAGGAGATCTGCGCCCTGGCCAAGTGGCTGGCCTCGGTGCGCCCGGACATCCCCCTGCATCTGTCCCGGTTTGTTCCCCGATATCAGATGCGAGATCGCCTCCCCACCCCGGTGGCACAGGTATACCGGCTGGCGCAGGAGGCCAGCACCTGGCTGGCCCACGTCTACACAGGAAACTGCTGACAACCCGCTCCAGCGCCTTGCCGCGTATAAGTCGAGCCCCAGGGACAAGCCCCTGGGGCTCAAATTGTCGGCAATATGGATTTTGTTGATTGAGAAAGCGCTGAAACGGGCCGGTTACAGCGCAGACAGCTGTTTTGATGGCGAGGAGGCCCTCAGCTATCTGCTGGGTGCAGAATATGATGCCATTCTGCTGGATGTAATGTTGACCAAGCTGGACGGCTATTCTCTGCTGAAGCTGCTCAGGGAACGGGATGTGGATGCCCCTGTCAATGCTCCTCCGCAACATAAAGGGATAAAAGGAATAGATGTGGAAGCTTGTTGAAAAGTGGGAAAATAATTGGTATAATGGTAAAAAATCCGAAGGGAAAGGGCGAGCTTGCAAAGAAGGCGGGGAATGGGATATGCTGGATAAAAGTTTGAGGCAAAACCCAATGTTTAAACTGCTTGAGGGACGCGACGGTGCGGACGCGGAGGCGTATGCTGGGCTGCTGCTTCTGGTGGAATCGGACGCCAGGGAGGCGTTGGAGTACATCAAGGCCGTTTTCCCGGGGTTTACCACCCATGGGATGGGCCATTCCCTGCGCATTTTGGAGAAGATTGAGAGGATTTTAAGCGATGGGCTGCGCGAGGAGCTCTCCGCCTGTGAGATTTTTTGCCTGATGATGGCCGCGATGTTCCACGACATGGGGATGGCCAAGGCGGCGGAGCCGGACAAAGACCGCCAGCGGGAGCATCACCACCTGTATGCGGAGGGTCCCCTGGAAGAGTTCATGAGCCAAAGGCTGACGCTGGTGAAGGAGTGGCGGCGGCTTTACAACTGCATCCTGTTTGTATGCAAGGCCCATGGGATGGAGCGCGGGGCCCTTTATGGGGATAAAAGTTTCTATGACAAGGATATGATTGAGGGCGGCGTGCTGCGCTTCGGGCTACTGGCGGTACTGTTGCGGGTGGGGGACCTGCTGGATCTGGACGAGAACCGCACCAGCGAGTTTGCCCGGAGGCTGAATGCTCACTATTTCCAGGATGAGACATCCCAACTCCACCATATTCGCCATGAGCACGTGGATCGGGTGTACCTGACCCCGGAGGTCATCGAAATCGAGGTTCGGGCGGAAAATGTGGAGGAATATCATCTGTGGGAGTGGTGGCTGGACTATCTGGAGGGGGACATCCTCCACGCCAATACCCATCTGATGCCAAAGCTGGGGAGTGGGCTGATGCTGCCCGAGCCCAAGTGCAAGGTGAAAAAGGCGGAGGGCGCGGACTTTGAGACGGAGGAGCTGCGCTTTGAGTTGACGGAAAAGGGGCGGATCTGGACTATCCTGTCCAAGTCTGTTTACACGGAGGAGTTTGACTTCATCCGGGAAATCGTGCAGAACGGGATCGACGCGGTGCTGATGAAGGACTACGCTGCCTCGGAGGTTCCCCTGCCCTCCCCCTCGCCCAGGAGCTGGGGAGAATGGACGGGAGAACACAAAGTGGTGGTGGCCTACAGTGCCCGGCAGGGCAGCATGATGGTGTGGGATACCGGTATCGGTATGGATCCGGAGGAGGTGCGGCGGTTCCTGTTCCGCATTGCCGATTCTGGTCATCGTCACCGGTCAGAGACGCGGGAGTTCCCATTTCCCGCCATCGCCAAATTCGGCATTGGTTTCGTTTCCTGCCTGTCTAAGTGCAACGAGATCGTGCTACTCACCCACCCGGCCTCCCAGGCGGAGGGGTGCCGGGTGCGGATGTTTTCCAACTCCATCCGTGCCTTCTTTGAGAAGCTGGAGGGCCAACCGGACAGCGGAACCATGGTGTGTATGTCGCTGAAGCGCGGTTACCCGATGGAGGAGGTGCGGGACTATCTGGTGAAAACCTTCCGCTATCCCAGCGTGCCGGTGGAGTGGCTGGATCTGGACGGGATGGACGACCAGAAGGAGATCCTGCGCAGCGCAGGGAAGCTGAAAACCCGGGGTGCAAAAGCGGCCCATGGGGCCGTTATGTCCCAGTGGGAGTTTGAGGAGCGCTATGAGCTGTTTGACGCGGTGCGGGAAAACGTGCATCACGAGCGGGAAGCGCAGCGGGATACCGTGGCCTACCTAAGGGACAGGCTTGCCCAAAGCTATGATAAGTGGCGCAGGCAGATCTACGCGGGCACACTGAAACGAAATGCGTTCGAGCGGGAGATGAGCGTGCTGCTGCGGGAGCTCCAACCGCTGCACCGGCACGCCCCAACAATCCAAAGCCAGCTGGGCAGGCTGCTGGAGAGCAGTAAAAAACAGACAGAGAAGGAGTTTCCTGATTTTGTAGAGGAGATACTGCCGGAAATCGAAGACTGCACCTATGAAGCCGCCGCAGTTCGAGAGCAGCTGGCGCAGGCCGCCAACGCGTTGCTGTCTCCCAGATGGCGTCTGGGGGAGGCCGAATTGGCTCAGCTCTGGCAGCACCATGTGTGTATGGTGTCCTTTGAGGAACGTTTTAATGGTCCCAGGGTCATCACGGATCGGGCAGAGGCACTGCGGTACCGGGGCGGGAGGGGCCTGCTGGCGGTACAATGCGGCTTTACGGACTGGGAGTTGGGGGTGGAATGGAGATCCCTGCACTGCTTTTTGTTCAAGAACGGAGAGCTTTTGCTCAAGCTGTCGGATATGAGCGTGATAGATGACGTAGATGACGAGGAAATGGTTGATGTGGAAATGGAGGAATTATTAGAGTTTGCTGATTTTCAGGATTTCAACTCCCAGGAGTTGATGGAAGCCTATGTTGAACGGTTGGAATATGCTACAAGAGACAGCGTTACACTGCGCTTTAGTAGCTTGCAGGTGGGGCGCGGAGAAATCATTCAGACCAATGAGGAGCAGCGGGAGGCGCTGGACGCATATGGAGAGTGGCATATGCCGGAGGAAGCGGAGCCGGATTCTAATGATTTTTTGTGGCAGCTTGCCGTTGGGTTGGAGGATATTTTTCCATCGGACAGTATAGCCATCGGGGACATTGGCCGGATCGAGAGTGGTTTTTACCAGGACGGCATCCCGCTGGATGTGGATCCCACCGATCTGGTGCCCCTTGGGATGTGCCGAGCGCGGGTGAATCTGAGCGCCGGGGCGCGGATGGAGCTGAACATCACCCGCCGCCATGTGGACGAGGCCCATGAGGTGATGGACAAATGGATATCCGAGGTGGGGAGCAAAATTCAGATGGAGGTAGTGGGCCAGCTGATAAAGACCGTCCGAGACTGGGGGTTCCAAGGGGAGATCGGCAGCCTGTGTACCGGGAAGGAGGGGCCGGGGGGATACTTCGGGCGACGGTGTATGGAGCAGCTGCGCACATTAGAACAGACAGGTGCACTTTGAGCAAAAATGGAAAGGCCCCACCCAAGAACTTCAGCGCCTGGGCAGGAGCTTGTGTGGATTTACCGCTTGTATGGACTTATAAGCATTCATTATGACGTAGATCGGGCCGATAGCAAGAGTGTCACTCAGAAAGGAGACAGCAAACCATATCAAAGAAAATTGTACAGCTAAATGAGAAAGGGTGTCTCTTTTGAAATGGCTATCATAGAGCGGTACCGTACCGCCGGCGGGAGAGTAGTGTAGGAGATGCACTCATTAAGATGTACCTGGCAGGCGTATCTGTAAGCGTCAAATAGGTGTGAACCTGTACCCCCATGGTAAAATAGGGAAAAGGGGGTGCAGGGATGGCCGAAGAACTGAACTGTCAGAATTGCGGGAAAGGATTTATTCCAACGTGCCATATCAGCTTATCCGGGATGGGCCAAGATTTGATATCTACTATTGCCATTCATACAGCGCTTGGGAAAAGGGAACGAATGAGAACCATAACCGCATGATCCGCCGCTGGTTCCCCAAGGGGACAGACTTCGGACAAGTGACAAAACGGCAGATAGCCGCCATCCAGGACTGGATGAACGGCTATCCCCGTAGGATATTGGGCTGGAAAACGCCGATAGAAGCGGCGGCGTAATACAGGGCCTCGCGGCCCATCCGGCGCTGCAACGCCGAAATGTGTTACAAACTTATTTCTTGTGCTGGCGGCGCTTGCTTCGCAGCCAGCGCTTGAAGGGACGGGATACACCCTCCATGTTGGTATCCTGGGTGTTTTGCCGCAATTTGAGAATTTCCTCCTCACTCATCATATCGCCCTCTTTCATGGCTTTCTTAAGATTGCCCACGCAGGCCAGCGTATTATAGGCGTTGCAGTCGCTGTCCTTGACAAACCAGCAGCGGCGGGAAAAAGGGGTGATGAGTTGGGTATTGGTGGCGCGTTCTCAAGCTCCCAGGCGTCATAGTATTTCAGGCGCTGGAAACGCCAGAGCTTGTCGCAGTAGCTGGTGACCTGACGGAGCAGGGCGTCCACGTGGCCGAACCTCTGGGCAATGTAATAGAGGGATATAGTAGTAGTGGCGGCAGGTCACCTTCTCAAAAATCAAGGGAATATCGGAGAGCATACCGTCACGGCCTTATCGCTTTGATGACGCCCACAACCACCAGCGCCGCCATGCCGAAGGTGAGCAACAACGTGATTTCCTTGGGCAGGAAGGGGAATACCGCGGCCAGAAAGCTGGTGAAGCCGCTGAACAGCTCCGGGATCTCGGTGAAGAAGCGGAGGATCAGGTCTGCCACGCCGGACAGGTTGTCCGACAGGGATTTAATCAGGCCGTTCAGCCACGCAATCAGACCACCATCCTCCGGGATGTTGTCCCCAGGGGGCCCGATGCTGTCTGTGTCCTTGTACTGCTCGCCGCAGCGGGTACATTTGTAGAGGGTATAACCCGCCTGGGTCTGGGTGCCGTTCTCGTCATACTCCGTGGGGACGGTGTGAAGCACCTTCCAGTCATGGCCCAGGGCGGGGACGGTTTCCGTCTTTGTCTCGCCGCACTTGGAACAGGTGTAGGCGGTCTTGCCGGGGGCGATGCAGGTGGGGGCGGTGGAGCTACCCGCTTGCCAATCGTGGGGGCAGGCCGTGGAGCCGGGGGTGGGGTCTGGGTTGTCCCCGGAGCCGGTGCCGTCTATCATGTAGTAGATGGTGTAATTGTTGACGATGGTATCGCCCTCGTTCCGGGTCGATTTCGCGAGGACAGCTCAGGCGGCACTGCTGGACAAGGCGCTGGCAGACATGGAGAACAAGGAGCTGAACGCCCAGCTCAAGGTGGTATTGGATGAGAAGCAGGACATCCTGAAGCGGATCGCGGCGCAGGAGCAGGATGAGGAACAGCGGGCCGCCCAGGCGTCCAGGCAGCGGGAGATGGAGGAATGGCTGAATCAGCAGCCCTTGTGCTTCACCGGGTACGATGGCACCCTCACCCGCAGGTTCGTGGAGCAGGTCACGGTGGTGGACGCGGAGACTATCCGGGTCAAGATCCGGGATGCTGGGATAGAAATCGAGCGGAAACTGTGCTAAAATAAGGAAAAGGAGAGGACACTATGTGGCTTCCTGCCCCGGCCCATCCGCATCCAGACACAGGACGATCCTCCTCCATAAACGCAAAACAGCCAGGGAGAACGTCCCGCAAACGGGGGCGCTCTCCCTGGCTGTTCGGTCGTTTCGTTTTCGTTGTTTTGACGGATGGCTGGGGCCTTTGCGGGGCTTGCTTTTCATCGGGCGGGGGCCGTTACGCTGCTGTTATGTACACCATATTTTGGGCAAAACAGGGAAAACGCCACTATGGCTTGTATGGCCGGGGCAAAAGTGGTATACTGTCCCTCAATGAAAAATATAGGGAGATGGGTCAAAATGGTGTTTGTCTGCGATCACTGCCACTTTGAGATCGAGGCCGTGTCCAAGCCCTGCCAATGCCCGGACTGCGGGAAGCTGAACCGTATCCGCACCGCCACAGCGGAGGAGAACCGGGCGTTCCAGGCTCGAAAGCTGGAGGACGTCTGGCGCGACACGGCGCCTGTGCTGGCAAGCTGAAAACAAAAAAGCGCCCCGGAGATT
>ERZ808037.1426-NODE-1426-length-15560-cov-8.677840_pt1 | contig 15560 bp, 15 predicted proteins | sample MGYA00380190_ERZ808037 | MGnify/ENA primary metagenome ERZ808037 (study PRJEB31490, sample SAMN06133399) | mouse gut metagenome | isolation source: J9 | host: mice | place: China: Chengdu | collected 2015-05 ... | reverse complement strand
GGGGTTACTCTTCGGAGCTGCCCCGTCCATTGTTTCCATCCGCTCGTTTCACGGTCTGGGTCGGAGTATGGGTCAGCCTACCTCGCGGAGAGGATCATCGACTATAGGACAGGACTCATATATCTCACAGGGATCGAGATCAATGCAGGTGCGGGGATCCCGTGTGCCATCCATGTCCCAGGTGACAGCATCGTTGGGGACGGTCAACCGAGCGCGGAAAAAGTTCTCATCTCGAAGTGGGAGAAACACGCCCCCCTGCTCAATCAATGGCTTTGCGTCAAAACGCCGCACAGTTCCATCGTGGAAGTAAGCGTAAACAATATAGTCCTCGCCAGCCACAGCTTGGGTGACTTTTGGGATGATACCCATAAGAAATGCTCCTTTCAGGCCAACGGGGCAATGTGGTTCAAGGGCTTGGTGTCTTTTGAAAGCTCCCAGTTCTGCATGAGTTCATCCCTGTGAAGCTCACACCAAGCCAAAATCAGTTTCAGTTGACGGGCAGGGAGCGCGCTACAGATCACATAAGCTTCCGTTCCATCTGCTCATTCCGGCGTATAGGTTACCGATCGGCGGCTGTTCTCCGTACAGGGTTTACCCGCCTGAACCGAAGGGCGCGCTCGGGGGTTGTCTCGGGGCAGTCCTCGTCAAACGTAATCGGCATCGTCCTTGCACGCTCCAGCTCTGCCTGTTCATCCTGAGTAAACGCCAGCTCTTGGGCCAGTTTGAGCGCGCCGTCAGCTGTGTTTGCCATAATAGAGTCCCCTTTCAAAGTTTGTCGCGAGTCTGGCTGAGATCAGTCTTGTTACCTCAATGGGTTTACCATCCTCGGAGGCGGTTTCCCGCTCTGTGTAAACCACGAAGAGGATATCATAGAGCTGTGATTTTCCTTTGAGGATTCCAATTACTGTGACCCCGCCCGCGGAGACATCGCCTATGGTATTGTAGCGATCCTCGTCTATACTATGCTCATCATCAAACATCTCAATACGATCATAATCAAAGAAAACACGGGCGGCAGTTTTGAAGGAAATGCCATGCTTTTCAACAATCTTGCGATTCTTTTCTTCATCATACTCGAATAAGAGACCGCCAAGAGAAAAACGAACGGTATGCTCAGAGCTCATGCGATACACCGCCCTTTGATACTTTGTATGATAAATAGTTTACCATATCCGGGACTGAAAAACAAGGGGAGCAATCGCGAAGCAGTTTTTTATCCCAATGGCCGCTATTGTGCCCGCTAATTACAAAAGCCCGCCCACCGTCTGATGAGGGGAGAACCCTTCGTCAAACGGTGGGGTGTATTATGAACAAAACGAAACGGAACAAATAAAATTCCCGCCGCTTAACCAAACATAAAGCAGCCAGGCAAATCAGCCGCGAACTTTACGTCCAGTTTTTCAAACGCACAGTCCCCGCAAAAAAGTTGATAAAGCAACCATTTTGGTAGAATTTGTCGTTTCCTGTAAAATAGGATTGTATACCATATCAAAAGGAGGCAATTCTATGGAAGGAACAACTTACGGCTATGTGCGGGTGTCCACCCAGGAGCAGAACGAAGCCCGCCAGCTGGCCGCCATGCGGGAATTCGGGGTGGCGGAGCAAAATATCATCGTGGAAAAGCTGTCGGGGAAGGACTTCAACCGCCCCCGTTACCAGCGGCTGGTGCGTGGGATCGGCGCGGAGGATGTGCTGGTGGTTAAAAGCATCGACCGGCTGGGGCGGAATTACGAGGAGATTCTGAACCAGTGGGGGTTCATCACCAAGAAGCGCAAAGCTGCCATTGTTGTGCTGGATATGCCTCTGCTGGACACCCGGCGGGGGCGTGATTTAACCGGTACGCTGATCTCAGACATTGTGCTCCAACTTCTCAGCTATGTGGCCCAGACGGAGCGGGAGAACATCCGCCAGCGGCAGGCGGAGGGCATCGCGGCGGCCAAGGCGCGGGGGGTACGCTTCGGGCCACGCCCTCGGACACTGCCGGACAACTTTGAAGGGCTACGGCGCGCGTGGCGAAGCGGGGAACTATCCATGCGTGCGGCGGCGGAAGCCTGCGGTATGCCGACTACGACCTTTCATGACGCTGTCGTGCGGGCCGAGATAGCGGAGTGCGGGACGCATTAAAAAGGACAAAAAACTGATCGGGGAAGTATACAATTCCGATCAAAAATTTTTTGTGGATAAGACTTAATTATCAGGGGATAGTGCCGATATGTAGTGTAGAGCGGCGGGGAAAACCCCAAGAAAAAACTGATCGGGGAAGCATACAACGCCGTCCAGTCTTTACCCGCCAGGTTTGATGGCTGATTTGCTGGGAAAGGAATGACGTATGCCGGCTGTTTTAACATCGGGTGGACAGAAGCTTGACAGAACCGCGCTGGAAAGCAAGTTAAACGCGCTGACTGAGGAGATTTCTGCCGGCCTTGCCCAACTGGATGGTTCCCAGAGCAGGGAAGTGCTGGAATCATTTGTTTCAGCCCTGTACCTTCAAACCGCGAAGGCTGAGCAACAGAAAATGCGCCGCCGGCGGCAGGCGGAGGGGATCGCGGCGGCAAAGGAGCGCGGCGTCCGGTTTGGGCGGGAGCGCCTGACGTTGCCATCTGGATTTGAAGCGGCTGCCCGACTGTGGCACGAGGGCGGCATATCTGCCAGCAGCGCCGCCGGGGAGCTGGGGATGTCCCGGGACACATTCCTGCGCAGGGCAAAAGAATACTGCGAAAACGAGCTGTGCGTGCCATGATGTTGCGGCAGCAAAAAGCCGTACAGAATTTTCCTTTTGCGCGGACAGGGAAGGGGTGACGGGCGTGGCGTGGAAGAAGCGGGACGCCGGGGACGGCAAAACGGTTCGGTACACCACCCTAAAGGTCCGCCTCTACCCCACCGAAGCTCAGGCACAGCTGTTTGAAAACACCTTTGGCTGCTGCCGGTATATCTGGAACCGGATGCTGGCCGACGAGCAGCGGTTCTACCTGGAGACCGGCCGGCACTTTCTCCCCACACCGGCCAAGTACAAGAAGGAAGCGCCGTTTTTAAAGGAAGTGGACAATCAGGCCCTCATCCAGGAGCACAACAAGCTTTCCCAGGCGTTCCGGATGTTTTTCAAAAGCCCGGAGGCCTTCGGCCACCCGAACTTCAAGCGGAAAAAGGCCGGCAAGGACTCCTTCACCGCCTGCAACCACGTGTTTGAGTCCGGCCCCACCATTTACATCACAAAGGACGGCGTCCGCATGACCAAGGCGGGGATCGTCAAGGCAAAGTTCCCCCGGCGGCCCCAGGCTTGGTGGAAGCTGCGGCGGGTTACCGTGGAGAGGACAAAAACCGGGAAATACTTCTGTTCCATTGCCTACGAATACACAGAAAAGGCCCCGGAAGCCGCTTCCCCGGCCCAGGAGACCACAATCGGCCTGAAATATTCCCTGGCCCATTTCTATGTGGCCGACAGTGGCGAGACGGCCGACCCGCCCCGGTGGCTGAAGCAGTCCCAGGAAAAGCTGGCGGGGCTCCAGGGCCGGATGGGCCGGATGGAGCCCGGCTCCAAAAATTATCAGGAAGCGGTGCGGAAGTACCGCCTGCTCCATGAGCACATCGCCAACCAGCGGCGCGACTTCATCCACAAGGAATCCAGCCGGATAGCCAACGGCTGGGACGCCGTGTGCGTGAGGGACGACGACCTGCGGGAGATGGCCCGGGAGATTAAGCTGGGCCGCGTGGCGGACGCCGGGTTTGGGATGTTCCGGGAGTGCCTGCGGTACAAGCTGGAGCGGCAGGGCAAGCCCCTGATCCTGGTGGGGCGGTACGAACCCACCACCCGCACCTGTTCCGCCTGCGGGTTTGCGGGGGACGTGGTTCCGCTGAAAACGAAAAGCTGGATCTGCCCCAGGTGCGGTGCGGTGCACGACCGGGAGGTCAACGCCGCCCGCAACATCAAACTGGAAGGTTTAGCGCAGTTCTGCGCTTGACTGATACGCCGCCCGGGACAGCGGTCTGCGCCCGTGATCCCATGCCGGAGGCGTTGATCGAAGGGTGAAGTTCCATTTTCCTTTCGATCAGCGTTTCCAAATGGGAAAGTGGGAAACGAGAGGGTGTGTGCGCACACCCGAAGCCTGAAAAGGCGTCCAAAATATTATGACGATGACTTTGGCGCGAACGGAATTCGCGCCCCCGGCGAAAGGAGTTTGCCATGCTGTTTTTGCAGATGAAGGAAGGGGAGTACCTGACCATCGGTGAGGATATCATCGTCCAGGTGTTCCCGGATTCCAGCACCGCCGCCCGGCTGGCCATCAAGGCCCCCAAGGATCTGGCCATCCTCCGGGGCGAGGTGCGGGAGCGGAACGGGGCCCAGCGCCCCAAGGGCCTGGTGGATCCAATTGCCGCCAAGCCCCGGTAAAGCCGATTTCACCCGGCTGACGAGCCGGCTGAAATATAGTCCCTGCGCTGTGTTCCGGCAGTCCGGCCGGATACCGGGAAACAGCGTGCCACCCAATGCGCCAACGTATAGGACGCGGCGGCGCGACGTTCGCGACCCCCCCAAAATTTAATTTGAAAGGAATCAAAGAAAATGAGGATTCAGCATAACATCATGGCGATGAACTCTTATCGCAACTACACCAACAACGTCTCCGCGATGAAGAAGAACCTGGAGAAGCTGTCTTCCGGCTACAAGATCAACCGCGCCGGCGACGACGCCGCCGGCCTGGCCATCAGCGAGAAGATGCGGGCCCAGATCACCGGCCTGAAGCAGGCCCAGTCCAATGCCAAGAGCGGCATCAACCTGGTGCAGACCGCCGAGGGCGCCCTGACCGAGGTTCACGATATGCTCAACCGTATGCTGAAGCTGGCCGACCAGTCCGCCAACGGCACCTACGACAACACCACCGACCGTTACCAGCTGCAGAAGGAAGTCGACCAGCTCAAGAGCGAGATCGACCGTATCGCCGACAGCTCCAACTTCAACGGCATCAACCTGCTGGACGGCTCCCTGGGCCAGCGCGAGGTTACGCTGGATGCCACCAGCGGGGCTGTGGCCAATGGCGTGCAGTCCATCCAAATCATGGGCGGCGGCAAGGAAGCTTCCCATACCCCGTCTAATGCCGGTGGTCCGGCGACGAATATCTTTAACGCGGCCACGTTCCTGGTCAAGGTTACAGGCGGCACTGCCAATAGTAACTGTGGCAAGGTTACCCTGACCTTGGGCAAAGCTGTCACCGGCATCAAGTGGGTGGCCGTGGGCCAGCCGGACGGCGACGCGGAGTTTAAGGGTACAAACGTGTTGAGCGCCACAGTCGTTGGCAATAACGGCGGCAGCGTGACCTTCAAGGCTGTGCGCGACACGGACGCTAAGGGTAACCTGGTTGGGGGCGCAAATGCGGCTGATGTGGAGTACTACGAGGGCATGACCATTACCATCGGCGTGGATGCGGCCAAGGTGACCAAGGGTACTGGCGGCGCAGCTGACACTTATGCCTACAGCGGCACCGCCGTCAAGCTGGCCACGAACGGCGTGGGCAAAGCTACCGGCCTGAAGCTCCAGATCGGCGACACCAGCGACAGCTTCAACCAGCTCGTCGTCTCCATCGGCGATATGCACGCCTCCTCTCTGGGCATCGGTGGCGTAAACATCGGCGATCAGGACAGCGCAGCCAGGGCGGTACAGAAGCTCAAGGACGCGATCAATATAGTGTCCAACACCCGCGGCACGCTGGGCGCCACCCAGAACCGTCTGGATCACACCATCAACAACCTGAGCGTCATGGAGGAGAACATCCAGGATGCCGAGTCCAACATCCGCGACACCGACGTGGCCGACGAGATGATGGCCTACACCAAGAACAACATCCTGATCCAGTCCGCCCAGGCCATGCTGGCCCAGGCCAACCAGGTTCCCCAGGGTGTCCTCCAGCTCCTCCAGTAAGAAGCTGCGAATCTTGGCAAAACCGCATATACCCATGCGCGGGGGCGGGGCGTTTGCCCCGCCCCCGTTCCACGTTGGGGAAAGGGAGGGGGATTGGCTCCTTTTCCCAAGCGTGGAATCAGAGAGGAGAGGTATTCATGAGCGCACAGAAGAAACCCGCCCTGTCCATCGGCATTATCTTCAAAAATGAGATCCGCTGCATCGAGCGGTGCCTGAAGTCCCTGGAGCCGCTGCGGGCGGCCGTCCCCTGCGAGCTGGTGATGGCGGACACCGGATCTACCGACGGCAGCCGGAAAATTGCGGAGAAGTATGCGGATATTCTGTTCGATTTCCCCTGGGTGAACGACTTCTCCGCCGCCCGCAATGCGGTGATGGATCGCAGCTCCGGTCGGTGGTACATGACCATCGACTGCGACGAGTGGCTGGTGGGCGATCCGAAGCAGCTTATCACTTTTGTCACTAAGCGCCAGGAGGTGGATGTCGGCGCTATTACCGTTCGAAACTACAATTCGGAGAAATTCGACCAATACAGCGATTTTATTGCCCTGCGTCTGGCCCGGCTGTCCGCCGGGATTCGGTATGTGGATTCCATCCACGAGAATTGGCCGCTGGCTGAAAACGCCTGCGTAGGTAAAATTGAAGGGCTGCGGCTGGATCACGATGGCTATGTGGCGAACGTATTTAATAATCTGGACAAGGGGAAGCGGAACATGGCGCTGCTTCGGGCGGAGCTGGAGAAAAAGCCGGAGGATCTGATGATCCTGAAATACTGCATCGACTCCGGCGGAAACGAGCCTGATTTTCTGGAACTGCTCCGGCGGGGTGTCCAGCTCACCGAGCAAAAAAAAGGGACTTGGCAATATGACGGCCCCGCGATCATGCGTGCGGCAGTTAAGGTCGCCTACTACCGGCACCTGTCCAAAGTGGATCAGTGGGCGGAAAAGGCGGAGGAGCTGTTCCCAAACGCCCTGCCGGTCGCCGTGGATGTGGCCTATTATGTCTGCCTAAATCACTACAACGAAAAACGCTATGCCGCCTGCATTGAGGCAGGGGAAAGGTACCTGAAGGCCTTGGGAGATTACCTGAAAAAGGGCAAGGACTCCGTGGATATGCTGTTTACGGTGCTGTACTGCGGTGTACCGGGAGACGGACACGCTGTCCGAACCGCAATGGCGGATTCCAGCCTCCACGAAGGCCGGGTGGAACAATGCGCGGAGCTGTTGGGACAGATAGATGCCGGGGAGATTACTGATCCACAGGCGCTGGCAACGCTGGCGAAGACGCTGGTTCAGCTCCACGCCCAGTCCGAGGAGGATACCGCGCTGCTTGTGAAGAAGCTGTGGGGGGAACTCAACGGCCCCACACCCAGCGAGGAAAGTGCAAAGGAGCGCCGGTCGGCGTTCCTGCAGGGGGCGAAGGCCGCCATTTCGGAGGAGGAAAAAATCACATCCCGCCGCTCTCCTTGGGGGGCCCTTGTCCCTCTGGCGGAGGAGTGCGACCTGGGCCGCGCGGCCGCCATGCTGTCCACCAGCGGCCCGGCGGAGCTGGAAAGGCACCTGTCCGCTGTGGAACGGTGGGACGAGCTGCCCGCGGTGGCCCTGGCCCACGCACTGGACTGCGGGGCGCGGTTCCCCCTTGCGGACAGGCCGCTGAAGCTGGAGGAGATGGACACGTTGGCGGCAGGGCTGACGGCGGAACCGGAGATCCTGCGCAGGCTGGTGGCCAAGGCCGACCCCGCCGGCGTGGACGCCCAGACGCTGGGCTGGATCCGGGCCATTACCCTGGCGCTGGTACAGGGCTGCACCTGGGAGGATGAGGAGCTGGATATGCCAGTGGCGAGGAAATTCGCGGAAGTGGAGCGGGCGTTCCTGCCCCGGTGCTATTCGCCGGAAGCGCTGACAGAGGATGGGGTGTGCCTGCTGCCCGCGCTGCACCGGTTCGGGTTTTACTGCGACAAAGCGTTTCAGGCCCTGGACAGCGGGGATCTGGCGGGCTGCGTACGGCAGCTCCGGGCGGGGCTGGAAAGCAGCCATGGGCAGAAGAAAATGGTGGAATTCCTGCTGGCGCGGGTGGAGGATATGGAGCGGGCAGCGCAGATTGCCGCCGCCCCGGCAGAGCTGCGGGCGCTTGCCGACCAGGTGCGGACAATTCTGGCCCGCTTCTCCCCCGATGACCCGGCGGTTCAGGAGCTGAAGCAGAGCGAGGCCTACCAGAAGGTGGCCTACTTGATTGAAGGGAACGCCGTTCCGGTTTGGGGCGGACTGATACAGTAGAAAGGGCGGCGGGCCATGAGGTATTCCGTGCTGGTGTATATCACCAAAATGATTCAAACGCTGCTGGAAGCGGCGCAGTACCTGCGCGCTGAGCCGGAGGATGGCCTGCGGGCCGAGCTGCTGGACAATGGGCGGCAGATGCTGTCTCAAATTCGAGAGGTGCTGGCGGGGCACGGGGAGTATTTGCGCTCCAACGCGCCACTGGAGCGGCTCGCGGAGATCGAGCCGCTGTGGGAGACCGGCGGGGAGGAGCTGGAGGCGCGGCTGGAACGGTTTGCCCAAGAGCTTCCGGAACAGGTTTCCTATCAGGTACGCGCCGTGTTTTTCGCGGAGCTGGGCGAGAAATGGGACGCCATGGAAAGCGTCTACGAATATATGCGGGACGACCCGCGGTTCGACCCGGTGGTGGTGCGCACACCGGTGGGACGGGTCGTGGAGCGGGATGGCAAGCGGGAGCAGGAGATCATTTACAAGGACTTCCTCCCCCCCCTGGGCATCCCCTCCCTGGGATACGACCAGTACGACATTGAGGAGGACTGCCCGGAACTGGCGTTCATCAGCCAGCCCTATGAGAGCTGCACCCTGGAACAGTTCTGGCCGGAGAATATCGCGAAGCATACCAGGCTGGTGTATTTGCCGTATTTTTTACCGTTTCTCATTTTGGAGGAGCATAAGCAGACCTTATGCCAATTGCCGGTGTACCGTTACGCATGGAAGGTGCTTGGTGCATCGGATCGTCATTTCCGCTTTTACAGTCGATATGCGTCTAATAATGGTGGAAATATGCTGGTGACAGGCTTACCAAAACTTGATCCTATTGTAAAGCTCCGGGATCAAAAGATTATTCCGCCGAAAAGCTGGCTCACAGCGGTTAAAGGGCGCAAGGTGTTTTTGTGGAACACATGGTACGACTATCAATGCTCGTCGCTTACTTATTTTGAAATGGTCATCAAATGGTTTCAGTCTCACGAAGACTGCGCCTTGATTTGGCGTCCGCATCCCATGACGGATACGGTAACAAAGCTGTACTATCCCCGGGAGACGTATGCTGAGTTTCAGCGATACATCAAGATGGTGAAAGGGCTGCCGAACGCAGTGTATGATGAAGAACCTTCATGCAATGCGGCATTTTCCTGCTCCGCCGCACAGGTTTCCGACTATAGTTCTCTGATGGGCCAATATCTTCCGCTGGATAAGCCACTTTTGTGGGTTAAAAATGACAGACACGCCGGGATGTACGATAGGAGCGAGGGGAATTATTTCATTGACCCTGATTGGATGGAAGAAGCGACGCAGGCTGATGACATTTTTCAGTTCCTGGAGCGTATCCGTAATGGAGTGGATGAAAAAGCTGCTATTCGTAAAAAAGTGTTGCAGGAGAATATCCCTTTAACGGATGGGCATTGCGGAGCGCGTGCTTGCGAGATGCTCTTAAGCGCAATGTGCAATGAAGACTTTGGCGCAACAATATAAAAGGGGGAACTGCATGAAAATCTGCATAATTGGAGGGGGAAATATCGGAACAGCTATGGCAATTACGGCTGCAAGTTTTGGGCAGGCAGAGGTTAGTATGTTAACATCAAAACCCAAAAAATGGTGCTTAAAACTATCAATGATAGACCCAATCAGCAACGAATATACTGAGGGTACCCTTGTTGCCGCGACATCTGACTACGCCCAGGCACTTGAGAGTTGTGACATGGTATTGATTGCACAGCCATCATTTATGGTAGCAGACACATTAAAGAAACTGAATCTTTACTTAAAATCCCCAGTAATGGTTGGAGTTATTCCTGGCACAGGCGGAGTGGAATATGCAGCGGGAGGGCTTCTGAAAAACGGGCATACACTGTTTGGAGTTGACCGGGTACCATGCATTGCCCGGCTGAAACAGTATGGAAAGTCTGTGGAATCTACCCCCAAAAAATCAATTCGGCTTTGTGCGATCCCTGGTGGGCAGACAACATATATCTGTGAACTTTTTTCCCGTTTGTTTAAAGTGGAATGTCATCCTGTTAAGAATTACCTTACCATTACCCTCACACCCTCTAATCCGATTCTTCATACTGTGCGCCTTTTTTCACTGTTTCACAATTATTTGCAGACAGAGTGGATAACCAATCCGATGTTTTATAGCGATTGGGATGATGCGGCATCCGAACTGTTACTTGCGTGCGACCGTGAACTGATAACGCTATGCAGTACGCTTTCTGATATTCCAATTGAAGTGATACCGTTAAGTGTTCATTATGAAGCAAACACTGTAAAGGATATGACAAAGAAGCTGCGTTCATTAACTGCTCTGAAAAATATCCGTAGCCCAATGTTACTATCAAATGGAAAATGCATTTTAGATTTGTCCTCCAGATATTTTACAGAGGATTTTCCTTATGGGCTGTGCATTATAAAAGGCTTTGCATCAGTATGTGGCGTATCGGTTCCCAATATGGATTTGATTTTACGCTGGTACGAGCAATTGACTGGAGTCCAATATTTCAACAATAATGCTTTTAGTGGTGCCGATTTGCGAAACACTGGGATACCTCAAAACTATGGAATTCATACGTTCAGTGATGTGTACCATTTTTATACAGATATTTTGAAATAGTATGCCGCAAAATAGGAGATATAAATATGCAAGCACTAATGCTGGCCGCCGGGATGGGGCGGAGACTGGGAAAATACACAGAGGAATGCACAAAATGTATGATCCGGGTAGGCGGACGAACCTTGTTGGAGCGGGCCGTAGAGGCGCTTCAGCTTGCGGGGATTCAAAAATTTGTTGTGGTTGTCGGATGGGAGCATGAACGGCTGATTCAGTACATTCGCGAAAATATAACTGGAATGGAATTTGATTTTGTTTACAACTATGACTATGCAGAGACAAATAACATTTACTCCCTGTACCTTGCGCGAGAAAAGCTGACCCAGGACGATACGATCCTGCTTGAGTCCGATTTGGTTTTTGACTGCAACCTGATTCAGCGCATGGTGAGTTCACCGGAGGAAAACATGGTGGCTGTTGCAAAATATGAGCATTGGATGGACGGAACAGTTACTATTTTGTCTCCAGACGGCATTGTCCAGGAATTTATTGAGAAAAAGGATTTCCAGTATCAGTCCGTAGAAAACTACTACAAAACAGTCAATATCTACAAATTCAGTAAAGAATTTTCCCAGCGGCAGTATATTCCATTTTTGGAGGCGTATATTTCCGCCTATGGAAAAAATCAATACTACGAGCTGGTGCTGAAAGCACTGGCGCATTTATCTCATGCGAACTTAAAAGCGTTTACTGTGGATGATTTGCCTTGGTATGAAATTGATGACGCACAGGATCTGGATATTGCCAATACTATGTTTGCGGAAGAAAACGAGTGCTTGGCACGGTATGAGTGCCATTATGGAGGATACTGGAGATTTCCAAGGATTGTAGATTTTTGTTACTTGATTAATCCCTATTTTCCACCTCGCAAAATGCTGGATCAAATGAAATACTTTTATGAGCCGCTGCTGACGCAGTACCCCTCTGGAATGTCCATCCAAAAGCTGATAGCAGGGAAAATGTTCAAGGTGGATGAGGACTATCTGCTTGTTGGGAATGGAGCGGCCGAGTTAATCAATGTTCTGGGCCATGTGCTGCAAGGAAAACTGGCCATATCAATTCCTGCGTTCAACGAATATGTCCGGTGTTTTGACAAATGTGAGATTCTGAAGCTGCCGGCCATAGACGATGATTTTGCCCTTAGCAAAAATCGCCTGATAGAAGCTGCCGGGCGTTCTGACATCGTGGCAATCGTCAATCCGGATAACCCAAGCGGGAGTTTTCTGGAATTGCCGCAGCTTATAGAAATTTTGGAAGCCTGCAAAACGCGAGCGGTTCGGTGTATTGTAGACGAGTCATTTATTGACTTTGCCCAGAAGGATAAGAGGTATACACTCTTGTCAAATCATTTTTTGGAAACATATCCCAACCTGATTGTGATCAAAAGCATTAGCAAATCTTATGGAGTCCCGGGGCTACGCCTGGGAGTTTTGGCAACGGCGGATCAGGATTTACTGAACCAACTCAAAACCCATATGCCGATTTGGAACATCAATTCCTTCGCAGAGTATTTTTTGCAGATATTTTCGCTCTATTCCAGCAGCTATCAAGCGTCATGTGATGAAGTTTGTGCCCAAAGATCGAAACTGGAGCAACAACTAAAGACAGTGCGTTTCTTAAAAGTTTACTCCTCCCAAGCAAATTTTATCATGTGTCGGATAGAACTCCCATATCACTCCAGCCATGTGGCAGCACAGCTATTGGCAAAGAGCAATCTTTTGATTAAAGACCTATCCAGCAAGCGAGGATTTAACGGCGGGCAATACATTCGGGTGGCCGTCAAAAGCGAAAAAGAAAACATACAATTGTATCGGGCTTTGAAATCCCTGGAATAGAGGAGGAGCAAACGTAACATATGGGAATCCGAGAGCAAGAGGCTTTAATGCAACTGGCCACCCAGTTTTTCTGGCACAACTACGACTACCTGTGGCTGCGCACCATGCTGGAGCAGGCGGCAAATACGAGGGCATCCGGCGCGACCCTGATCACCGGTTCCTCCCACGCCCTCAACGGTATTAAGGAAAGCTGCTGGAGCAAAGCCTTTAACTGCTCCATGCACTCTCAGGATATTTACTATGACTTCCAGTGCGCCCGGCGGGTGCTGGAACAGGCCCAAAAGGGGCGATTTGCCCGCTGCTTTATCATCATGGGCTACTACATCGCCTATCAGGATTTATCCCGGAGCAAGGTTTCCCGGGAAACGATGATCGCAAACATCTATTACCCGATTTTTAACGATGCCCACAACTGGGAATCGCCGTCCCGCAGGAACCTGTGGGACGGCCTCGGGGAGATCCCCGAGGCCGCAAAGGACGTTTGTGAGCAGGCAGCGGTGAAAAAGCTGCTGGAATACGGCACCTATTATTCTGAGCTACGGCCCCGGGGCACCCTGTTCGACCTGAAAGGGCGCACCTGGGCGCAGGTGTCCCCGCAGGAACGCACGGCCATGGGCGCGGTTCGGGCTGAGGATCACAACAAAATATTCCAGCATAAGGACAGCCTGGAAGAAAACAAGCGGATCCTGACGGAATTTGTTCAGTTCCTATACCAGAAGGATGTACAGCCCATCGTGGCCATCACCCCGTTTTCTCCGGAGTATAACCGCTTTGTCCTGCCGGAGATGAGGGCTGGGGTGCTGGAACTGATTGATGCGGTGCCCCAGGACGTCCATTACGTGGATTTCAACCAGGCGCCGGATTTGTTTGGCCCGGAGGACTTTATGGACACCGACCATCTCAGCGCCTCCGGTGCGGAAAAGGTCAGCGGCATTTTGGTGGATATGTTCGGTGGGTGAAGAATCGAGCACGCGGGAAAGATCCCGTGTTCAGACCTATTTCAAATGGTCAAGAATTCCTTAGCCACCTTTCAAACTCCTCCAGCGTGAGTTTTCCTACGTCGCACTCGCCCCGCTTCTCCCTGGCCCTCTCGCTCCAATCGTAAAACTCGTCCTTGGTAATCCTCCCCGCCTTGATCCAGGCAAACCGCTTCTTGTATTCCCGCCGGAACACCTTGAACGCCTCGTCCGTACTCTTACTTTTCTCCCACACCCGGAACGCGCCAATCTCCTTGCAGGTGCGGCCCTTGTCATCGGCGGGACGGTCGCAGTACTCCGTCCCGCCGTGGCCCGTCACCGCGAACAGCCGCCCGCAGTTTTTGCACCGGCGCATTTTGATCTCCCGCTTCAGGCACTCCCGCAAGTGGTAGTCGATCAGGTCATACACGGTGTCGGGGCACAGGAACTCCGCAAAAGTCTGGCGGTACATCAGCTCGTAACTCATCTTCTGTGGTCGGAAACGAAATACGTCCTTCCCCGCCTGCTCTGCTTCAAGATAGTAGGCGGTCATTTTTTCGTCCACAGATTTTTCGCTGGCGTCCTCCACCCAGATGTGGGTAAGCAAATCTAAAGCCTGCCGCTGGAGCCGCTCCAGGTTGTCCGGCATTTCGTCCAGATACTCCACCTGCAAATAGTTCTGCGGGAACTCGTAGCCGAGATACCACGCCCGATCCAGACGGTACCTCCAGTCTAAAAAGAGCAACACAAAATAAGGGTGGTAATTCGTCAGGCCCGCGAACATCTGGCAGACGCGGTCGGATTCCTCCCGGCTTTTTTCCGCAATGATCTTGCGCACCCCGTCTGCCAACGGTTGGAACGCCAGACGGATCTGCTCTATATCGAAGTCTAAAAAGGACAGCAGGCTCTCAGGAAACCTGGCGTTTCTCGTGGACATCATGCGCTGCCCGTTGGGCTCCTCCTGCACAAACCCGTACAGCTCCATACCTTCTGAGATGCAGGTCTTAAACTCGTAGTGTATCATGGCCCCTCCGATAGACATAAAAGTATTTTTCTTTTCATAGGACTTGACAAGGATTCCAAAATCTGTTACACCCACAGTAGTGACAGATAAGAAAGGATAGTAGGATAAGTCTATAGCATGGGCAGGAAAAAGTCAACAACAAATTTCAAGAATAGGAGGTACCATGATTTTAGGAGAACGGTTTTTCAAACTCAGCAACGCACTATTCAGCTACCACTTGACGCCCATCCAGTTCACAGTGTACAGCTTCCTGGTGAGCAGCGCAGGGCAGAAGGGGAAGTGCTGGCCGTCCATGAAAACCATCGCGGCAAACTGCCACTGCTCTGAAACGGCAGTGCGGGAGGCCATCGCCGCACTGGAGCAGGAGGGGTTCATCCGGCGGGTCAAACGATACCAGGACCGGCCCAACGGCAGCGTCCGTTAGACCAGCAACGCCTACTACATCCAGGAGCAGCCCCCGCTCCCCGCCTCCTGGGGGCACACCCCTGCGGGAGGCGGCGGGGTGATCTATGAACAAGACGAAAGGGAACGATTAAAACCTTTTGCCGTAGAGCAATTCCCGGCATGAGGGACGTGTGCTGGATGGGCAAGGTCAGGAGTCCGAGGGGCAGAAGCCCCCCTGTTTTCTCTGTCAGAGCCAGTCTCAAATTGTGTAGACCCGTGTTCGCGTTTTGACGCCCTTTGCAGCCATCCCGGGAATTGGGTGGTATCCGTACACCTCCCGCACCGTAAAACGCGGCGTTGGCCCCCGTGTGGCCCGCTGTGGGCGAATGATGGAACGCCTTCCAAATTGGGTTCACAAAGAGGCAAAGAATCAGTCTCCAGCCCACCCATCACTTTTTTGCCCGGTTTTTAGGGCAATGCAGGCGTTCGATTTTACAGCAGGATAAAGCGGTGGCTCCACCGCTTCGCACACCGTCCCGCAATGCGGGCCGGAAGGGCAATTCAAGAGCCAT
>ERZ808037.1425-NODE-1425-length-15563-cov-7.426514_pt1 | contig 15563 bp, 14 predicted proteins | sample MGYA00380190_ERZ808037 | MGnify/ENA primary metagenome ERZ808037 (study PRJEB31490, sample SAMN06133399) | mouse gut metagenome | isolation source: J9 | host: mice | place: China: Chengdu | collected 2015-05 ... | reverse complement strand
GTAAAGGCCGCTCTGAAAGCCCGCCGGATGAACGGCGCTCACATCAGTTCGTTTGCCCCATTGGGCTATCGGTGGGACCCGGAGCAAAAAGGGCATCTGCTGGTAGACCCGGAAACGAAGTGGATCGTGGAAAAGATCTTCGACATGGCTGTCCACGGGATGGGCGCGGCGAAGATCATGAAAGCGCTGATTCGGGAAAAGGTTCCGACCCCTGGATATATCCACTACGTCAGAGAGGGCGCTTATGCCCACATCTATCAAAACGGGCCTGAAAAAGCGCAGTACGCATGGAACGAAACAAAAATCAGGCTTATTTTAACAGATGAAAACTACCTTGGCAATAGTATCCACAATAAAACGTCTGTCAAATCGTTCAAGCTGAAGAAGCAGACCAGGAATCCCGCCTCAGAGTGGGTGCGCGTGGAAGGGACCCATGAGGCCATTATCAGCAAGGATGTGTTTGACCAGGTGCAGAAGCAGATCGTCAGCCGCCGCCGGCAGCGGAGGGATGGCACAACTCAGATTTTCGCCGGTCTGGTCAAGTGCGCAGATTGCGGATGGACGATGCACTTCGCAAGGCAGAACAAGGGAAACCATCCAGGCTATTTCTCCTGCGGTACTTACAGCAAAAAGGTGGACGAGTGTACCATGCACTTTATCAGCTACAATACGCTGTACGCCTATGTTCTGGAACGGCTGCAATTCTGGGCATCCATGGCGCAGAAGGATGAACGGCTGCTTCTGGAACGGCTGCTCAAAAATGGCAACGAAAATCGGGCATCTAAGCGGAAGAAGCAGGCATCTGAACTTCGAAAGGCCGAGAAACGTAAAAATACCGTCAACGAGCTTTTTGTGAAGATGTACGAGGACTGGTCGGCGGGGCGTATCACGGAGGGCAACTTCAATCTTCTATCTGAGCGTTACCAGGCTGAGCAGGCAGAACTGGATAAAAAGATTGCTTCGCTGGGAGCGGCCATAGAAAACGATAAACAGTCTGCGGCGGATGCCGAGAAGTGGGTAAAGCTCATCCGGCAATACAGCGAGATCACGGAATTGGATGCGCCACTGCTCAATACGCTGATTGAGAAAATTCTGGTCCACGAAGGGAAACGGGGGCCGGATGGTATCCGGGAGCAGGAAGTGGAGATTTTCTACCGCTTTGCAGGTAAAATTGACATCTGAAAATATATTTGCGGTACATCCCTAACTATGATTAACGGACGCCGACGTGGCCCTGATCCCCAAGAGCATCACGGACAACGGCAAAACCCTCACCCTGGTGGACGTGCAGTGGGCCAGCGCCGAGTCCACCGACGGCGAGGGTGGGATCGTCACCCACTACACCGCCACCGCCAGCTACACCGGCAGCACCTCGTCCCGGTACGCCACCGGGTACACGGTCACCGCCGATTACGTGGGCGAGGTGGCCAAGACGGACTGCCAGGTAGTGACCTACACCGCCACCTTCGGCAGCGTGGCGGTTCCGGAGGAGTCCCAGGCGCCCGCCGCCACAAACGAGCCCGCCGAACCGGATCACCTTCGCCGCAGGCATACTGGCGGGCATGGCCCTGTGCGGGCCCGCCGTCCAGGCGGCCAGCGGCGTCACCGCCAAGCCCAGCAGGATGACGCCGCGCCGCTGCTGACCAGGGACGAATTGGAGGCCGTGCGGAGGGAGGAACCGGGCAGGCCCGCCGTCACAGAAAGAGCTATCACAGCGGTCACCCCAGATACATTCTGGATCCTGCTGGCCCAGGCAAAGGCGGCCTGTGACGGAAACCAGCGGGCGGTATACTGGCTGACGGAACGCATGCTGGCCATGGGACCGGAGCAGGCCCTGAATTTCCACAGCATCGTACACGGATACATGGAATTGGCGGACAAATACGGTCTGTGGAACGCGGCGATCCTCATCCATGGGGACGGCTGCTATGCCGATGGATTTGAGGATTTCCGCGCATGGCTTATCTTCCAGGGCAGGGAGGCTTATCTGGCGGCGCTGAAAGATCCGGATTCCCTGGCGGATGTGCCCGCCTGCGCGAAGGAGATGTACCGATTCGCGGATCTTCCCTATGCCGGCAGCATGGCATACGCGCGCCTGACAGGCCGCAGGGTCCACGATGACATCCCCCCGGCTGACCACCAGCAGATGGTGGCTGAGTTGGAAAAGGATATCGTGTACGGCGCAGAGATCGGATACCCCCATGAGTGGTCTGAGGTGGCGGCGTACCTGCCCCGCCTGACCGCCCAGCACTTGACCCCAGAGGAACTGCGGGCCTGTATCTGCCGGGGCCATATGTGGTACGGCGTCAATGGACTCCAGCTCGACCTTTGCCTCCCGCAGCATATCCCAAATCATTTGCTCGCGCTTGGGTACCTGATCCTCGAAATTCGGGCAGTCCTAAAACAGCCCTTTCGGCGTGTCCACATTTAGATCCAGCAGGATCTCGTCCCCGCACACCAGCCCAAGCTTCGTCCCCGTTGAACCGGGATTCACCGTTAGAACCGTGTAGGCATCTTTCATCGCTGTGCTCCTCCTGTTCCCCTAAAAATTTCCATGATTTTTTGCTTGTGAACCAGTTCGCTTTTGTATAATATAATTATAATCGGGCTGTTCCCAAATGCCACATACATCGTTTTTGGAAAAAGCGAACCCGTTTCCTACAAACTTGTACGATGAACGCAGCTGGCTGATTTGCTATAATTTCCAAGGTACGACAGAAAGCGGCATGAGAATTTTCCGGAGGAGGAAGGTTTCATGAGTATTTCAATTAACTTGCTTAAGAAATTCTTCGATGCCCACGATAAAGCCGAGGTATTAGGCGCCCCCTTGGGAGAGGACGGTTTAACACGCTGGGAAATTCTAAGGGAACAGAGCAGCTCTCCCTTGCCGGACACAGTGTATATCAGCGACAGCTTGGAAGCTGTAAAGCAGCAGGTGCAAAGCGCCTGTGGTCATCTGGTTTTTTGCGCCGCCCCTGCCTTTGAGAAATCGCAGCTGCTGAGCGCCTGGCAGGGCTGTATTCTGCTGATCCAGACGGAACAGACGGATCACGTCGTCCAGACTGTCCGAGAACGCTTTTTCATAGAGAATAAAAAAGCGCCATGAGCGCCGCGCTTTTAGAAGCCTTGACGGAGGGGGCAAGGGTGCAGACCCTGGTTGACGCGGCGTATCCGTTCCTGCGGAACCCTCTCGTGATTTTTGATTCCTCTTACCGGATTGCCGGCGTAACAAGGCGGGCGCTGCAGGCGCAGGAATCGCAGGCTACAGATATGCTGCTTGAAAATGGGGGATTTTCCAGCGGAGATTATACGTTCGCAAATCGGAGGGCGATCCATAGCCAGGTTAAAAAAAGCAAAAACCCTATCATGGCATTTCATGATCAGATGCAGATCAACCAGCTGCTGGTATCGGTCAGCACAGAAAAGGATTATGGGCACATCGTTGTAAACGAGTTCGAGCATACGTTCACTGAGATAGACACGGAATTGCTGATGGTTCTGCGCAGCTACGTCTATCTGCAAATGAAGCACGATGAACTGCTGCGCCAAAACGGGAAACGGCCCTTTGAGCATTTTATCCTCGATCTGCTGGATGAGGCGGTGGTTGTGAGCGGTGCTTACCAGGCGTTCATTCATCAGCTGGATCGCACATTCCCCGACAATGTGCGTTGTCTCGTTATCTCAACAGAGCTGACGCCGGGCGCTGTCAATATGCTGCAGATACGCAATCAGCTGGAATATCTCTTTGCCAATAGCAGGATTGTCATTTACGAGAAAAAGGTACTTGCCTTGATCCCGGTTATGCCCAACGGCAAACTCTCGAATGCAGCGCTTACATCTTTCCGGGTTTTTTGTGAAAAGGATAAGCTCTATGCCTCCCTCAGCAACAACTTCTCCAACATAACGGAAATCCGCAGCTATCGTCATTGCAGAAGCGTGAATTATCCTCTACGACCTTTCAAATGACTGCATTACTCAGCCATTTGGCAATTTCGGCACAAAAAATGATTGAGAGGCTTTTACAGAATAAATAGTTAAGATGATGCTTGACAGCTCTGCTCTCATTTGGTATATTGGTAACACCAAAAACCAATAGACAAGGAGGCCGCCATGGAATCCGTCATCCAGCGTACCAGCATCAGCCAGCAGGTGATGAACCACATCCTGAACCTGGTGGAACGCGGGGAGCTCCATCCGGGGGATCACCTTCCCCCCGAGCGGGAGTTCGCCGCGTCCCTGGGCATCTCCCGGGTGCCCCTGCGGGAGGCCGTCAGCGCCCTGTGCGTCATCGGGGTGCTGGACAAGCGGCAGGGCAGCGGCACTACGGTGGCCCACTTCTCCCCGGAAACGCTGGGCCGCATCCTGCGCACCTACACCATGCTGGACAACACCCTGTCCGGCAATCTGTTTGAGGCCCGCATGGCGGTGGAGGCCACCGCGGCCCGTCTGGCCGCCCAGAACGCCACGCGGTCGGATGTGGAGGCCCTGGTCCGGCACATCGGGGAGATGGAGGACGCCATCCCCGCCTACGTCCGGGGGGAGAAGCGGCTGGCGGATATGCTGGCCCTGGACGACCGGTTCCACCTGCAATGCGCCGCCGCCTCCCACAACCAGTTCTACATCCAGTTCGTCAACATCGTCCACACGGCGGGGACGGATCTGGGACTGTACGAGGCGGTATACGGAAGCGACAGGGAAAAATACTATGAGTCGGCGGCGGATCACCGGAAGGTGTTGGACGCCATCGCCGCCAAGGACGGCCGGGGGGCGGAGGAGGCCATGGAGGCCCACATCCGCGCCATCCGGGCCAACACAGAAGGGGGAAAGACGGTTTGACGGCAGCAAGCTATCTCAGCGCCATCCGCCTGGGGAATGTTCCCGGCCTGGGCCGGCCGGGACTGGTAAAAAAGGCCCAGGCCCAGGACGCCGGGGGCGGCGTGCGGGTGATCAAGACCGCCTGCCGGGCGTGCATCGCCAACTGCGGCGTGCTGGCCACGGTGAAGGACGGGCGGGTGGTGGGCCTGCGGGGCAATCCGGAGGATCCCATGAGCAAGGGACGTATGTGCGCCAAAGGGCTGTCCGGCATCCAGGCCCTGTACCACCCCAACCGGAACAAGTACCCCATGAAGCGGGTGGGGCCGAGGGGCAGCGGCCAGTGGAAGCGCATCTCCTGGGACGAGGCGCTGGACACCATCGCCAGGAAGCTGATGGAGACCCGGGAGAAGTACGGCGCGGAAACGGTGTTCTGCTCCACCGGGGGCGGCGGCAACCCGGAGATCTGGAGCATCGCCCGGTTCTGCAACATCTTCGGCACCCCCAACTGGTTTGAGCCGGGGTGCGCCCAGTGCTACCTGCCCCGGGTGCTGGCCTATACCATGATGTACGGCGGGGTGGATCCCAGCATCGCGGACTCCAACGCCCTGGAGCTGTACTTCCCCGACGACACCCCCATCAAGGCCCTGGTGCTGTGGGGCACCGGCCCGGCCTGGTCGTGCCCCGCCTCCGGCGGCGGCATGGTGGCGGATCTGCGGGCCAGGGGCGTGAAAACGGTGGTGGTGGATCCCCGGTTCACCCCGGACGCCGCCAAGGCGGACGTATGGCTGCCCATCCGCCCGGGCAGCGACGTGGCCCTCCAGCTCTCTTGGATCCGGTACATACTGGACAACAAGCTGTACGACGCCGACTTCGTGATGGAGTGGACCAACCTGCCATATCTGGTGGACGTGGAGACAAAAATGCTCCTGCGGCCCAAAACGGGCGTGGACGGCCAGCCGGACACCTTTATGGTGTGGGACAAAAAGACCAACTCCCCGCAGCCCCTGGAATACCCGTGGAACGACGAACTGGATCCCGCCCTGGAGGGCGAGTTCATGGTGGACGGCAGGCGTGTCAAGACGGGGTATCAGCTCCTGTGGGAGCGGTGTGAGGAATACACCCTGGAGAAGGCGGCGGAGCTGTGCTGGCTGGACGCGGCCAAGATCGAGCAGGCCATTCACGTCTTTACCGACAACGTGCCCAGCGGCCTGTCCATCGGCGTGGCCACCGACCAGACCCCCAACTCCGTCCAGGCCGCCATGGCGGCGGCCACCATCGACCTGCTGATGGGCAACGTGGAGCGCCCCGGCGCCCTGCTCCAGCGCTTCCGCACCAGCGGGTGCTTCGATATGCCCAACTACCCCGTCCCCGTGGCGGCGGGCCGCCTGCCCCCGGAGCAGCTCAAAAAGCGCCTGGGCGGCCGGGCCCACAAGGGCTTGGGCATCTGGTGGGCGGGCCACCCGTCCAGCATTCTGGAGGCCATCCTCACCGGGGAGCCCTACCAGCCGCGGGTGTGGATCGACCGCTCCGGCAACAAGCTGGGGGCCACCGCCGACAGCCAGCGCTGGGAACAGGCCATCCACAAGCTGGACTTCATCGTCCACGTCTATATGTACCCCACCTCCTTCTCCGCCTACGCCGACATCCTCATCCCCGCCCAGGAGTGGCTGGAGACGGATATGCTGGTGGAGACCTGCAACATCCTGGTGGCCCGGCAGCAGTGCACCCACCTGTGGGAGACCATGGACGAGACCCTGTTCTGGGCCAAGCTGGCCAAGCGCTGCGGCGAGCTGGGGCACGAGGGGTGCGCCCGCGCCTTCGACGCCGACTACATGGGCCACGACCTGCCCTACTGGGACAGCATGGAGGAATTTTTGGATCACTGGGTGAACCGGCTGGGCATGAGCTGGAAGGAGTTCGCCGCCAAGGCGCCTGTCGAGTACCTGCCCAAGGAACAGTGGCGCTCCTACTATGTCTACCGGCGGCCCGACCCGGGCAACGGCGGAAAGCCCGCCGGCTTCCCCACCCCGTCCAAAAAGTGCGAGCTGTACGTGGAGAGCATGATCACCCTGGGCCGCACGGGCCGGCCCTTCAGCCCCATCGACCTGGAGCCCGCCGATGAGGACTACGATCCCCTGCCCTATTACCTGGAGCCGGCGGAAAGCCCCCTGCCGGGGAGCGCCGTGGCGGAGGAATACCCCCTGGTGCTCACCGGGGGCCGGGTGCCCTACTACCACCACAACACCTTGCGCAACATCCCATGGCTGCGGGAGCTGTACCCCGCCCCCGAGCTGTGGATCCACCCCGCGGCGGCGGAGAAGTACGGCGTGGAGGACGGCGGCTGGGTGTGGGTGGAGTCCAGGCGGGGCCGCACCCAGGCGGTGGCCAAGGTCACCCAAGGCATCAACCCCGGTACGGTGTACATGGAGCGGTTCTGGAACCCGGAGACGCTGAACACCCCCACCCACGGCTGGAAAGAGATGAACGTGAATATGCTCACCAAGTCCACAGCCCCCTTCAACGATGTGGTGGGTACCTACACCCTGCGGGCGTTCCAGGTCCGGGTGGCCCCGGCGGAGGGCGCCCCCGCCGGGGTGTGGCTCAACCCGGAGGACTTCCGGCCCTGGCTGCCCAATCCCGTGGAGCCCACTGAGGAGGTGCGCGTATGAGACAATTTACCTTTGTGGTAGACCTGGACCGCTGCATCGGCTGCAAGGGCTGCCAGGTGGCCTGCAAGCTGGAAAACACCGTGGCTCTGGGCGAGGGGCGCAACAAGGTGTGCACCATCGGCCCCAACGGCGTCTACCCCGATCTACAGATGTATTTCCTGCCCGTCATGTGCCAGCAGTGCGAAAATCCGTCCTGCGTCCAGGTGTGCCCCACCGGGGCGTGCTACAAGGACGAGGACGGGGTCATCCAGGTGGATCAATCCCTGTGCATCGGCTGCGGAAGCTGCAAGCGCTCCTGTCCCTACGGCATGATCCATTCCAATCAAGAGCTGCGGGTGGCGGACAAGTGCACCCTGTGCGTCCAGGCCCGGAAGGACGGGGACGTCCCCGCCTGCGTGCGCAACTGTTCCGGCTCGGCGCTGCACTATGGCGATATTAACGACCCGGACAGCGAGGTGTCTAGGCTGCTCTCGGAGACCGATCCCGCCCACACCTACACCCTGCGGGACTTCGGCAACGGTCCCACCACCCGTTACATCCTGCGCCATGACGACTGGGTAGACGTGCTGCCCCAGGACTGCGTGGAGCACAGCGTCCATCGGAAAGGAGGCCGCAAATGATGATGATCTCCAAAATCGACAACGCCAGCCGGGGGCGGATGTACGCCCTGCTCTCCCGGCTCTACCGCGCCGAGGTGGACGGCAGACTGCTGGACGATTTGAAAGCCCTGGCTCTGCCCCAGGCGGAGGGGGAGCTGGCGGACGGCTATGTCCTGCTGAGGGGTTATCTGGACGGCTGCGGCGAAAACGCCCTGGAGGAGCTGGCGGTGGACTACGCCACCGTGTTCCTGGCCGCCGGTTCGGCGGACGGCTCCGCCGCCATCCCCTGCGAGTCGGTCTACACCAGCCCCAAGCGCATCTTCATGCAGGAGGCGTGGGAGGACGTGTCCCGGCGGTACGCCGAAAAGGGGCTGGGCAAGGACGGGGCGGTGGACGATCTCCATGAGGATCACCTGGCCCTGGAGCTGGAATTCATGGCGTGGCTGGTGGAAAACGGATCCCCGGAGGAGCAGGCGGACTTCCTCAATGCCCATCTGCTCAACTGGGCGCCCGCCTTTGCCGCCGATATCGAGAAATATGCCCGGGTCGATTTTTACAAGGCCGTGGGCCGTATCACCGCCGCATTCCTGGCGCTGGAGGGGGAATATCTGTCCGACCTCCTGTCCGGCGAAGCGCGGCAGGCCCGGAGCTTTTCCGTCCGGGCGGATCGGATGGCTCCCATCTTCACCCGGCTGAAGGAAAAGTACCGCATTTTCGCCCCCAAGCGATTCCCCGGCCGGGGGCCCAAGGGCGGCGATCTGATCCGCTACGGCGAGATTGACGCCATCACCGACGTGGTGTACAAGGAGAAGTCCCATTTCTCCGCCAAAGAGGTGTTTTACCCCATCTCCCAGACCATGTTCTACTTCAGCGGCGAGAGCTGCACCGAAAAGGAGCCGGACGATGACAGGGGCATCCTCCTGTTTGCCCGCCCCTGCGACATCAACGCCATCCGGCGGCTTGACCAGATTTTCCTTCATAACGGCCAGCCCGATTTGTATTACGCCCGGAGGCGGGAGAAAGTGAAGCTGATCCTGCTGGAGTGCCGGGAGGGCTTCGACAACTGCTTCTGCGTGTCCATGGGAACCAACGAGGCCTTTGACTACGCCGCCGCCGTCCGGATCGATGACATCTGCGCCCTGGTGGAGGTGTGCGATGGGGAGCTGCTGCCCTATTTCCAGGACGAGGTGCCCATTGAGTTCACCCCGGAGTTTGTGAAAGAGAACCGCCGCGCGGCCCGCCCGCCCCGCATTGAGAGTCGGGAGGAGCTGGAGCGGGCATGTACCCTGGACTACTGGAAGCGGTACGACGAGGAGTGCATCGCCTGCGGCGGGTGCAATACGGTGTGCCCCACCTGCTCCTGCTTCGACACGGTGGATATCATCTACAACGAGACCAGCCGGGACGGCGAGCGCCGCCGGGTGTGGTCCAGCTGTATGCTCCGGGACTTTACCCAGACCGCGGGGGGCGGCATGGCCCGTAAGACCCAGGGAGCCAATATGCGCTTCAAGGTGCTCCACAAGATGTACGACTACAAGGCCCGGTTTGGCTCTGAGCATATGTGCGTGGGCTGCGGGCGGTGCGTTGACCGCTGCCCCAAGGGGATCGACTACCTGGACGCGGTAAACGGCCTGACGGACGCGCTGGACGCGGGAAAGGGGGACAACTGATATGGATAACATCATGCTGCCGGAACCCCATAAAATCCTCAGCGTGTTAAAGGAGACCAAGGCCGAGTACACCTTCCGGGTGGAATACCACGGCGAGACCCAGCACGGCCAGTTTTTCCAGCTGTCCATCCCCAAGGTGGGGGAGGCCCCCATCTCCGTCAGCGGCAAGGGGGATGGCTATGTGGAGTTCACCATCCGCAAGGTGGGACGGCTCACCCAGGGGGTGTTCGGCCTCCAGCCCGGGGACACGCTGTTCATGCGCGGCCCCTACGGCAAGCCTTTCCCCATCGACCAGTTCAAAGGCAAGGATCTGGTGGTGGTCTGCGGCGGCACGGGCATGGCCCCGGTGAAAACCATGCTGAACTATTTCTGTGACAACCCCGATGAAATCAACAGCCTGTACCTCATCGCCGGGTTCAAGGATCAGGACTGTGTGCTGTTTACCGACGAGCTGGAAAAGTTCAGGGCCCAGGAGAAGTTCCACACCATCTATACCCTGGACAACTCCTCCGCCCCCGGCTTTGAGACGGGGCTGGTCACCGCCCACATTCCAAAGGTGCCCTTCGGGGAGTTTGAGGACTACAACGCGGCTATCGTGGGCCCCCCGGTGATGATGCGCTTCGCGGCGCTGGAATGCCTGAAAAACGGCGCGGCTGAGGACAAGATCTGGGTGTCCTTCGAGCGGAAAATGTCCTGCGCCCTGGGCAAGTGCGGCCACTGTAAGATCAACGAGACCTATGTGTGCCTGGAGGGGCCGGTGTTTAACTACAGCTTTGCCAAGGGCCTGTTCGACTAAGGCAAAGGGATGTTTTACAAGTTCATCTGCTTTCAAGCCCCGGCGTCTAAGGGGAGACCTATGACGCCGGGGCCGCGGCGGGACATTCCGCCGCCGAGTGGGTCTGGAAACGGTCCCGCTTTCCGTATTTGAGAAGAAGGCATGAGTCCGGCGCACACTCCCTTGGGGCTGTGCGCGGCTGAGGCGTGCCCTGTCTGCTCAGGGCACGCCTCGTTTCATGCGCGAGTTTGGTAAGGAGGCCTTTATGAAGCCAAACCGGCTGCGCACCCTTATTTTCCTGGCCCTGTGCTGTGATCTGGGCCTGTTTTCCAAGCGGCTCATCGCCCCCGCCGCCAACCTCATCACCGACGCGCTGCACATACCCGGCGGGGTGGGCACCAGCTTCTCCCTCATGTTCCTGGTGGTGGCCGCCGCGGTGGTGGGGCGGTTCGGCTGCGCCGCCGTCATGGGGGCGGTGCAAAGCGTCCTGGCGCTGTCCTTCGGCATGGTGGGCAGCATGGGGGCGCTGTCCCCCATCGGGTACATCGTGCCGGGGCTGGTCATCGACGTGATATTGCTCCTCACCCGCCGGGGGCCGCTGTCAGGGCGGGTGAGGGTGGTGCTGGCCAACGCCGCCGCGGCCCCCTGCGCGGCCCTTACCGCCAATCTGATCGTGTTCCGCCTGCGGGGGGCTGCCCTGCTGCTCTACCTGTGCGTGGCCACCCTCGCCGGAACCGTGGCGGGGCTGCTGGGCGCGGAACTGGCCAGGCGGCTGGCCCCGATATTCGGCTCACACAAGACAGACAACCAAACAGGAGGCTTTCAGCCATGAAAAAACGAACCCCAATCTATCTTGCCGTTGCGGCGCTGGCGCTGCTTACCATCATCGCCGCCGCCGTCCATCTCACCACCCGCGCCGACGTGCCGGCCGGGACGCTCCGGGTGGAGTACGGCGGCAAGGCTGTGGAGCTGGACGTGGGCAAGCTGGAGCTGGAACCCGTCCAAGGCACCGTCCGTAATGGCAAGGGAGAGACGAAAACGGTAGACGGGCAGGGAATTGCACTGTCCAAGCTACTGGAGCAGGCCGGCGTGGGGGACTATTCCGCCGTTACCGTCACCGCCGACGACGAATACAGCGCCGACATGACAGCGGAGGAGGCGGCGGAGAGCGGCCGGGCCTACCTGCTGCTGGAGGAGGACAGCTCCCTGCAGCTGGTGGTGTTTGGCGACGAGAACAGCAAGCGCAACGTGTCCAACGTAAAACTGGTGTCTGCATCATGACAGATATCCCCTTCTACAGCAAGCGCAATCAGGTCTACCCTGCTCTGCGGCAGGGCAGGGCCGTCGTGGAAAAGCATTTTAACAGCCTAAACGACTGGCAGAGGGAGCGGGATCTCTATGCGGTTCTGAGCGGGCGCATCCCGCTCCCGGCGGTGCTGGGCGTGGAACCCGGCCTGCTGGTGCTGGAATACAAAAACCATCCCACCCTGCTGGCTGAGCTGGAGCGGCAGGAGCGGGACGACTTTGACAACGCGCCGTGGAAAGAGCTGGCGGCATGGCTGAAGCAGTGCCATGGGCTGTGCGGGCAGCTTCCTCAAGACGGGAACCTGCGCAATTTCCTCTGGGACGGTCGGGCGGGGCAGATCATCGGCCTGGATTTGGAGGGATACGGCCCCGATCATCCGAACCGGTGCGGGGCCCGGCTCATTGCGGCCCTGCTGGCCTATGACCCGGCGGACACGGAGATCAAGCGGCGGGCCGCCGGGGCGCTGGCTCAGCTGCTGTCCGTCCCCGGCAACCTGGTTCAGGAGGCCTGCCGCACCCTTGCTGCCTGCCGCCAGGGGCGGGACGCACCCAGGCCCATGTCCGGCATCGTGCTGGCTGGGGGCGCGTCACGGCGGATGGGGCAAAACAAGGCGGAGCTGGTGCTGAACGGCAAAACCCTGCTTCAGCATCAGGTGGACAAGCTGCGCGCGCTGGGGATTGAGGATATCATGCTGTCGGGGACACGGCGTCCCGCTCTGTCCGGCACCCGGGCCATCCCGGACGAGTTTCCGGGGAAGGGCCCGCTGGCAGGGCTTCACGCCTGCCTGAAGGCGGCGCGGAACCCGGCCTGCCTGGTGCTCAGCGTGGATGTTCCGCTGGTTCCCGCATCCGCCCTGTCCCATCTGCGCGGGGCGCACCGGGAGGGCGTCACCGTGCTGTGCCATGGCGGGCGGGAGGAACCGCTTATCGCCGTATATGACCGCACCGCCGCCGCGCCTATGCGGGAAATGCTGGAGCGGGGGGAATACATTGTCCGAAAGTTGAAAAAATCAGTGCTCTGGAACCATTTCCGCTATCTCGGCCCGGAAGAACTAATCCTGAATTGCAATTGTCCGAAGGATTTTACTGCTGTGAAAACCATTGGCAGCCCATATTTGCGGCCTTATAGGCAAAGTCTTGATTCCACTGCTCTCCGATAATACAATTTTATCACTTGGCTGCAACAAATTAATATCCTTGACAAAAGTGTGCAAACAGAAGGTGTTTGCACACTTTTTATATTCGACATTTTTCGCTGTCATCCGACAGCGCCCCCGTTCGGATGACAGCGAAAGTTGCCGAACCCAACCGCCCCGCTGCCGGGGCCCTCCGGCCTCTGAAATCAAGTCCTTCCAAGATTTCAGAAGAACAGGAGGTCTGCCCCATGCGGCAGTTATACATAAGAGGATCCCGACGTATGGCTAACGGATGTACCCCTGTGGAAGCCTACCACTCGATACGCCCTATTTGTGCAAACCGCTTAATTCACAGTTGGATTTTATTGCAAAACGCTGAATCTGCAAATCCAAGCGAACTACTTTTTTAATACGAAGTGCCACTTCAGGTTTAACTGTTATACTCCCGAACATGGATCGGATGGCGGGAGGCGAGCTCAAATGAATCTGTTTGAGCGCCGCAATGCCATCATGAGAACGTTGCAGCGAGAACGGCGCACTACCGTGGCCAGCCTCGCCAAAAAGTTCGAGGTCAGCGAGCGCACCATCTACAGCGACATCACGGCTCTATCCCCTGACCAACCGATCCAAACTGTCCGAGGTTGCTATGGCGGCGGCGTAGAATTGGCGGACTGGTTTCGTCCAAACGCCCACACGCTGTCCCCCAGGCAGGAAGAACTGCTCCGGCGATTGAAGCCGACCCTGGCGGGCAACGACTTGATCGTGCTGAACAGTATCCTCGTGCAGTTTTCCCCTTCCGGCGGATGCCGATAAGCCCTTTCGCACCTTGAAAAACACCGGGTCGCGCCCGGTCACATCCGGCGACTGAAATACGTTCCCTGACAAAGCGCCTAAAAAGCGTAAAGCGACGCTGGAGGATGCGCCAAGACCCGCCTGTGGGGGTTTTCCCCATCAAAGACGGCCAAATAAGGCGGCGAGCGGTACCCATCCGACCAGAAACAGCGGACAAGCTGTTTTGCCATGACCTTGTCAGTACACAATGGTACTCCTGCCTGCGGGCAGCTCGGAGCGATCCTCGGAGGGGTGAAATTCCCGTGACGCGCCTTTTGCGCGGTTTCAGTCTGTCGCCCACGCCTGTGGGAGTAGTGTCGAATACAGGCGGACGAAAGATCAGGAATACAAACATCTTTATCGCCGCCATCGCCCTGCTGTCCACCCTGATACTGTCCGCGTCCGCCGCCCCTGTCCCGGAAGGGGTGATCACGGAGAACAGGGACGGGCAGCAGCTCATCATCAAAACCTACACCCTGTCCCCGGAGGAGAACCCCGCCGGGCTGATCCAGCCGCCCTTTGACCTGGACGGCTTCCACTACGAACACATGGACACCATCAAGGAGGATCAGCATTTCCGGGATTCCAAGCAGCACACTGAGGTGGTCACCCTGGAGACATCCACAAAAAACCTTTCTGATATCCTGGCCCAGCTGCCCGCAACCAGGGAGTACGCCCAGGACGGCTACTCCGGCGTCCTCATCCTGGATCACGCCACGCTGAAAACGGAGGCGGCGGGCTATACCTCCCAACGGTACACCATCAGCGATACCCGGCAGTATACCGACCTGGATCGCAATGACCCTTCCTATGTGCCCGCCACAGTAGTCAAAAATGGCACGACCCTGACCTTGGCCGACATCTCCTGGAGCATCACGGGAACCGGGCTCTACGGCGACACACTGCTCCCCACGTCCTACACAGCCACGGCAACCTACACCGCCACCGGCAGCCGTAAGGTAGCCACGGGCTATATGACCACAGCCAGCTATACCGGGGAGATCACAGCGGAAGGGGTGCGGTCGATCCGCTACACGGTCACCTACCTGGGCACCGCGATCCCGGAGCCGGAGCCTGAACCCAAGCCCTCCATTGTGCGCTGGATCGCCCTTGGAGTGGGACTGGCTGCGCTTGCCGGGACAGGTACAGCGGTGTTCCTGCTCAGGCGGCCCAACGCGGTGATTTACGCGATGAACGCCAAAATATCTTGATTTATGTAAATGGCCCCTTTCATTATATGCTGCCCATGCACTTGCTGTTGAAATGCAGGAGATCATAGCTGCTACCAAATAAGTAAGAAGTAATAATATTTTGAAAAATGTTAAGCCCCGGTTTTATTGAGGCAGGACAAACCGGGAGGCGCCTCGGGCACCTCCCGGTTTGGGTAATCGGTCTTATCCTGAGTGTGAGCTCACATAACTTTGCGGAACAACGCCTTGAAGTCCTCCACGCTGGCGGCCCTGGGGTTGCCGGGGGCGCAGGCGTCGGCGGCGGCGGACTGGGCCAGGAAGTCCAGATCCTCCTCCTTCATGGCCTCCAGTTTGGTGGGGATGCCCACGTCCACGGACAGCTGGCGCACCGCGTCGATGGCGGCCCTGCGGTAGGCGGCCTGATCCATCCCGGTGGTGTCCACCCCCATGGCCTCGGCGATGTGCTTAAACTTGTCGCCGGTGGCGTCCTGGTTGAACTCCATGACGATGGGCAGCATCATGGCGCAGGCCACGCCGTGGGGGGTGTCATACACCGCGCCCAGGGTGTGGGCC
>ERZ808037.1423-NODE-1423-length-15580-cov-5.157969_pt1 | contig 15580 bp, 10 predicted proteins | sample MGYA00380190_ERZ808037 | MGnify/ENA primary metagenome ERZ808037 (study PRJEB31490, sample SAMN06133399) | mouse gut metagenome | isolation source: J9 | host: mice | place: China: Chengdu | collected 2015-05 ... | reverse complement strand
GGCCAGCTCGCTGGCTGAGGCCGAGACCACGATGGTGTAGTCCATTGCGCCGGCCACAGTGAGCGTTTCCACCAGCTGAGCCACCGTCGAGCGCTTCTGGCCGATGGCAACGTAGATACACACCACGTCCTTGCCCTTCTGGTTGATGATCGTGTCCGTGGCGATGACGGTCTTGCCCGTCTGGCGGTCGCCGATGATGAGCTGGCGCTGGCCGCGGCCGATCGGCGTCATCGCGTCAATCGCCTTAAGGCCGGTGGACATAGGCTCATCGACCGGGTGGCGGTGCATCACATCGGGTGCCTGCGCCTCGAGAATACGGCGGCCTTCGCTCTTGATCTCGCCAAGGCCGTCGATGGGGTTGCCCAGCGGGTCGACGACACGGCCCAGGAACCCGTCACCGACCGGCACCGAAAGCACTTCGCCGGTGCGGCGGACTTCCTGCCCCTCTTCGATGCCGACGAAATCGCCGAGGATAACCACGCCGATTTCGCGGGCGTCCAGATTGAACGCCAGGCCAAGGGTGCCGTCCTCGAAGGTCAGCAGCTCGTTAGCCATGCAACCAGGCAGCCCCGTCACATGCGCAATGCCGTCACCAGCGGTGGCGACGTGGCCCACTTCCTGGGTCGGCGTGTCGGATGGCTTGTACGAATCGACAAAGTCATCGAGCGCCTTGCGTATCGTGGCGGGATCAATGGTCAATTCTGCCATGATCACTCCTTAGTGTTGTGTATACATTCGCTTGCGGTCCGCGCGTGGCGCAGGCCTGCATGACGCGCTGCGGCGTCAGTCGTTGGTTCCGGCTTTCACCGTACGCTTCAGATTCTGCAATTGCGCGACCACCGTATTGTCGGTGACTTCGTCGCCCATCTGGATGCGCATGCCGCCCATGACTGTCTCGTCGACAACAGAGTGGATGTGCACGGGGCGCCCGACCTTCTTCGAATAGATCTGCGCGAGTCGTTCGGACTGCGCGTCGGTCAGCGGCGCCGCGGTGGTCACCGTGACCATCGATTCGCCCATATGCCGGGAGAATTTGTTGATGAGCCACTGGATCGTCTGGAGATAGCGGCGGTTGCGCGGGTTGCGCGTGCTGTGCGTGGCGAGCCTGACCGTGATCTTGCTGAAGTCCTCGTTGCCGATGAGCGCGTGCAGCAGGTTGTACCGGGCCTGAATCGGACTGTCCGCGTTGGACAGGTCCGCACGGACGACCGGCAGGTTGAGCAGCGCGGATTGCAGTTCGGCAAGTTCGACGGACACACGCAGCGTGACACCGTCCTTGTCTGCCTGGTACATCATCGCGTCCACCGCGAAGTCCTCCGTGGCGTTGTCGATGTCATACGCACGGCTCCAGCTGCGCGAGACGAGATCGGTCATGATCTCCATCGTCATCGGCTGCACTTTGCCGCCGATGAGCTCGTTGAGCAACTTCACCTTGTCTGCCACAGGCCGGCCGGGATCGGTCAGCGCGCGCTGCAGACGCGGATTGTGGTCGAGCGTGCAGGTGATGCCGAACAGTTCGTCGCCGATCTGCCAGGCGTCGTCACCGGATGCGCGCAGTTTCGCGGCAAACGAATCACGCGATTCGCGATCGGCCACTCGTGATGCCTCTCCTCGCATCTGGTCACCTCCCTTCCTTGCGGATTGGCGCTACTTGTTCTCGCCCTGCTCCATGTCGGAAATCATCTGGTCGATCATGTCCGACTGCACGGCGCTGTCTTTGAGTTCAGAACCAAGAATCTTCTCAGCGAGCGAAGTCGCCAACGTGCCGACTTCACCCTTGAGGCTCACCATGGCCTTCTGCTGCTGAGATTCCAGCGAACGCTGGGCGTTCGCCGTGATCTGCGCGGCCTCGGTCTCGGCGCGCGAACGCGCGTCGGCGATGATGTGCGACGCCTCAGCGCGCGCATCGTCGCGGATCTTGGAAGCCTCCACACGGGCGGTGCTCAGCTGGGCCTGGTACTTCTTCTTGGCTTCGTCCGCGTCTTTCTGGGCCTGCTCCGCCTTGGCGATGCCACCCTCGATCTTCGCGGCACGTTCATCGAATATGGACTGGAACTTCGGCAGGAAGAACTTGTAGAAGAACGCGGCCACGATCAACAGGATGATCAGCGACCACACGATGTCATAGACCTTGGGGATGAACAAATCAACGCCTTCGGCGGCCATGGTCACCATGATGCCCTCCTCCTTTCATGTCCTGGTTGGAATTGCTTCGTGTCTCAGATCCGTTCGATCACTGGAAGATGAACGCGGCGACGAAGCCGAGCAGTGCCAGGACCTCGACGAATGCGAGACCGAGGAACATCAGCGTCTGCAGACGGCCGCCGAGTTCAGGCTGGCGCGCCGTGCTTTCGATCGTCTTGCCGATCAGGATGCCCAGACCGATGCCAGGACCAATGGCTGCGAGACCATAGCCGACGACGTTCAGGTTGCCCGCAACCTCAGCGAGGGTAACGATATCCATGGTTGTTTCCTTTCTGGTTATTGCCTTGTGGCAACACATTTGTTATTGGCCGGCGGTCAGTCGATCTCCGGGTAGCTCATGTTGATGTACGCGGTGGTCAGGATCGCGAAGATGTAGGCCTGCAGGCACGACACAAGCACCTCAAACAGGTACATGAACAAGCCTGCCGCGAACGTGACGACGCCGAACGGCATCATGGCCTTGTTCACCACGTCGATCAGGAAGTACTGCGTGGCCGAAAGGCACAGCGCAAGAATCAAATGGCCCGAAACCATGTTGGCGAAGAGTCGGATCGTCAGCGAGAACGGGCGGATCACCAGCAGCTCAAGCAGCTGGATCGGGCTCAGCAGAATGTAGATCGGCCACGGCACACCCTTCGGGAAGAGCTCGTCGCGCAGGAAATGGCCGAGGCCCTTTTCGCGGATGCCAGCGATCCAATACTGTACGAAGCACCACATGGCGAACACGAGCGGCAAGGTGATCGTCGCACTTGCCGCGATGTTCATGCCGGGGATCTCACCACACAGGTTGAAGACGAGTAACGTGAGGAACACGGTCGTGATCATCGGCACATAGCGCTTGCCACGCACTTCGCCCATCACCTGGTACACGATGTCGTTCTTCACGAAATCGATGACCCATTCCACGGCGCTCTGCCAGCGGCCGGGAATCAGCTTCGCGCGCGCCGCGGTGATGCCGAGCACCAACAGCATGATGATCGTGGCGAGGATGCGCACAAAGATGATGCGGTTGATAGCGAACGGGGTGCCCTCGAACAGAATCTCCGGGGGAAGAAAGTCTTCAATGCTTGGCATTTCCATCGATGCCTCTGCAAGCGTGGCTGCGCCCGCGGCGAATACATCAACCATTCATGCCTCCTGAATCCGAATGTTCTGCTGTTAGTCTAATCCAAGTTGTTCCGGGAATGTGACGGCAAGATTTCCGCGCAAGGCGCAGCTGCGTCTCGCGGCGCGCCGGACGGGCGCGTCGTTCATCTTCTTGTCTTCACCGTTCTTTCAGAACCCGTCGCAACGTGATTATTGGCTCGCCAGTGGACATCTGGCGCAATGGGGAACGTATCGCCGCTCTTAGCGAACGATGAGCCCATAGCCGTCGTCGAGGAACGGCCGGAAGCCGTCTTCGCGCGGCGGGCACGGCGCATGGCGCACCACATGGTCGGTGCCGAGCTTGCCCTGCGCGCGCAGGTCGGGCACTTCGGTCAGGTCGTACGGCGTCATCTGGTACACCCAGTTGAGCCAGTTGCGCCACAGCAGATTCGCATGCGCGCGCCACGAGAACAGCGGTGCGGTCGACGGGTCGTCGTGCGGGAAGTAATTGCGCGGAAACGGCACATTTGTCAGGCCGCGCTTCATATCGCGCTCGTATTCTTCTGCAAGCGTATATTTGCCGTACTCCCAATGGCCGAGGGCGAACACCTCGCTGAAATCGCGCGTCGAGATCAGGCCGGGGCCGGATTCCGGGCCCCACGTCAGCACCTGCAGTTCAGGGCGCGCCGCGAGATCGCGCTCTTCGACGCCGGCGACGCGCGAATGCGGCTGCAGCGCAATCTCGTCGAACCCATTGGTGAGGAAGCAGTATTCGTCTTGGAGGAACTGTGGGAACACGCCGAACAGTTTCTCGTCGAGGTCGACCTTGCGCACGCCGTAGCGGTGGTGCAGCGCTCCCATCGCTCCCCAGCACAGGTACATCGTGGAGAAGACGTGGCTCGCGGCCCAGTCGAGGATGCGCCGAAACTCGTCCCAGTAATCCACCTGTTCGAACGATAGGTGCTCCACGGGCGCGCCGGTCACAATCAGACCGTCATAATAATTGTCCGCGAACGACTCAAGCGGTTCATAGAACTTCACGAGATGATCGGCGCTCACGTGCGTCGATTCGTGCGTGCTCGTCTTCATGAAGTCGATCTCCACCTGCAGCGGGGACTTCGAGATCAGGCGCAGCAGCTGCGTCTCGGTCTCGATCTTCTTGGGCATGAGGTTGAGGATCACCATCTTGAGCGGGCGCACGCGCTGACGCTCCGCCTCGGGCTTTTCGAGCGCGAAGATGCGCTCGGAGTCGAGGATCGCGCGCGCGGGCAGACCACCGGGAATCTTGATAGGCATGCTCTTCATTATCGGCGCGCGCCTGACGAGCGCCCGGCGAGTGTTCACTGCGCGGACCGAATGGTGGAATATGGCGCGACACGCCGAGTATTGACATAACCGCGCATCTGAGTATGTTTAATAGAGCTGTTCAAAACAGCCGGCGCGGGGTGGAGCAGCTCGGTAGCTCGCTGGGCTCATAACCCAGAGGTCCATGGTTCAAATCCATGCCCCGCTACTAGCACAGACCGGGAATCGAAGATTTCCGGTCTTTTGTTTTCTGTGGCCAGCCGTGCGTACAATCCGGCGTGCGCATACCGCATTGTTGGCAGCCAGCTGAATAGTTCCGTCCAGTAGCTTAAATCCCTTGGGACCCCGGATTGACCTGCGTATATTGAAGCTAATTGGCTATATATCTATATTAAGGAGTTCATATGGCTGACGCTACTAATACCGCCCCTCTCGCGGGCATCAAGGTCATTGACTGGACGCAGGTGCAGTCCGGTCCTTCGTGCACCCAGATGCTGGCTTGGATGGGCGCAGAGGTCATCAAGCTCGAAAAGGTCAAGGGCGGCGACCCCACCCGTAGCGAGATGAACGACGTTGACGGCTCCTATTCGCTGTACTTCCTGCAGCTCAACGCCAACAAGAAGTCCATCACGCTCGACATGAAGGATCCCGAAGGCAAGAAGATCCTGACCGACCTGCTCAAAGACGCCGACGTCTTTGTCGAGAACATCGGCCCTGGCGATGTGGAGAAGCTCGGCTTCGGCTGGGATGAAGTGCACAAGATCAACCCGAGGCTGATCATGGCCTCGCTGAAGGGCTTCAATCAGGGTAGCCGCTTCGAGCACGTCAAGGCCTTCGAGCCTGTCGCGCAGTGCGCAGGCGGCGCGGCCTCGACGACCGGCTGGTGGGACGGCGACAAAAACGTCCCGACCCAGTCCGGCGCGGCGCTCGGCGATTCGAACACTGGCATGCACCTGCTCATCGGCATTCTGACCGCACTGCTGCAGCGTGAGCGCACGGGCGAAGGCGTCTTCGTCTACCAGTCCATGCAGAACGCGGTGCTCAACCTGTGCCGTATCAAGCTGCGTGACCAGCTCATCCTCGACCACCTGCATCAGCTGTCGTACTACGACTGCTACCCGGGTTACAAGTTCGGCAAGGCGATTCCACGCGCGGCCAACGCCGAAGGCGGTCTGGTGCTGGGCTGGTGCTACCGCGCGAAGGGCTGGGAGACCGACCCGAACGCGTACGTGTACATCGTGATCCAGCAGTCGCAGAAGGGCTTCGAGAACTTCTGCAACGCGATGGGCTTCCAGGACTGGCTCACCGACCCGAACTTCAGCACGCCGAACGCACGCGACGAGCACAAGCAGGAGGTGTACAAGCGCGTTGAGCAGTACACCATGCAGTACGACAAGTACACGCTGACCAAGGAACTCGGTGCGAAGGGCGTCCCGGTGGGCCCGGTGCTCGATTGGAATGAGCTCGAAAACGACCCGGACCTCAACGAGGACGGCACGCTCATCACGATCGATCAGGGCGATGCCCGCGGGAAGTTCAAGACGATCGGCATGCCGTTCACGCTGAGCAACTACACGCCTGACTATCAGCGCGCACCGAAGCTCGGCGAGAACAACGAGGAGATCCTGACCGCCCTTGGCTACACCGAGGACCAGATCAAGGAACTCGCGCAGAAGGGCGTCATCGGCGGCAACGACGGAGTCAAGGCCGACCTTGTGGCCGCCCCGACGACCGACTGACGTCAGCCTGACTGACTCTATATATGAATGGTGCCTGTGCATCCGCGGTGATGCACAGGCACCATTCATATATACGGCCATAAGAACCAGTGCGTGCCACGACAATGCCGCCGTTCGCTCGGGATGGCTGTACGTTCTAAGGTCAGTCATGGTTTGTCGCCGGCATTGCTCTGCACAGCTGTAGGTGTCTAAGGTCAGCCACAAGAGTCCATTGCAGTGGCTTGAGATGGACGTAGATGGCTTGAGTCTAGACACCGAGTGCCGTCACTCGTGGGTTATGTGGCTGTTGGTGGCTGGATATCGACGCCCACATCCATGGCGGTGGCATAAACGGCGAATTCATCGCATGCATCTCACAGCCCTATCGCTACGGGTAGTGTTCTTTCTGCTACGGGTAGTGCCTACGCGAACAGCCACTGCATACAATCGTTGGAAAACTGCGGTTTTTAAGAGAATGGAAACCGGGAAAGCACCACCCGTAGCAAAAGAGCATTGACTGCGAGAGCATGCAGCACAATCAGCAACAGGCGTCACCCATAGCAAAAGGGCTCCCCACTGATTGGCGGGGAGCCCTACAGGTTGGTTGCCACTGGGCCCATCACATGGACAGTGGCGCTCGCATAGGCGTCAGATCAGACGCACAGCGGCACGAGCCAGATCCACAGCAGGCAAGTGACGGCGAACACGACGGTCGAGACCGCGGTGGTGGAGGCGCCTTCCTTGACGTAGATGTTGTAACGGCTCGAGATGATGATGCCCGAGAACGCCGGAGGAAGGGCGACGGCCATGACAAGCATCGAGAGCTTGTTGACGTCGTGGCCCATGCCGCACAGCAGACCGACGCCAAGGAACGCGGCAGGGGTCAGGATCAGGCGGTAGAAGGTATTCCAGATCGTCTCCCAGCCGAGCGAGAACTTGACGGTCGAAAGCGCCAGACCAGCGGCGAGCACGGCCACGCCGGAGTTCGCCTTGGCGATCAGGTCGAAGGTGGGGGCCACCTGGTCAGGCACACGCACGCCGATGAGCACGAGCACGATGGCGAGCAGCGGGGCCCAGCAGACCGGCTGCTTCAGCGCGTTGACGAGCGCGGCGAGGTTGCTGTTCTTCTTCTTACCCATATTGGAGGACTTGGAGACCATGACCTCGGCGTTCTTGTCCTTCGACGCATCCTTGGACGGATCGACGGCCACGTCGGCCTTCGGCGCCTTGACGGTGACTTCGCCCTTGGCGGTCGTGGTGGCGGCAGCGGACAGCTTGGCGCGGTCCTTGGCCTGGCCGAGGTTGATGAGATACATGCCGATCGGGATGGTCACGGCGTTCACCACGATTGAGATGATCGCGATGACGAGGTTGGTGCTCACGGTGTCGCCATAGATAGGATCAAGCACTGCGAAGCCGAGGAAGCCGATCGTCGGGGAGCCGGCGATCAACGCGCACACGGCCGCTTCCTGGATGCTGTGCTTGAACATGAGGCGGCACAGGTAGTAGCTGAGCATGAACATGACGATGATGCCGACGAATCCGAGGATCGTCAGCGTGGTGTCCTGGGCGAGCTCCTCACGGGTCGCCTTGACGATGGAGATGAACAATGCGGCCGGCAGTGCGATGTTGAGCACGACCTTGTTGAGGCCCTGTCGCTGATCATCATCGAAATAGCTGAGCTTGCCGCAGACATATCCCAACGCCATGATGACGATGATCGGGATGATGTCGTTAACCAAAATCTGTACCATGATGAAAACTTTCTTCTCTTCGGTGGCGGATGCCCAAGGCAACGGGGCGCCACGGCCGTGGCATCAGCACGGCCGTGGCATGCCCCGTTGCCCCATGTCAGGCATCGATCACATATGCGCGCCCTCGATGTACGGGTCGGCGGTCACCTCGGAGGTCGCGAGCGGACCCACGACCGGCTTCGGATTGAGGTTGGAGATGTGGCCGGACTCCTTGCCGGCGTAGTCGGCGAGCTGCACATGCACGAAGCTCGGCTTGCCGGAAGCGACTGCCTCACCGACCATCTGCTCGACTTCGTCTGGCGTGGTGGCGTAGTAGCCCTTGCCACCGAACGCCTCGATCATCTTCTCGTAATGGGCGTCGTAGGTGAGGGTCAGCGGCGACGGATCGCCGTCGTTGCCGAGGTTCTCGAAATCGCCACGGTAGATGCCGCCGTTGTTGAGCACCACGAAGGTGATCGGCAGGTTGTAGCGGCAAGCCACTTCGACTTCCATGCCGTCGAAGCCGAAGCCGGAGTCGCCGCCGATGTACAGCACCTGCTTGCCGGTGGACACCGCCGCGCCGATCGAATAGCCGACGGCGCAGCCCATAACGCCCCACGTGCCGCAGTCAAGGCGGTGGCGCGGCTGGTAGATGTCGATGATGTTGCGGCAGTCGTCGAGCGTGTTGGCGCCTTCGTTGGTGATGATGACGTCCTTGTGCTGGTCGTAGACCTTCTTGATCGCGCCGAGCGCGTCGTAATGGCCCATCGGCACCTTGCCGGAGTTGATGCGGGCGGCGAACTTCTCGTCGTTCTGCTTGGAGTCGGCCTGAATGGCGCTGAGCCACTCGGCGGATGCCTTGAACGGCGTCTTCTCGAGTCCGGCGTTGAGCATCGTCATGGCGGACTTGATGTCGCCGACGACCGGGCACGCGATCGGGCGTGCGTTCTCAATCTCGTTCGGGTCGATCTCGATCTGGATGAACTTGACGTTCGGGTTCCATTCCTTGCCTTCGCCGAAGTTCAGCATCCAGTTGAGGCGGGCGCCCACGAGCAGCACCACGTCGGCCGTGCGCAGCGCGAGGCCACGCGCGCTGGCGGTGCAATGCGGGTCGTCGTCCGGGATGAGGCCCTTGGCCATCGACATGGGCTGGAACGGGATGTCGGTCTTCGAAACGAACTCCTTGAGCTCATCTTCGGCCTGCGCGAGCGCGGCGCCCTTGCCCACGACCATGAGCGGGTTCTTGGCTTCGCTCAGCAGCTTGAGCGCTTCGTCGATCGACGCCTGCGCCGGCGGCATGGCCGGGTTCGGCTGGTTCGCGGTCCACAGCTTGGCTGCGGCCTCGTCCTTGTCCATCGTCTGCGCCACGGCGTCATCCGGGAAGTCGATGTAGACGGCGCCCGGGCGGCCGGAGCATGCGATGTGCATGGCGCGCGCCACGGCGAGCGGGATGTCTTCGATCTTGTCGATGCGGAAGGATTCCTTGCAGAAGGCCTTCGCGTAGTTCATCTGGTCGAGGCCCTCGTATTCGCCTTCGTGCATGTCGACGACATGGCGGGTCGAGGAGCCGCCGATCATGATGACCGGGAATCCGTTGGTGGTGGCTTCGAGCATGGCGGCGAGACCGTTGAGGAAGCCGGGGGCGGAGACGGTCAGCGCCACCGCCGGCTTGCCGGTTAGGAAGCCTTCGGCCGCGGCGGCGTTGACCGCGTCCTCCTCATGGCGCATGCCAATGAACCGCATGCCCATGCCCTGCGCGATACGCGCGAAATCGGTCACAGGGATGCCGACGACACCATACATGTTCTTGATGCCGTTCGCCATGAGCGCCTGGGCCAGATAGTGCGGGGAATCGGTGAGATTCTGCTCCTGCGGCTGGGTTGTTGTTTCGTCAGTCATGAACTTTCCTCCTATCGGAACGTTGCTACCCCGATTCTAAGGTGGTTCACACTGGTTTCGGCTTGGGCAAAGCGTTTAGCGTATTTTATGCTCAGCGCTGTGTTCGTCCTTGTCTTGGTGTCTATGGCGGCGGCGCTGTTCGCGGATCGCCTCGCTTTGCGCGGCGAGCATGGCCGACCCGGCCACATGCTGCAGCGCGGATCCGGCGGCCATCACGAAATCGGTGAATCCGGCGTCGTCGTGCACCTCGTTACTCGCCACGGAGGCGCGGATGTTCGAGAAGAACCGGTGCCAGCCCGACCGCGCGAGCACGTCGATGCTCGCGCCGTACATACCCACCGGGTAGCCGAAGAGGAACGCAATGGCCACACCCACCGCGAGGAACGGGAACATGCTCCAGCCGAAGATCTCGCATCCCAGCAGCACGGCGGACATCGGGCAGCGGTTGAACGCGGCGAGGAAGCAGATCGAGCCGAGCGCCGCGCCGAACAGCGGGTCGGTGCCGGTCATGGCGAAGCACGCCGAGCCGAGCAGGCCGCCGATGCAGAACGACGGCATGATCTCGCCGCCCTTGAACCACATGCCGAGGCACAGCACGGTCAGCAGCATCTTGATGGCGAAGTCGGCCGACAGATCGGGCATGTTGAGCACATCGTTGAGCATCTCGCCGCCCGAACCGGTGAACCGCCACCAGCCGAACACAGTCACGAGCACGGCGAACAGCAGGCCGCCCACAATCACCCACACAAAATAATTGTGCCGGATGCGCATGGTGAGCGCCTGCAGCAGGCGTATGGCGATGGCGAACACACTGCCCGCCATTGCGGCGGCGATGCCGATGACGATGCACACGCCGATGATGCGCCACGAGGCGGCCGGCACGGGCACCGCGTTGATGACGTCACCAATACCGAAATGATTGGAGATGAGGAACGCGATGAAGCACGCGATGAGCATGGAGGTCACGTACTGCAGCTGCGTGAACCGCATGAGCTCGAGCACGAGCATGCACGATCCGAGAGGCGCGAAGAACAGGGCGGAAAACGCCGCAGCCATGCCGGTCGAGGCGATGTAGCGGTTGATTTCGTAGGTGTCGTCGTGGTTCTCTCGGCGCAAGATGTTGTGCAGGTGGAACGGTTTGGCAAGCGTCGTCCCGAGGCTCGCGCCAATCTGCAACGCCCCGGCCTCCTTGCCCACCGAGCCGCCGGCCAGGATCGTCATGCCCGTGGAGAACAGGATGCCCGGCGCCAGCAGCGCGCTCAGGTGGTCGCCGGCGCGCATCTTCTCGATGATTGCGTCGGTCGTCAGGTTGAGCGGCAGCTTCCACCACCTATACATAAGCAATTGCACGACACCCATCACCGGCAGCAGCCAGACGAGCCACGGCGCACGTTCAAACAGATGGCGCGCCGTCCCCACGAACAGACACAGCACAATCGAGGCGAACCCGCACACCACCCCGCACAGGCACGCGAACAGCGTGTGCCGCACCACCTGCATCCAGTCGAACCGAGCAGGCGGCTCCACGCCCTGCCGCGTGGAGCCGGCCTGCGGGGCGGTGTGTGGTGCTTGTGTCGTGGTGCTCATGCCATCCTCTGCTCGTGCCGCCATGCCATGGGGCCGGGTGTTCGTTCAGCTACCGTGTATCTTACCGTTGACCGCACGGCCATGGCAGCCGCTCCCTCTGACAGCGTGACACGGGGTCACTCCCCGTCTTCGAGCTCACGCCTGTGGCGCACCACGAGGATCGCCGCCGCGAGCAATGTGAGCAATCCCAAGGTGATGGGCCATGCATTGCTTACGCCGGTCGTGGCGAGCGCCGGCGGCTGCGGCGCCTCGGCTTCGGGCTCGGGCTCCGCCACCGGCACGGCTTCCGGAGTGCGCGCGGGCTCAGGCTCCACGCGCACGAACACGCGTTCCTGCGGGTCGGCATACGAACTGGTGGCGGCCTGGACACGTCCGTCGCCAGCGAATTCCCAGACGAACACGTACCAGCCGGGCCGTTCGGCCCTGATCTCCACGGGGGCGCCGTGCGCGTCGGGCGACCCTCCCCCGACATGGATCTCACCGGTGACGGCCTCGTATTCCCATGTGCCGATGAGTATGTGGTGATCGTCTTCCTCCGGTTCCTGCGCGTCGGCGGGCTCGTATGCGCCGTCGTCTTGCCCGTCCCCGCTGCCGGCCCACCATACGCGCACCTGCGCGTATGGCACGTCGGCGTCTATGCCGTGCTCGCCGCTGCCGCCCCAGTCGCCGTGCTCATCGGGGAATCCACTTACACGGATCACGTCGGCGATCTGCGCGCCGGGCTGCACGGTGGATTCCACGACGTGCGACGCCACGGTGAGCGGCGCACGCACGGTGTGCGTTTCGCTCGGGTCCATGAATGGGGTGATCACGTCGTCTGCGAGCAGTTCGCGCACGTCGCTGCCCTGCCGCTCGCGTTCGATCGCCCAGACCCATGTGCCGAACCCACCCTGTTCGGCGAGGTATGGTTCGCCCGATCCCGGCTCACGCATGCCCTGCACATGCACCGTCTGCCCGCTGGCGCCGAACGCGGCTTCGGCGAACGCGCACGGCTCGTACCCAGCGCGCGCCAGCTGTTCGAGGAACTCAGGAGCGGTGGCGTGCGCGTTCGGCACATACCGCTCCCCCAGCGCGCTTACGGGCAGGCCGCCGAAATACCAGCCGCGCGCGTGGACTTGCGCGCCGCGCGGCCATGCGCCGCTGCCGGGCAATGCGCTGACCTGCACGTCGTCGGTCACCGGCGCGCCGGTGTCGATTGATTTGGGTGAGATCCGCGTGGTGATTGTGGGGTTGAACGAATAGCGCACCGGTATGGTGACCTCGTCGATTGCCTGCATATGGCCGCTGCCGAGCGTGACCATGTCTTGGGTGCTGATGATGCGGTCGATGGACGGCACGGTCGCGCTGCCGGTCACGGTCACCGGGCCATCGCCGGTGGCGTGCCATGTGATGACGGTCGTATAGTCGCCCGATGTGCCGGTGACCGTGGTCGACCCGTTGCCGAAGCGCGCCGGCCCGTCGATCTCGAGGGTGAATGGCACGCCGGCCACTGTCCCTCCACTGCCGTTGCGGATATGCAGGCGCACATTGCCGGTGCGCGTGACGGGGTCGTACTCCAGTTCCGCCGTCATTGTCTCCGGTACGAGCTGCGGCGCTTCGGCGAGCAGTTCGTCCACCCGCTCGAACAACCGCGGGTATTGCCGCAGTGTCTCGCGGTTCGCGCCCCACCCCGCGCTGCCGGTCGTGTCATCGAACGCGTCATGCACGATGATCGCGAGCGCCGTCTGTGTGTAATCGCTGTTGTGCACATGCTGGTATTTGCGCAGCAGTGCCGCGATTCGCCGGTTTTGCGGCGAATCGGGCAGTGGCGAGACCGCGTTGACCCGCAGGCTCGTGGGTCTGGTTTGCTCGATGCAGTAGTATCGTCCGCCTGCCGAATCGTACCCGATCGGGCCAATCCAATAGGTGGAACCGTTGTGTGTATAGAGGAAATAGTCCTCGGTTTTGGCCGTGGCCAATGTTTCGCCCGGCGCGGCCACCGCCGCACCCCATGGCGCCGCCAAGGCCAATGCCACCGCCACGCAGGCCGCCAATGCCGCGAGGAACCGCCTGTGCAACGGTTCCGCTGGCCGGGGTTGTTGTGTGCCATATGCCGTCATGATGATCCTTCCATAGCTCCATTGCCAGATTCATGGGCGGCCCGCTCCGTTGCGGGGCCCGATGCATGTGCCATCGAGCATGGCACCGCAGCCCTTGGGCCGAAAGCGGGAAGGGGTGGTGTGGTCGGACGGCCGAAGGAATCCCGAAATGTGGATACAGTGTGGTGTGGAGGAGCAAACAACCCATCCACATAGCACCTAATTACTGCACGGATTATCCACATTTGTTCCATATAAAAGCCCAAATAGCGGAACCGTTTACGCCTGTGTAACACCATTCATTCGTTCGTGCCCCTACAATGGCAGCCATGAGAGAAACTACCGGCGTCGAAGAGCGCACCCAGGACCAACCCACCACAGCAACCCGCACCGCACGCAAGCCGCGCGCCACCGCCAGGACCCGCACCAAGACTTCCGCGAAGGCTTCGGGCGCCATGCCGCCCACGGCCATAGCCGCCAAAGAGCCGAACCTGTTCGGCCGCATCACCATCCTCGATGTGCGCCCCGACGCGCAGGACGCCGTGTTCCCCGCCCGCGTGGAGCTCGGCGAACCGTTCACCGTGAGCGCGCAGGTCTTCCTCGAAGGCCGCGCCACCGTGCGCGCCACCGCCGTGCTGAAGAACCCGCGCGGCCGTGTGATGGCCCGCGTGCCGATGACCCAGACGAACACCGGGCTCGATACCTGGACCGCCATGTTGCAGGCTGGTTCCCCCACCAACCTAGCGCCGTGGGACGAGGGCTTCACCGACGTGCTCGGCCAGCTCGGCAACTGGAAAGTGGCCATTGAGGGCTGGGCCGACACCTACACCGATTGGGTGCTCGACGCCACCGCCCGCGTGAACGCCGACGCCGGCAGCGCCGACGCCGAAGGCGCGATCGTGCGCGGCTCCGAGATCCTCACGCGCTGGGCCGCCACGCGCGACGCCGGCTTGGACGCCGCGCAGCGCAAGGTGCTGCGCGAGACCGCCAAGCAGATGCTCGACGCGACGATCCCCACCACCGAACGCCTCGCCATCGCGCAGATCGACGCGATCGCGGCTCTGCACACCACCAACCCGCTGCGCGATGGGCTCACGGCGAGCCGCGATCGCGTGTTCCACGTGGAACGCCCCAAGTCGAGCTTCAGCGCATGGTACCAGTTCTTCCCGCGCTCCGAAGGCGCGACCGTCAACGAACGCGGCGAGATGGCGCCCGGCACGCTGCGCACCGCCGTCAGCGGCCTTGAGCGCGCCAAGAGCGAAGGCTTCACCATCGCGTATCTGCCCGCCGTCTTCCCCGTCGACCACAGCGCACCGGACGCACGCCTGTTCGCGGTGGGCACTGCTGCCGGCGGCCACGACACCGTGGACCCGGAGCTCGGCTCGATGGACGATTTCAAGGCCTTCTGCGCACGCGCGCATGAGCTCGGCCTCGAAGTGGCCCTCGGCCTGCCGCTGCGCTGCGCACCCACCCACCCTTGGGTCGCCGCGCACCCCGAATGGTTCCGTCGCAACGCCGACGGATCGTTCGTGCACGCGCTCGACGAGCACGGCGACCCCGAGCCGTTCTACGAGCTCGACTTCGACAACGACCTGACCGGCATTGAGCGCGAGGTCGAACGGATTATCGACGTGTGGATCGAAGCCGGCGTGACCGCGTTCCAGATCGACGAGCCGCAGACCGAGCCGGTGCGTTTCTGGCAGGACGTGCTCGCCGCGGTCACGAAGAAGCACCCCGAGGTGCTGTTCCTCGCCGAGGCGTTCAGCCGCCCGGCGCTCGTGCGCGCGCTCGCCTACGCCGGCTTCACGCAGAACCACAGCTATTTCCCGTGGCGCAACACGAGGGAGGAGCTCGAGGCGTTCCTCACGGAGACCAACGGCGAAGGAGGCTTCTACCAGCACAACACGTTCTGGCCTGCCACGCCCGACGTGCTCAGCGATTACCTGCGCAACAACGGCGTGGCCGGCCA
>ERZ808037.1422-NODE-1422-length-15602-cov-13.573333_pt1 | contig 15602 bp, 15 predicted proteins | sample MGYA00380190_ERZ808037 | MGnify/ENA primary metagenome ERZ808037 (study PRJEB31490, sample SAMN06133399) | mouse gut metagenome | isolation source: J9 | host: mice | place: China: Chengdu | collected 2015-05 ... | reverse complement strand
AGCACAGGGGGCCTTACCCGTCAGCGGCTCCGCCGCTGTTTGAAAATCGGTAGATACCGATTTTCAACTGTGCTGACTATATACCGCATAAATATTTTCAAATGCTGTTGCCCTGGGCGGGGAACAAAAAACCCTTGTGTTATGACGGGAAATATTATACAATGATTGGGCATTCTTGTCCACTGCGGACAAAAGAAAAATCAGGGACGCGGCCCGTCCGGAAAAAAGGCCGCTGTGGAGGAAACCATGAAAGACAAACAGACACCCATCCGTATCGGTAAATTCAACATCATAGACGTCATCGCCGCGGTCCTGCTGCTGCTGGTGGTGTGCTACGGCGCCTACCGCCTGCTGAACCGGGGAGACGGCATGCCCGCCGAAACCATCTCCATCACCTATGTGGTCCGGGTGGAGGAGGCGGCGTCGGAGATGTACGACGCCTGTCAGGCCCATCTGCCCTCTACGCTGATGGCCAAGGGCACCCTGCTGGACGGGAAAATCGAATCCGTGGAGAAGACCCCCTTCCTGGTGCTGGGGCCCGACGGAGAGTGGTACGAGGACCCGGACCACGTGAACCTCTATTTCACCTGCACCGCCAACGTCATCCGGGACCACGCCCTCACCACCAAAATCGGAGAGCAGGAGGTCCGCATCGGCAAGACGGACTATATCATGAAAAGCGAGTATGTGGAGTTCCAGAACGGCACCGTGGTGTCCGTGGAGTGGGACGAGTAATTCTGAGAGGGGGAGCGGAGAGTGAAGAGTAAGGATATCTTTATGAAAGCCGGTGCGCTGCTGCTGTTGCTGGCCCTGCTTCTCTGCGGCTGCGGAGCAAAGCCGCTCCCGGGCGTGTATTCGGTATACATCCAGCCGGCGGAGCTGACGGAGGAGGAGTCCGCCATCGCCAAGCTGCTGGGGGCGGACACGGACCAGCACCTGTTCGACGTGGTTCTGGACGGTACGGCAAAAACGGTGCGCGTGAACACCTATGAGCTGGTGGACGGAACCTGGGCGCTGCTGACCGGCGGCGGGGGCATGGCCCTGAAGGAGGGCGCGAAGGAGGGCCGGATGGCCTTCGGCTTTGAGGACCTTCGGGGAGAATACCGGGAGGCCCTCCAGTTCGGGTCGGACTTCACCGCCGTGTCCTACGGTTCCCCGGAGGAAGCGGCGGCGGGAGAGGGCCTGGGCCGGACGACGGCGTTCCTCTCTGAGCGGACAGAGATTGTCTATGAGCGGGAGATTCCCCTTGCTATTCAAATCAGCACGGCGAAAAACGATGTGCTCTCTTATAATCCGTCCTATTTCTTCCAGCCGGAGGAATACGAAAAGCTGGACTATGAGCACGTCTATGCCCTGACGGTAACCTTCAGTCAGGAGCCGCTTTCCTGATATAGTCAGCACAGTTGAAAATCGGCAGATACCGATTTTCAAACAGCGGCGGAGCCGCTGACGGGTAAGGTAAAAACCCCTGTGCTGACTATGAAGTCCACCGCAAGGCCGTTTTACGGCTTGTGCGGCGAATCATCGCCGCACTTGTTGAAAAGAAGCGGATGCTTCTTTTCAACTGCGGTGACTATAAGCAAACGAGCAAACGGGAAAAAAGCCAAAAAAGCAAAAACGCAAAAAACAAAAAACCGGTTGACCTGTTCGGGCCAACCGGTTTTTCGTTCGCAATTCCTCATTTACAATTTACAGGGAGCACTTGCCCCGGACCAGATACCTGCCGTGAGGGGGCTGCTCCAGAACCGTTCCGTCCTCCACGCTGAGGCAGCCCCGGAGCCACACCTGCCGGATGACTCCGCTGGTGGCGAAGCCCTCATAGGGGCTGTATCCCGCGGCGGAAACGCTGTCCTCCCCCCGGATGATCCGGCTGCCGCTGGGGTCATAGACCACAATGTCCGCGTCGCCGCCGGGCTGGAGGGTCCCCTTCCGGGGGAAGAGGCCATAGAGCCGGGCGGGGTTCTCGCTGAGGAGGCGGCACATCTGGGCGGCGCTGATTTTCCGCCGGGCCACGCCGAAGGACCAGATCAATTCCCCCCGGGTCTCCGCCCCGGGAAGCCCGCCGGGAATCCTGGTGAAGTCCTCCAGACCCATGGCCTTCTGCTCCAGGGTAAAGGCGCAGTGGTCCGTGGAGACGGTCTGAATGTCCCCATGGCGCAGGGCCTTCCATAAAACGTCCTGCTCCCCCTTCTCCCGCAGGGGCGGGGCGCAGACATAGCGGGCGGCGTCGGAAAACGCCTTGCTGTTATACAGGCTTTCGTCCAGCAGCAAATATTGGGGGCAGGTCTCCACATAGACCGTCTGACCCCGCCGCCGGGCCCGCTGGACCTCTCTCAGGGCCTCGCCGTTGGTGAGATGGACGATGACCACCGGGCAGTCCGCCGTCTGGGCAATCCGCAGAAGCCGGGCCACGGCCTCCGCCTCCAGCCAGGGCGGGCGTGTGGCGGGGTGGCTGGCGGGGGAAAGGGCCCCGGCGGCCTTTTTCTCGGCAATCATGCCGTCGATGACGCCGGCGTTCTCACAGTGGACGCCGCAGATGCCCCCCAGGCGCTTCAGCTCCTTCAGGGCCCAATAGAGATCCCGGTCCCCCAGCATCATGGCGGGGTAAGTCATGTACATCTTGAAGGAGGAAATGCCCTGGGCGAACATGTCCGGCAGCTCGTTCCGGACGGACTCGTTCCAGTCGTCAATGGTCATGTGGAAGCCGTAATCACAGAAGGTCTTCCCCTCCGCCTTGCCGTGCCAGCGGCTGAGGCCGCTTTGGAGGCTCTCCCCCCTGTCGGGGCAGGCGAAGTCGATGACCGTGGTGGTGCCGCCCCGAAGGGCCGCCCGGCTCCCGGAAGCGAAATCGTCGGCGGTGACGGTGCCGGCCACCTCCAGGTCAAAATGGGTGTGGGCGTCGATGAAGCCGGGGAAGAGGAAACAGCCGGAGACGTCCACCACCCGGTCCGCCGCCTCCTTCAGGTTCCGGCCCAGAGCCGCCACCTTCTCGTTTTCCACCAGCAGATCCAGCCGCCGGGCTCCGCCGCCGGACACCACGGACCCGCCCTTTAACAATGTGCGCATGCGCGTCCCTCCGTTCTCTTTGTAATTAATCAGGTCCAGTATACCACAGCCGGAGCGGGATTGCCAGAGCTCCGGCATTTTTAGCCAGGGCAGCGGCATTTAAAATTCGAAGTTTTGAAATCTGGGAAAGCTGCAAAAAATTCGCAGCATTTTGAATGCAAAATCTGACGCAGTCGCTTTATCAAGATAAAGAAACCGCATAATAATCCAGCCTTTGCGATGATATACCGCATAAATATTTTCAAATGCTGCCGCCCTGCATTTTTAGGCCGTCACGCCTCCCCCTCCCGGACGGCCCCCTCATAATAAGCGATTTTATCATCCAGGTTCCCCAGGTATTCGTCCCACCGGTTCCGCTGGTCCAGCACATAGCGCCGGTGGGCGCGGAGGAGGACAAGCCGCTCCGGCATCGTGCCGGGCCCGGCATAGCGCAGCTGGGCGTAGCGCCGGATGTCTCTAAGGGACATCCCCGTCTCTTTCAGCCGGCAGAGGAACCGGACCCATTCCAGGTCCCCCTCGTCATAGACCCGCCGCCCGCCGCCGTCCCGGCGGACGATCAGAAGCCCCTTTTCCTCGTAATACCGGAGGGTGCTGGGAGGCAGTCCGGTTCTCCCGGAGAATTGTCCGATGGTCATGGGCTCCGCCGCCTTTCAAATATTTTCTTAAAAAGTTTGAACAACCCTCTTGACTTCAACCACGCTTGAGGTGCTATGCTTCTCAGCATAAACCAGACAGGAGGAAAAAGCAATGGAACAGACGCGATTTGAAAGAGGGCTGGAAAAGCTGCGGGAAATTGACGGCCCGGGCGGCGAGGGCGTAATCCGCTCCCTGGAGGGCATCGCCCCGGACCTGGGGCGGTACATCGTCGAGTTCGCATTCGGAGACATCTATTCCAGAGGGGAACTGACCTTACAGGAGCGGGAACTTGTCACCGTGGCCAGCCTGCTGGCCGCCGGAGGCTGTGAGCCGCAGCTGGCGGTGCACCTTCACGGCGCGCTCAACGCCGGCGTGCCGCCGGAGAAGCTGGTAGAGGCGCTGATTCAGTGCGTCCCCTATACGGGGTTCCCCAGAGTGCTGAACGCCGTTTTCACCGCGAAACGGGTTTTTGAGGAGCGGGGTTCTGCCTAACGCACGGGGCACGGAGGCCTCCGGAAGAAAAATTTCTCACGCCGGAAAACTTTCCTCTATCTATTTGGAAAAAATGTGCTATAATGGTGTTTGACAGGCGGCAGGCGGGCCCGTTGGGGCCCGGACCCCCGAAGCGGGGCCGCCTGATCACAAAGGAGGTACAAACATGAGGAAAAAGAAACTTCTGTCCCTGCTGCTGGCTGTGGCCATGATGTTCTCCCTGGCCGCCGCCGCCCACGCGGTGGACGATGTGGCCGAGGGCACCATCGTCATCCTCCACACCAACGACGTCCATGGCGCCATTGCCGGCTACGCCAAGGTGGCGGCGCTGAAGGCCGCCTATGAGGAGGCCGGCGCGGACGTGCTGCTGCTGGACGCCGGCGACTTCATCCAGGGCGACCCAACCGTCAGCGTCAGCCAGGGCAAAACCGCCGTGGAGCTGATGAACCTGGCGGGCTATGACGCCGCCGCCATCGGCAACCACGAGTTTGACTACGGCTATGCCAACATGCAGGCCCTGGTCAAGGAGGCCGAATTCCCCATCGTCTCCGCCAACACCCTCTATAACGGGAAGGCGGAAAACGCCCATGTCGTTCTCACCACCGAGGGCGGCAAGAAAATCGGCGTCTTCGGCATGGCTACCCCTGAGACCGCCACCAAGGCCCACCCCGCCAAGATTCAGGGCGTGACCTTCCCCGCCGGACAGGCCATGTTCGACATTGCCCAGAAGGAAGTCGAGGCCCTGAAGGCCGAGGGCTGCGACTACATCGTCTGCCTGGGCCACCTGGGCATTGACGACGAATCCGCCGGCAACCGCTCCTTCGACCTGCTGGAGAAGGTGGAGGGCATCGACGTCTTCATCGACGGCCACTCCCACTCCACCCTGGAAGAGGTGAAGGAGATCACCGACGGGCTGCACTTCAAGACCTGCCTCACCTCCACCGGCACCAAGCTGGCCAGCATCGGCGTGGTGACCATCGCCCCCGACGGGACCATCACCCTGGAGAACGTCTCCACCGAGGGTCTGGCTGAGGACGAGACCGTGGCCGCCCGGGCCGCCGCCATCCAGAAGGAAATCGACGACGACTATGGCGCCGTGTTCGCCAAGACCGACGTGGAGCTCAACGGCGAGCGGGACCCCGGCAACCGCACCCAGGAGACCAACCTGGGCGACCTGATTACCGACGCCCTTGTCTGGGGCGCCGAGAAGAACGGCGAAACCGTGGATCTGGCCATCACCAACGGCGGCGGCATCCGGGCCGCCATCAAGGCCGGAGACATCACCAAAAAAGACGTCAACACCGTTCTGCCCTTCGGCAACACCCTGAGCATTGTCAAGGTCACCGGCGCGGAGCTGCTGGAAGCCCTGGAGGCCTCCACCTACTGCACCCCCACCGCCGTGGGCGGCTTCCCCCAGGTCAGCGGCATCGACTTTGAGGTGGACACCACCAAGGCCTTCGACGAGGGGGACCTCTACCCCGGTTCTACCTATCACAAGCCCGCTTCCATCCAGCGGGTCACCATCACCCAGGTCAACGGCAAGGACTTTGACCTGAAGGCCACCTATACCATTGCCACCAACGACTTCATGGCCGCCGGCGGCGACACCTACTATGCCTTCGCCTCCGCCTCCGTGAACTACGACCTGGGCATCCCCATGGACGAGATCCTGATGGACTACATCAAGGAGGAGCTGGGCGGCACCGTCACCGCGGGCCTCTATGCCGAGCCCGCCACCCGCATTATGATCAAATATGCCGAGACCGAGGAGACCCCCGCCGAGGAGCCCGCAACGGAGCCCGCTCCCGAGCCGGTTCCCGAGCCCGCTCCGGAGCCCGCTCCCGAGCCCAAGCCTGAGCCCGCTCCCGCGCCTGTGGTTCCCGAGGGCAGCTATGTAGTCAAGGCCGGCGACTGCCTGTGGAGCATCGCCCAGAGGACCTATGGCAACGGCGCCAAATGGGCCGTGATCTATGAGGCCAACAAGGCCGCCATGAAGGACGCCGATACCCTGAGCATCGGCCAGATTCTGGTGCTTCCCGCCGCGTAACGCGCGGATTCCCGATTCCGCAGAATACCGAAAGCCGGAGGGGCCCCCTGGGGCTCCTCCGGCTTCCTGCTTTTTTCCTGTTTTCTATAGAGAACGCCCGACAAAAGGCCGCGGCGTTTTCTCACGGCAGGGGGCCGCTTACTCCTCCAGCGCCCGGCGGGTCCAGGCCTCCAGCGCCGCCAGCTGCTCCGGTGTGTGGAACCAGTGCTCCCCCTCCTCCAGCACCGTCAGGCCGCAGCCGAAGCGCCGGACAAAGGTCTCCACCGTATCCCGGCTCACCAGGTGGTCCCGGCCGGCATAGAGGATATCCGTGGGGCTCTCCCACCGGACAATGGGATGCTCCCGGGCATAACGCAGATACTCCCAGGAAAGCGTCTGGCCAAAGCCGGTGGGAACCGTCCCCGCCTCCTCCAGAACGGCCTCGGTAACCCGGGCCCAGTCCATCATGGTCTCAATGAGCCGGGCCATGTCCAGCACCGGGGAGACGAACAGGGCCCGCTCCGGCGGCGCGTCTCCCATGGCCAGCATGGAAAACCACGCGCCGATGCTGTCCGCCCGGAGGTCCAGGCGGGACCAGCGGCTCCGGGCCCAGTCCGCCGCCGCCTGAATATCCGGCACGGCGTGCCAGGGGTCAAAGCCGGGCTGTCCGGCACGCTCCCCATGCTCCGGCAGATCAATGCTCAGCACCTGCCGCCCCGCCGCCGCGGCAAGCTCCGCGAAGCCGGCGGCATATTCCTTGCCGCCTCCCTGGCCGTGTATGTAGAGGCATCCCCGCTCCCCGGGCGGGCCCCAGAGAATGGCCGGGATTTCTCCCAATAAAAAGCGCGTCTGCTCCATGAACGTCTCTCCTTCCGGCGGCGCATAGCCGCCGGCTCTCATTCTACCAGATGCCCGTCCGTTCCGCAAGGGCGGTTTTCCCGAAACCCGAAAACGCGAAAGCTCGAAAGGATCGAAAAACTCGAAAAGAGGGGAAAAAACTCTTTACTTCTGGTAGCTCCTTTGGTAGACTATACGGTACGTATTTGAGCCTGTACCTAAAGGAGCGAGAAACGATGAAATCCGAATTTTCACGAACCCTGTCCCTGCTGCGGCAGGAGAAGGGCGTCAGCCAGCGGACCGCCGCCCAGGCCCTGGGCATCTCTCAGGCCCTGCTGTCCCACTATGAGAACGGCATCCGGGAGCCGGGTCTGGCCTTTGTGGTGAAGGCCTGCGACTATTACAGTGTTTCGGCGGACTTTATCCTGGGGCGCACCCTGTCCCGGGAGGGCAACATGCTGACGGAGCAGGACATTCTGGACGCCGCCGAGCCGGGGAACAACATCCGGGGCAGCGTCCTGGCCACCCTTCAGAGCAAGCTGATTTCCGGCGCGGCGGGGGTCCTCTTCGAGCTTCTGGGAAAGCTGGGAGACAAGGCCGCCATCAACGCCGCCGCCGCGTACCTGGGCAGCGCCGTCTATCAGCTCTACCGGCACATTTATAAGGTCTCCGGGGCCAACGAGACCTATTTTGCCCTGACGCCCGGCGCCTGCGCCATGGGCATGGCGGACGCGGACATGAAGCTGTCCGAGCACCACTATGTCCAGGCCCTCCAGGCCCTGGACCCCCGGAAAACGGAGTTCCCCGACCTGTCGGCGGGGGCTGTCAACGCCGCCTTCCCCGGCCGGTGCCAGAGCCTGACCCAGGTCCTCAGCACCGCCGACGCCCGGCTCACCAGCCTGTCCCGCCAGTGAGATGAGTTTTCAGTCCTTTGGCTTTCTGGCCTTCCTGGCCGTAACGGCAGGCGTCTGTCTCCTTCCAGGCGGCAGGCGTTTCCGGCTGGGCTTCCTCACCGCCGCCTCCCTGGTCTTTTACATAGCGGGAGCCGGCTGGCGGGGTCTGGCCGTGCTGGTTCTGGGCCTCTGCGTCAGCGCCGGGGCCGTCCGCTATGCGGAGCGGACCGTCTCCGTCCCGGCCGGCGGACCCGGCGGACCGGACCGTCGGGACCCCCGGGTCCGGCTGGTCTTCGCCTTGGCGGCGGCGTGGCACATCGGCGTGCTGGCGGTCTTCAAATACAGCGGCTTTCTCACCGGCGGCCTCCTCTCCGTCCCCTGGGCCCCTCTGGGGCTGAGCTTCTTCACCTTTCAGCAGCTCTGGCTGCTCCACGAGACCGCCCATGGCCGCTTTCATCCGGAGCACTGGGACGAGCTGCTTCTATACGGCTTTTTCTTCCCCACCGTGGTCTCCGGTCCCATTCTGAAGCCCCAGGCCTTTTTTCCTCAGCTCCGCGGGGAAACCCGGCCCTGCGGCCAGGACCTCGCCGCCGGCCTCTACGCCATCGCCGCAGGCACCATGAAAAAGGTGCTGCTGGCGGACAATCTGGGCGTGGTGGTGAACAACGGCTGGGCCCGGCTGGGGGACCTCAGCGCCCCCGCCGCCTGGCTGGTAATTCTGGGCTATACTTTGCAATTGTACCTGGATTTCTCCGGCTACTGCGACATCGCCGCCGGGGCGGCCCGGCTGTTGGGCCTCCGCCTGCCGGTGAATTTCCGCTCTCCCTACCGGAGCCTCTCCGTGGGAGAGTTCTGGAAGCGCTGGCACATCACCCTGACCAGCTTTCTCCGGGAATGCCTTTACTTCCCTCTGGGGGGCAGCAAAAAGGGCCCCGCCCGGGCATACCTGAACATCCTGATTGTGTTTCTGGTCAGCGGCCTGTGGCACGGGGCGGGCTGGACCTTCCTGGTCTGGGGCGGGCTCCACGGCCTGGCCCAGATTGCCGAGCGGCTCTGGGGGAAGGGGCGGGACCGTCTGCCCGTTCTGATTCGCTGGGGGCTGACCTTCGCCTTTGTGAATCTGGCCTGGGTGTTTTTCCGGGCCCCCGGCCTGGGCGCGGCGGGAGAGCTGCTGTCCGCCGCCGCTGCCGGCGGGCTGGCCCGGCCGGACGCCTGGCTGCTGGAGGGGCTTTTGACCCGGGAGACCATGGCCCTGGGGATGCTCCTCCCCGCCCTGAAGCCCTGGATGAACATTTTGCGGCTGGTTTTGCTGTACGGGGCGGCTTTGACGGTGGTTCTCTGGCCCCGGAATGTTTTGGAGCGGATGGAGGACTTCCGGCCCGCGGCCTGGCGCTGCGCCCTGCTGGCCCTGGGGCTGAGCTGGTCCATCCTCTCCTTCTCCAATGTGGTTACTTTCATCTATTCCAATTTTTAAGCTTGTTCCTATTCACTTCATGTTCCCAAAGGGACGCATCAAAAAGCTGCGAGGAGAACCAACATGGCATATTATACGGTTTACTGGCCCCAGGATCGGGTGGAAGAACTAAAAAAGGCGGGGGACACAGGACCCATCAAAGTGATCTATGGAAGCATCCATTCCCGGATGCCCACCATCGTCTCTGTCAAAACAGGGGATGTGGTATTTCCTGTCACCCTGGTAAAAAAGAAGCTGTATGTCATGGCCCGCCTGCCGGTGACGCACAGGGAACGCGCCTTTGATTACTGTATGCGGGAGCTGGGGCGCCAGTATGGCGCGCTGATTCCCGATGGGGTCGCCGTGAAGGAGTCGGATACGTTCTATTATATGCCTGGAAAAAGCTTTAATTGTGCCGAAGCCATACCGGAAGGCGTACAGATTGTAACGCAGTCCGAAAAACCCCACCTGCTTCACCAGGAGCCGTTTAATTGCTGCTCTCAATGGGCGGTCTGGGGGAATGAGGGAAGCGGCATAGAGCCCCGGCCCCTGCCGGGTGAAGTGATTCCGGCGCTCCGTTTCGGTTATCCCAAGAGTAAGGAAAAAGCCCTGAAGCTGGACAAAAATGGAAATGTGTTGTCCATGAGCCTTACCGCCACCCGGCGCATGTCCGAAGAAACTGCTAAAATATTTGAAGAACTTTTTTGACTCCAAAGCTTTAGAAATGGGATGTATCATGAATCGAGCCTATCGACGCTGGGCGGCGGCTTTTTTGGCGCTGGCGCTGACGCTTCTGGCCCTCTGTGCCGGAGCGGTGTACACCGTGGACCCCTGCCTCTATTACCGGATGCCGGAGAACTGGCAGCCCGTCTTTTTCAGCGAGCGCTACCAGGCGGCGGGACTGGTGAAAAACGTCCCGGCGGACACCGTCATCATGGGAACCTCCATGACCGCCAACTACTACGCCAGTCAGGCGGAAGCTGCCTTCGGCGGCACGGCCCTGCGCGTCACCATACCCGACGGCTATTTCAGCGAGTTCGACCAGGTGGCCGGCGCCCTGTTCCGGAGCCAGACCCCCAAACGGCTGGTCTTCGGCCTGGACCTGAACATTTTGATTCGGGACGAGAGCGGCGTCACCGGGGCCATGCCGGACTATCTCTATGACCAAAACCCCTTCAACGACGTGAAATACCTTCTGAACAAGGACACCCTGTATTACAGCCTCTATACTCTCCTGGCCAACCGCTGGGACCAGGGGGAGACCCTGGACGAGAGCTTCGTCTGGGACACGGGCATCTGGTGGAACCACATCACCGCCCTGGCGGGCTATGAGCGGCCGGACCCCGTATCGGAGCCCCTGGCGGCGGACGCCTACCAGACCCGCACGGCGGACAACCTCCGCGTGCTGGAGGGCTGGGTCCGGGAACACCCGGAAACGGAATTTGATATCTTCTTTCCGCCCTACAGCCTGCTGTTCTGGGACCGGTGCCTCCGTCTGGGGGAGCTGGACGCCCGGCTGGCGGCGGTGGAGCAGACGGCGGAGACCCTGTGCGCCTATGAAAACGTGAAGCTCTACGGGCTCCTCTTCGACAAGGAGATTGTGGGAAATCTGGACTATTACGGCGATTATATCCATCACTCCAGCGAGGCCGCCGGTATGGTGCTGGAGCGCATCGCGGAAAACAAGGACCTGCTGACGGCAGAAAATATTCGGGAAACCCTGGCGCAGTGGCGGGATTTTGTGGTAAACTATGACTACGAGCAATTCTGGGACCACGACTTCTGGGTGTCCTGGAACGAGGCCCACCGGAGCCCTCAGAGCTGACGGGGGATAGAAGGGAGGACGCGGATGGGGCTTTTTCTGTATGTGCTGGCGTTTCCAGGCGGGAAGGAGGAGACCTGCCGTGCCGCCCTGGGGCGCAAGCTTGAGAACCACGACCACAATATCTGGCCGGACAAATGCTATTGGCACATGTTCCCGAAGGGCCCAGCCGTCCAGCTCAACGATGGAGCGGTGGGTCTGGACTACGCGGAGCCGCTGTCACGGGTGGTAAGCTGTCCGGTGCTGCTGGCCTATATCTACGACGACGACTTCTGGGGCTATGAGCTCTGGCACAGGGGAAAGGAGCTGGACCGGTTCGCCAGTCTGCCGGACTACTTCGGCCAGGGGTCCCCGCCCAGTAAGCCCGGGGATGCGGAGCTGGTGGCCAGCCTCTTCGGCGTGGAGCCGGAGCGGATTGCCCGCTACCTGCTTCCTTGGGAGGATGAGGACACCGGCAACCGTGCGTACCACGAGGACCAGGCCGCCGCCGGGGACTCCTGGCAGATGGCGGATTTTCTGGGGGCCCTGGGCTTTGACTACGATCTCCTCTGCCCGCCCCCGCCGCCGGAGCCTGAACCGGAGCCGGAGCCCAGCCGGTCCGCTCCCCCGCCGGAAAGCGGGTGGCAGTTCCACGGTGCAGAGCTGCTGGATTTTTGCCGCAACACCGCTCCTCCGCCGGAAAGCGGGTGGCACTTCCTTCCGCCGGGGGCGTATCTGGAGGACACGCCGGACCTGCCCAACGCCCTGACCAGCCGGGACTATGCCCTCCAACGCCTGGAAGCGCTGGGTGAGGCCTTTGGGGAGCTTCTGCCCCTGTTGGAATATGGGAAGTACCAGGAGGCCATTGCCCGCCTGGGCGTGGCGCTCCAGACCGCGCCGGAGGCGGCGGGGCTGTATCTCCTCCGGGCCTTTTGCTGGGCCCAGCTGGAAAAGACCAGCGGCAGGAGCCGGAGGTACGAGACAGAACAGGACCTGGGGAAGGTCCTGGAGCTGGAGCCGGACAATGTCATGGCCCTCCGGGCCCGGTGTCCCACCACCGCCACCAGCGCCCGCTATCCCCGTCACATTCAGGACCTGACCCTGCTCATGGAGGCGGACCCGGAGAACCGGGACGTCTACCAGATCAGCCGCGCCTACCGCCACTATTGGACCAAAAACAGCGCCGCCGCCCGGGCGGACCTGGAGGAGGTTCTGCGCCGGGGCCGGACAAAGACGGTGGACCTGGTGTATCTCTGCGGCGAATTGAAGCTGCCGGGATTTTAAGAACCTGTATTCACAACCGCCGAACGCTGTCTGGACGGCCTTTTTCCCGCCATACCGCGCCGGTTTCCCTTACAAACTTAAGAGCCTGTTTAAAAGGAGACGCCCATGAAAAAATTTCTGCCGGTATTCCTTGCCCTTCTCATTAGCGCAGCCCTTGGGATTCTGTTTATACTGCCGGGCTTTCAGAAGCGGACAGACGTCTATCTCCAGGACTTCTCTGTCTCCGGGGACGGGTCCGCCGTCACGATTGAGACGTTTCTGACCGGCTCCATGGGCTATATCCGGGCCATGGAGGCCAAACAGATAGGCGATGAAATCCACTGCTCCTTTTACCGCACCTTCGGCGGGCTGAACAGCCGCCTCGGAGCCAAGACCGCCTTTGAAATCCGGCTGGACCATCCCGCTGAACGTATCTACTTCGACCGGGGAACGAGTTTCGGCCAGCTGGTTCTGGAGCGGGACGCGGACACCGGCGCTTGGGCGTCTGCGTCCCCTCTTCCCCAATGATGCCCCTTTCCCAAAAGGCGTTTCCATACGATATCACAGGACTGTTTCCGCAATTTCTGTCCTTTTTTCTCCCATGCTGTCGGCCGGAACCCCTGACAATTTGACGGCTCACAGGTTGAAACCGAACCTTGTCCATGATATAATCAGTGGGGTAAATCCCGGTTTGATGGGGAGGCGAACGGGCGGTGAAGCGGAAAAAGACCCTCATTCCAGGCGCGGCTGTCTTAATTGTTTTGGCGCTTTGCCTGAATGTCGTTATCACGCAGAAATCCATCCAAACGCGCACCTATGCCGAGCTTGCATCCAGAGGCTGCACCCCCCAGGATGTCAGCGAGCTCAGCATCCATCACTCGTATTTAAACAGGATTCTTGGCTATAACGAATGGAGTATATCTGTGGAGTTTAAGAAGGAGCCTGATATTCTGTTTGGGTTCACATATCAAGATCATAAAGTGGTGTTTGAGGGCATACGCTCCACGCCCGCGCTTGACAAAGAGGAGACTTTGGAGTATGGGGAACGGTATGAAAACGGAACCTTATTATCGGAATAAATTCCGGTTTTCGGGCCGTTTTTCAGCATGGCTCACTGCCCGCGCCGTCATTTTGACGGAAAGCCGGGAAACACACAATTCCGCAGCTTCACGCTGAAGCACTTTATTTGCAGTCCCCCGGCGGACTTGCCCAAGGAGGCTTTTCCATATGATTCAACAGGACCACATCCGCAATTTTTCCATCATCGCCCACATCGACCACGGCAAGTCCACCCTGGCGGACAGGCTGCTGGAGGCCTGCGGCGCCGTCTCCCAGAGGGAGATGGAAAGCCAGCTTCTGGACAACATGGACCTGGAGCGGGAGCGGGGCATCACCATCAAGGCCCGGGCCGTCCGGCTGAACTACCATGCCGCCGACGGGGAGGACTACACCCTGAACCTGATTGACACGCCGGGCCACGTGGACTTCAACTATGAGGTTTCCCGGTCCCTGGCAGCCTGTGAGGGGGCGGTGCTGGTGGTGGACTCCACCCAGGGCGTGGAAGCCCAGACCCTGGCCAACACCTACCTCGCCATGGAGCACGACCTGGAAATTCTCCCGGTCTTCAACAAGATCGACCTCCCCGCCGCCGACCCCGCCAGGGCCAAACAGGAGGTGGAGGACATCATCGGCCTGCCCGCCCTGGACGCGCCGGAGATTTCCGCCAAGAACGGCGTCAATATCGGCGCGGTTCTGGAGGACATTGTTAAGAACGTCCCGCCTCCCCAGGGGGACCCGGACGCTCCGCTGAAGGCCCTGATTTTCGACAGCCAATATGACAGCTACCGGGGCGTCATTGTATACATGCGCGTGATGGAGGGCGGCCTCAAAGCGGGACAGACGGTGAAGATGATGGCCTCCGGGGCCTCCTACCAGGTGGTGGAGTGCGGACGCCTGCTGCCTCTGGGTCTGGAGCCCTGCGGGCAGCTCCAGGCCGGCGAGGTGGGCTATTTCACCGCGTCCATCAAAAACGTGAAGGACACCCGTGTGGGCGACACCGTCACCGGCGTGGACCGCCCGGCGGAGGAGCCCCTCCCCGGCTACCGCCCCGTTCAGCCCATGGTCTACTGCGGCATCTACACCGAGGACGGGTCCAAGTACCCGGACCTCCGGGACGCTCTGGAAAAGCTCCAGCTGAACGACGCGTCCCTCTCCTTCGAGCCGGAGTCCTCCGTGGCCCTGGGCTTCGGGTTCCGCTGCGGCTTTCTGGGCATGCTCCACATGGAGGTGATTCAGGAACGCCTGGAGCGGGAATTCGACCTGGACCTGGTAACGACATTACCCTCCGTTATCTACAACGTATATAAAACAGACGGTACTCTCGTAAAGGTGGACAATCCCCACAACTACCCGGACCCCGCCTCCATTGAGCGGGCAGAGGAGCCCTATGTAAAGGTCTCCATCATCTCCCCCAACGACTATGTGGGCAACATCATGCCCATGTGCCAGGACCGCCGGGGAGAATTCAAGGATATGCAGTATCTGGACACCCACCTGGTAGAGCTCCACTATCAGATGCCCCTGAACGAAATCATCTATGATTTCTTCGACACCCTCAAGGCCAACACCAAAGGCTATGCCTCTCTGGACTACGAGCTTTCCGACTACCGCCCCAGCGAGCTGGTGAAGGTGGACCTGCGGCTCAACGGCGAGGGCGTGGACGCCCTGAGCTTCATCGCCCACAAGGACAAGGCCTATCCCCGGGCCCGGAAGCTCTGCGAGAAGCTGAAGGAGAACATCCCCCGCCAGCTCTTCGAGGTGCCGGTCCAGGCGGCCATCGGCGGGCGGGTCATCGCCCGGGAGACGGTGAAGGCCATGCGGAAGGACGTGCTTGCCAAGTGCTACGGCGGCGACATCACCCGGAAAAAGAAGCTGCTGGAGAAGCAAAAAGAGGGCAAAAAGAAAATGCGAAGTCTGGGCAGCGTCCAGATTCCCACGGAGGCTTTTCTGGCTGTGCTCAAGCTGGACGAATAGATTCCGGCCAAAAACGAATAGAACCGAAATAGGAACCCCCCGGCAAAGCCGGGGGTTCTTCATAGACGGGCAAAGCCCTATGTTACCAGCGAGCGCGTCCCG
>ERZ808037.1421-NODE-1421-length-15624-cov-31.139834_pt1 | contig 15624 bp, 9 predicted proteins | sample MGYA00380190_ERZ808037 | MGnify/ENA primary metagenome ERZ808037 (study PRJEB31490, sample SAMN06133399) | mouse gut metagenome | isolation source: J9 | host: mice | place: China: Chengdu | collected 2015-05 ... | reverse complement strand
AAATCTTCGCAGTCCTGCAAAATCAGCTTTCCCAGATGTATTTGTAAAAATCCAAAGAAACTGAAGGCCGGAATTTGCAAAAATCCAAAGAAACTGAAGGCCGGAATTTGCAAAAATCCAAAGAAACTGAAGGCCGAAATTTGCAAAAATCCAAAGAAACTATGAGCCGGTTTGGGGGTGAAAGATTGGAGGATAGTTAAACCATCAGCGCTTCTGGCTATCTAAAGGTAAAAGCTAAAACCCCAAGAAAGGAGGAAAAAGCCATGAAAAGATTCTTTACCCTACTGATTGTTACTACTTTAACGTTAGTGTTGACTTCAATTACAGCCGATGCCCGCGGCCGTCAGCCTCAGAGCAACGGTTCGCGTCAGGCACAGACGCAGACCATACGTCCGCAGGGTGGAAATCAGAATCGTGGCGGAGCCACTAACTACCGCCATCAGGGCGGTGGACAAAACCGTCCTCAGGGTGGCCAGGGTTATCGTCCCGAAGGCGGACAGCACCGTCCCCAGGGTGGCCAGGGCTATAGTCCCGAAGGCGGACAGCACCGTCCCCAGGGTGGCCAGGGCTATCGTCCCGAAGGCGGACAGCACCGTCCTCAGGGTGGCCAGGGCTATCGTCCCGGTGGAGGTCACGGCTTCCGTCCCGATGGCGGACACGGCTATCGCCCCGATGGCGGCAGGCATCATGGCCATGGCGGTTATCATCCCGGCGTTGGTCCGATGCGTCCTCACATGCATCCCCGGCATCACGGACATCACTTCCGTCATCCCGTGCCTTTCTTCAACGGATTCCATCGTCCCGTGCCCCCTCCCAGATGGCGTTATCGCACAGGCGGTCCTATGTTCGGTACCATCCTCGGTATCTCGCTCGGAACGGCAATAGGCGTATCGGTCAATGCTCTGATCAATGACGGATACACGGTCAGCAGTTATGGCGACAATGTCGTGTACCTCAACGATGTGGAGCAGATGAACTATATCTGGCCTGATGCAGCGCTATATTACAACGGAGGAAGACTGTATGGCTCGCAGTTTACCTACTGCTCACCCTACGACAACCCCAGCCGTTATTACTCGCTGTATAACACATTCAATTACCAATATGGGGCTCCCGTGAGCATCAACAATAGCGCTCTATCGCTTTCGGCAACATGGTTCGGAGCAGGTGGCCGATATGTGACCCTCAGCTATACCCCTCAGGGATCAACCTTTTACACTACGCTTTCGTTCGGCAACTGATTCCGAGCGGCTGTAAAATATGTGATGAGGCTGCATCGCGTTGTGATGCGGCCTTATCAATTTTGAGCCGGGGTGTATGCGGTTTCAGAATCGCAGGTATACTTTCCGGCCGTTGCAGATGTAGAGGCCGGCAGTGGGATGGGCCACCGGGCGTCCGAACAGATCGTAATATACCGGTGTCACGGCCGGGGCTTGGGGAAGGCTGACGGAGGTGGGTTTGTCGGTTTCGCTTTCCAGCCGGAAAAGCCATTCATTGGCATCTTCCGAGTAATGGTCGCTCCAGAGGTTGATTGCATAGTTCTGTCTCGGGGCGCCGCAGTTCATCACGGGGTAGGATGATTCGATGGTGGCATCGGTGGCAATTGCGCAGTAGGAGACGCCGTCGCTGTCGACTCCGCTTGTGTCGGTATGGGTCACGAACAGGAACCCATACGGGTCGACCGTCGACGCGCTCCCCGATTCCACATACTCCCAGCGCCCTTCGGGACTTAAGACCGTAGGCGTGGGGTTGACAAATCCGTCTGGGTCAGCTTTGCAGACCATTTTGTAACGGTCGGGATTATCCGGCGACGGGATGAAGGTCCAAAGCTGATAGTCGTAGTCGGGGCTGCTGAGGTCGACCGGAGCTGCGGACCAAAGCATATCGTGGTGTTCGCTTCCGGCGGGATAATATTGAATGCATCGGCCTGTGCGTTGATCTGAACCGTTGTATCGTGTGGTAAGCCTGTACCAGCTTTCAGGATCCGGTTTCTCAAACGTCTGAGCCGTAATATCCGGTAGTGGAACGGCCAACAAAGCCATTAACGACAATAATGTTATGATTTTCATAGCCTGAGATGTTTAATAATCTATCGCATCCAGCTATGTAGTTGTTCATATTTTTATACGTATTTATTTATTAGAGCGCGGAGGCTTTGAGGGCGAGGCCGGTGCGCTCGGACAGACCGAAAAGCAGGTTGAGCAGATGTACGCCATTGCCGGCAGCTCCGCGCAGCAGATTGTCGCAGGCTGTGACGATGCGCAGCGCCGGAAGCGATGCGTTGAGCTCCGATGTGGGGTAGGAGAGGTTGATCAGGCATTTGTTGGTATTGGCTACGTCGGCCACTGTCGGTACGAAGTCGACCGGATATGCGAAGCCGTGGTCCTCGTAAGCATTGTCATAGATCTTACGCAGTTCGGAGAGCGACATACCGGCTGCTACATCGATGGTTGCCACCATGCCACGCTGAGAGGTGTTGTCGCGGCTGAGCGAAATCTCGATCGGAGCGGCGAAGGAGGGCTGTATGCGGCGCAGTTCGGCGGCAGCTTCCATTGCGGCATCCTCGGCATCCGGACGGTGTTCGCGCGGGGCTATCGGGTCGAGGCGCGTGGAGCGTGTGTAGTCGGTAGCAGTAGGGGAGAAGGGCGCCGACGCCTTTGTGGGGACGCCGTTGGGGCGCGTGGTAGCCAGCATCGGGATTTCGGCCATAGAGATATTCACACGGATGCGCTCGGGCGGGAGCATGCAGTTTTTCGCCATCGGGAAGAGCGCAGTCTCGACAGCCAAGGCCAGGGCTGACGGTACGGAGGCGCGTGTGGCGCCGCGCACCAACGCTTTGCGGTTGTGCTCGGCAAAACCGTAGACCATATCATACTCGCCGCCGCGGAAGGCACCGGTGAGGTCGATGATTTTCAAACCGATTTCGCGGGCAGCGGCATCATAAAGATTCATCCACCGGCTGGCCTGCCAGGGCTCGCCGCAGAGAAACATGGCATCGAGACCTTCGGGCGATAGCTCGCTGACGATCTCCATGTCGGTGTCGCCTACCAGACCGCGATGCAGATCGGCCACCTTGCGTCCTGCTTCGGACGCAGAGGCTACCCGGAGGATTTCTACATCAGGATGATTTATGAGAATTCTGACCAATTCGCCGGCGGCCATGGTTTCGGCCCCGAGAATGCCCACTTTTATCATAAGATTTTTAGATATTGGTTTGCACAAATTTAACTATTTATTCCCACAGTAGCAAATCTGACTTTTCGGCCGCTACGCGAGCATTCCCAAGCACAGAATTATAAATCTTGCAGCTGCCGGCCGTGGCTGCGTGGCAATATGAAACAAGAAAGGCTGTCATCTCGACAGCCTTTCTTGCTTTATCTTTAACCTTAAATCTAATACCATGAAAAAACACAGTGCAAATATAGTATTTATACTCTTCAAACAAGTTGCACGATTGTTGGTTCACCCGGTGGGGTGGAAAGTTGTGTATTTAACCTCTTTTAACATTAGTGTGGCCATATTAGCGCTATTTTTTGTGTAATTTTATCTCCGAAACAACATAAAGGGGCAGTATGTCTGCCTCTGAGGTAACATTGCCGGCACAATCAAATCGATAAGACAATGAGAATCAACATCTTAGTTATCGACGACGAAGAGTCCTACTGTGAGATTCTAAAATATAACCTTGAAAAGGAAGGCTACGAAGTTGACACAGCCGACAGCGCCGAAACGGCTCTCGGCTACGACCTTCGGAAATATCAGCTCATCCTCGTGGACATCATGATGGAGCGCATGGGCGGATTCGACTTCGCAAAGCGTGTGCGCAACAATCCTGAGATTGAAAATATCCCCATAATATTCTGCTCGGCGCTCAACGGCGAGGACGAGAAGGTGATGGGTCTTAACATCGGCGCCGACGACTATATCACCAAGCCGTTCAAAAACGCTGAGGTGATAGCCCGTGTTAAGGCTGTGCTTCGTCGCTCGGCACCGTCGCTGCAGACCATCCGGCAGGGTGCACCGGTGATTCAAGGTGTTCCCGGCTATCAGATGCCTGTGAATCAGGCAGCTCCGACAACTCCCAAGGCTTTTGCCGCAGGGTTTGAGCCCGATGTAATCTACAAGCAGATGCGCATCGACCGGAACAAGAAGACCTGCTACATCAGCAATCAGGAGGTGCGCCTAAGCCGCAAGGAATTCGATCTGCTGCTTTTCTTCCTCTCCAACCGCGACCGCATACATTCGCGCGACGAGATTATGGATAAAGTATGGGGTGACGTGGAGGTGACCGACCGCGCTGTGGATACCAACATCGCACGTCTGCGTAAGAAGATTGAGCCATACGGGTCGAATATCGTGACCCGTCAGGGTTTCGGATACGGATTCAAATCTGACACCGAATGATGGCGCAGCCCTGAGGGTGGGCTTTCTTAAGGATGAAAATGTTGAATTTTAGCGAGAGATGTAAATATGAAAGCTAAAATCAAAAAAAGAAGTTCACATTACCAGTTGCGGCTGTTTCTGACGGCCGCAGTCTGTATATGGGTAGTTGTGTTTCTGTTTGCATGGGTAGTGTATCGCCACAAAAAGCAGATGAGCATTGAGAGTGTGGTGGAGCGAGTGGGGCTGTCGACCGGCACGGTGATCAACCTTCATAAAATCGGGACTTCGCCTGATGAATATCAGGCATTTCTCAACTTTGTGAAGTTTTATCTCGATGACTCCTATTTGACCGATATCAGTATACAGGTCTATGACGAGAAGAATCATAATCTGATAGCCTATGTGGGGCGTCTGCATCCCGATGTGCCTTTGGGCATTGACAAAGACAAATATATCACTCTCAACGACTCTTCCACAGTGGTCCGGATGGTCTACCCTGAGATGGAAAATCCGCGCGAGAAGATATTCTTTTATTCAGAGTGTCGTTCGCCGGACGGAGAGATGAAGGTGCGTACCTACGTGCCTCGCGGCGCTGAGATTGACAAGGTGCTTGCAGGGCAGCGGTCGCTGTTCATCCTGATGTTTGCCATCGGTATTTTCGGTACGATCCTGGTCTATATCTACACGGCTCAACAGGCCAAGAATGTGCGTCTGCTCCATGAATTTGCCACACGTGCTGCCACCGACGGCGACTTTGTGCCCATGGGCGACTTCCCGCCAGATGAAATCGGCGATATATCGCGCACCATCATCTCGATCTACAACGAGCGTATGCAGGCCAATATGCGCCGCGAACGCGAACACGCTGTGGCTCTGAAGGCTACCGAGGAGAAGAACCAGATCAAGCGCATGCTTGCCGACAATATCAGCCACGAGCTGAAGACGCCTATCGGTATCGTGCATGCTTATGTAGAAATGCTTCTGGGTCAGCCTGATATGCCGGAAGCTGACCGCATGCACTTCCTTGAAAAGACCCAGCAGAATGTCGACCGTCTGATCACGATGCTCAACAATCTCTCGACCATGACGCGCCTTGAGGAAAGCTCGGGCAACATTCCGCTTAAACCGATTGACTTCCATGCGTTGGTCTACAATCTGGTGGAAGATACGCGAGCATCGGGAATCCTCCACGAGGTAGAGCTTGACTGTAAACTCCCGGCCGACTGTATGGTGATCGGCAATGAGGGTCTGCTGAATTCGGTATTCAACAATCTGATAAAGAATTCGCTGGCATACTCGCAGTGTACGCACATCGGCATCGACCTGGTAGGGCGTACTGACCGTTATTTCACCTTCTCGTATCATGACAACGGTGTCGGAGTGGGCGATGAGCACCTTCCGCACCTGTTCGACCGCTTCTACCGCATCGACGTGGGACGCTCGCGCAAGACCGGCGGCACAGGCCTCGGTCTTTCGATTGTCAAGAGCAGTATCAACACCATGGGCGGAAGCATCAGTGCACGCCAGTATAAGGAGGGCGGCCTGGAGTTCATATTCACGCTCTCAAGAGTCAGGAAATAAGCGCAACCTCCATAAGCGAGGGAGAAAATAACGCGGTGAGTCAAATCATAAGGTATGATTCACCGCTGTTTTTTGATAAGTTGCTAAAGGGGTCAATGTAAAAATCCGGTATAAGAGCTAAATTTTAGTAGCCATTTTAAAGGTTACCTCATCGAGGGAAAAAGCAGGATGTGGTTCGGCAGTGCTCCGCGGGTGCCACTATGCCGCAACCCTCGGAGAGGGCCGCGACGGCACCCTCTACAAGGATGTCGTCGAGCGAAAGAATGGACTTTTACATTGGGTTCATAAAATCCCTTAAGTAAACAGTATTGGGGCGCGACCCTACCGACGGAGATAAACAATGCTTACCGGATCATTTATCAACCATCTCTTTACATTGCACCACAAAAAAACCTCCCGGGGTGGCCGGGAGGTTGGGATTGGGGGATGGTCTCTTATAAAAGAGACACCGGATTATTTCATGATTTTGGTGACTTTGCCGCCGTTGACGCGGATGTAGACCTTACCTGCGGTGGGTTGGATTACACGCACACCCTGAAGGTTGAAGTACATTGTCTCTGTGTCGTTTTCGGCAGCGATATCAGAGATGCCTGAATTGCCGTCGCACGTACCGCCGACTGTGATATATGTGGCAGGAGCGCCGGCACTCTTGAGCGTAACGTATACTGCATGTTCGCCTTTTTCCTGGGGTGAATAAGATACGCTTAATTTACCACCTTCAGCGGGCAGCTCGGTTTGGGCGAGTGCGAAGTGGGTCTTGTCGGCTCCTTCAAAATCTATTGCGATAGGTTCGGACAGGCAAAGACCGGTGACGGTTATTTCCTCGATTGGAGAAACTTCGCCGACATGTGTGATGGGCGCAACGGCAACATTCTTGTCGACGCGGATGAAGGGCGTGGTGTCATCGCCCCATGAGAAGTCGTCGATATAGTAGATTGTAGAAGTGTTGCGGCCACGGGTGGATAAGAAGTGGAAGCCGATGAAGAAAGTATCCGGAATGGGCAGAGCGTTGAGGTCGACGATGAATTCGCGCCATTCGCCTGTGGCATCAGCCGATGCGGGGATGTCGATTCCGTCGATCACGTAGTAGCGTTCGGTCTCGGGCTGTGCGGGATCGATGTAGATCACGCTGAGCTGGTCTGTCATATCGTCGGTGAGGTTATCGCCTTTGACACGGAAGCTGAGCAGGCGCGAAGGGCTGTCTTTGAAGTTGAGAGCGGGCGACATCAGGAGCATCTCGGCGGGAGCTTCTGCTGAGGCGTCCATCTTGGAATCGTAGGCAGTGACTTTTGCCATTGTGTTGCCGTCGGTGGTGTAGCTCCAGAAAGCGCGGGTGCCGTCAACGGCTACATTCTTCCATCCGGCGAGGCTTAAAGGCTTGTTGTTGTCGCCGCTGCCGGTGAAGTCGGTGGCATACTGTGCGTAGGGCGAGGTGGTGTCGAAAGTGAGCTCGTCGCCTTGTTTGTCTTCGCCGGGGGCTGTACCGGAGCATTCGCCTTTAACGACTACTGTCTGTGTGGTGGCCATAGGAGTGGAGAATTCGATGGTCTCCTGATATGTTCCGGCCGTGGTGGGAGCGAAGGTGACTTTAAGGGTGGTCTGGCCCGATTTGAGGAAGGAGGTGGAGCCGATGCGGAATGCGCCGTTGCCCTGACCGAGCACGCGTACCGAACCGTAGTCGAGCAGGTTGGCGGCAGTGATGGTCAGCGTCTGCTCCTGGGTTGAGCCGGGAGCGGCAGCGAAGTCGGTAACGCCGGAAGCGTCAACGGTGAATTCGGGCAGATTATCGGGGTCGTACGCCTTGCATGTCATCGAGGTGGTCTTGGAGAGCTCGGTGGGGTTGGCGTCGAAGTTCAGCACAGCGCTGTTGGTGCCGGTGGTTGTTGGCTTGAAAGTGATGTTGAGCGTGTATTCGCCTGTACCGGCAGGGATTTCATCCATGTCGATGGTGAATGCGTTGCGCTGTTTGCCTCCTACCCAAAGAGCTGTGGCGTTAGGCATATTGGTTGCCTTGATTTTGAGGGTTGCGAACGGAGTGGCAACGTTGATGGGATAGTATTCAGCGGGGTCGACGAGAAGTGTTGTCTCGAATTCGATACCCGACTTTTCCTGAGAAGCAGTGATGTCCTCAGCTGCGCGGACGGTGATGATACCGGCAGCCATCGAGGTGGAAATACCTGTTACGCTTGCGGTCGAAGGGATGGTCACGCCAACGGCAGATGTCCCGGCGAACGGGCGTACGCGGCCGGTTGCGGTTCCGGAGGTCACGGCCGTTCCGGCAGTGGTGAGCGTTTCGCCGGCATTGGTGAACGTCAGGCCATCGACCTGCACAAGGCGGTTGATGTAGTATTCGGGGCTTTCGACAATTTCTGCGAGAGTAACCTGTGTGGGAGTTTTGAAATCGTTCTCGGCGAGGCGCTTGCCGTATGTGATGTTGTCGGAGCCGAAATATCCGCAGAGGTAGAACTGAGGCACATTCTGCGAAGGCTCGGCGGCAAGGAGGTAGATGTTTGAAATCTTGTCGCCGGCCTTGAAGGGGGCCTTTTCCAGACCGGTCATCGAAGCATAATCTACTACAACACCGCCTACGATGTCCTCGAGATACATCTTCTGGTTGGGAGCATCGACATATGTCACACGTGCGTTGCTCGAGAAAAGATAGTATTCATAAGCTTTGGCCGAAGGCGCGGAACGGAAATTCATCATTGTATTGGCGGGCTGAACGGCCACGTTCACGGGGAGAGTGGCCTGTGTGTCGCCCGAAGTGAACACGAGCGTCTGTTCGATTCCCTGACCGGCGGATGCGTCGAGCGAGAGGGAGAGCTGGTAGCCCTGCTCTGAAGTTGCTTCGGCTGCGGGGATGGTGGTCACGGAGGGGGTGAGGCCCGTAGAAAATCCGCTGACTGTGATATCCTCGGTGATACCGGTGGCTTTGACCGTCATCGTGGAGGTGTACTTCTGATACTGATACAAGAAGAAATTTTGGGGGAACTGGGGTGCGGATGCTGTGATTGAAGCCGTCGGGGCAGGGTCGTCGCCTCCGCCCTGATCGCCGCCGAAGAGTTCATCCCAGGTGGTGGCTACGCGTATCGGGCCAACGAGCATATCGTAGTTGTTGTCGCCCCCTGCCTGATGGAGGCCCACGCCGACAAAGCCTTTGCTCAGGTCAGCCTTGCTGATGTCGGAAACTACAGTTGCTTTAGTTTTCTCTTTAGTGGGATTGATCCAGGCCTCGAAGATGTCGTTGGTAGTGCCGGAGTTGATTTCATAGTGAAGCACCACGAGATAGGTCTTATTCAGGTCGAGATCGGCCGTTTGATATTCGGCTGCCGGGTTTGTACTGCTTTTATGGAAACCGAGTTTGAATTTTCCTTCGTTTTCGGAAGGGAAAGCTACCACATAACCTCCAATCGAAGGCGCTTTACCGTCGTTAAGAGTAGATGAATAGTTAGTGGTGATAAGGCTGAAAAAATACTGTTTGGTTGTGACGCTCTGAGCGTTGATCAGGAAGCCGACGTAGATGTCACCGGAGGAGATGGGTGAAACCTTGGCAGTCTCGTCATCGCGGCTGACACATGCATGAAAGACGTCCTGAGCCGTGAGGTCTTCTCCGGGTTTGAGTTCCACCGATTTCCCGGAAGCGAAACCGTCGTAGGAGAGTTTGATGTCCTTTACCTGTACGGGACTGGTTTTGTGGGCTGACTGCAACCATTTGCCCTGAGGATAAAGATCTCCGGCAGTATAATTGAACGACTCTGTGAAGAGCATTTCAGCCGAAGCCGGCGTCGAGAACACCGACGCGGCAGCCACGAGGGCTCCGGTGATGCCATAGCGCAACTTGCTAAAGGTAGATTTGTCCATAGAAATGTGTGTTGGATTATCTTGAATGAATTATATAGGATTATCTGAATGATAGATCTTGAATGAATTATCTTGCAAAAATACAAAAAAATCTCATCAACACACAATTTAAAGACGGTTGAGCCGAAAAAAAAGTATCAATATGACAATATGACACCACGGGTTTTTACAGTGATGTCTTAGAGCCGGTTCGTCGGATTGAGGCTTCGTTATTGTCCCGGGGTGCGGAAGCGCATGAGGAGGGTGCGCTGGCCTGTCTCGTGGTTGGGACGCGTCAGGCGCGTGATCTCTTCGAATTCATAGGGATGGGGAAGGCGGGCTTTCAGTTCCGCAAAGTCGTATTCGCCTGTGATGAGCAATCCGTCGGTCGGCCAGTCGTGGTCGAACACCTTAAGGCGGTCGCCAAGGTAGAAATTGGCCACATAGTAGCGGTCCATCAGTTGCGGACGGAAAGAATAGATCGGCTCGTCGCCCGGCACAAGCTGCTGAAGCGCCTGCGCCTCTACCTTATCGCTCTTGGGATTCATCACCGCCGGGAGCACTGCCGCCTGCACCATGCAATACACCATCGGTATGAGCACCATCGCCCACGTAAGAGCTGCCACGGTCTTCTTTTGCCAAAGTTTACGCATGACTATGATGGCGCTGACAAGAGTCACCACCGACCAAAGGAACGGCTTGACAGAGCTGTCGGCTAAAATCCTCAGATTCTCCAGTACTCCATCGCCCATCGTCTCCAATGAAGCCGGGTATATGCCCTCGCCGATGAGCAGAAGTGCGGCGGATGCTATGGCCAGTAACGATGCGATGAAACTGCAGTAAGTTTCCACCACCCTCTTGCTCCGGCGAAGCAGCCATCCGATATAAACCGCTATCAGATAGGCTGCAAAAGGATAGCAGGGGAGCAGATAGACGCTGCGTTTGCTCTTGGGGAAGCAATAGAACAGGAAAATCAGCGTCAGGCCCAGCACGGCCAGCAGTGTGGGCGCATCCATGGCCCGGAAGCGGCTCCAGAGCGCTCTGGCACGCCGGCCGATGCTTCGGGATAATGTATCAGACTGATTATCATTGGATTCTCTGCGATTTTTGCGCAGGCACAGCGCGAGCGCGGGGAGCGAAAACAGAAGCAGAAGAGTGTAAGGCGCCAGGCCGTAGGAGAGCGTAAGCAGATTGTACCACCAGGGATTTTCGTGCGATTCATACGACATCGTGCCGGAGAAGCGCCCGAAGTTTTCTTCCATCGCCAGCCGTAGAAACTCTTCACCGCCCTGATTGTAAGCCGCTACATACCATAGCGCCGGAACTATCAGCGCCATCAGGCCGGAGAGCCCTACCGATACGGACGCTCGCAGGAAGCCGTTGCCCTTTACCAGCCGGAGCACCCACACCACCAGACAGGGGAGAAGCATCCCGACAGGCCCCTTGGTGAGCACGGCTCCTGTCATCAGCAGAGCGCCCGCTATGGATGGCGCCCATGAGTGCGGATGGCGCTCCCGCTGGCGGTAGAGGGCGTAGATAGCTGTGACCATAAAGCCGGTCAGAAGCATGTCGACGCGGCAGATGGTCGCCGTGCGGAACATTTCGAAGCTGCCGGCTGTGATGAGCGCCATAGCCAGCGCCAGACGCACCGACGTGCGCCGCGAATAGAAGCTGAAGCCTGCCAGACAGAGCGCTATCATGGCCAGAGCCGACGGCAGACGCGAAAGGAACTCGGTGACGTGGCCGCCGTTGAGCCAGCCAAGAGCTGCGATACACCATGCGAGCATCGGCGGTTTGTAGGGGATTTCGCTTCCGAAAGTGACGGGGAGTATCCAGTTGCCGCTTTTAAGCATCGACACGGCCACTACCGCCTCGCGTGGTTCGCCTTTGGTGGAAAATAAGTCAAGACCCAGGAACGGGATGAAGGTGACAATCAGAATCACCAGAAGCAGCAGGAAGGCGGAGCGGCGTGACATAGGGTATAGAAGAATAGTTTAGAACAGTTTCAGACGGGAAGTTACAGTCGGATTTTGGCGGCGCGGGTCGAGCCGGCCGAGAGGCGGTCGCAGCGGATGTAGATGCCCGGGGCCTCCGGACGGGCGGAGCCGAGCTGACGGCCCATGAAGTCGTAATATAGAGTGGAAACTACATCAGCATCGGAATCAAAAGGGACGGCAACGTCCTCCACGCCGCTCATCCAGGCATCCATGTAAGCGCTGACATCGACGGGTTCGATACCCTTGTGGGTAGGTTTGACCCTGACGATTGTGCCGTCGTCGTTGAATTCCAGCTTGTCGATGCAGACTTCGCGGTGGATACCCGGGTCGGAGTTGACGTAGTTGGCATTGATGCGGTGGTAGACGATATACCAGTCGTCGGTGCCCGGTACATTGATTATGGAGTTATGGCCTGTGCCGTAGATTTCGTTGGCGGAATCCTGAATCAGGACTATCGGGTCGGAAGCCACGGTGATCGGGCCCATCGGTGAGGTTGATGTGCCGTAGGCTACATGGTAATTGCGTGCGCCGGTATCGTCGACCGACCAGAGGAAGTAATAGATCCCCTTGCGGTAGAACACATAGACGCCTTCGCGGAAGGCATAATCCGAGAGTGAGCCGCCCTGCGGGGTGATTACAGTGGCGTCGGTCCAGGTGACCATGTCGTCGGCCAGACGGGTGGCGACGAGTTCGCCGTTGCCCCAGTAATAATAACGCTTACCGTCGGTAGGATCGGTGAATACATCGGAGTCGATGAGCTGGCCGCCGGTCACATTCGTATCGGCTATCGGGCGCCCCATGTCGTAGAACGGGCCTGTGGGAGAGTCGGACACGGCGCATCCGAGCGTCTTGCGGTCGAATTCCGGATTGTGGCCGCTATAGTAGAAATAGTATTTATAAGTGCCGTCGGGCTGCTTTACCTCTTCGATACAAGGAGCCCAGGCGTTGCCGGTGGCCCAGATTACCTGGTCGGTGGCGAGGTCGATGATTACGTTCTCAGCCTGCCAGTTGGCCAGATCGGCCGAGGAGTAGGCTGTGATGCTATGGCTGCCCCATCCGGGGATGCCGTCGGTGGTCGGGTAGATATAGAAGCGGCCCGTCTTATGGCTGAACATGACTTCCGGGTCGGCATGGTAGCCGGGTATTACGGGGTTGCCTTCCACCGTGACAGTCACCTGCCAGGCCCGCGGATTCCCCGTGCCTTTCGCTACATTGTAGACCACGGGCCCGGCGGAGAAATCCGGAGTACCCTGCGGAGTGGCTGTGCATCCGGGATGGAGAGTCAGCATCGGGTCAAAATTTTTGAGGTCGGTGCTCGGACGCACGGGGATTGTAATCTTACGCCCCGAGATTTTCACGCGGTCCTGGCGTACGGCCGGATTGCGCGATCCGGTGATGCCTGAAAGCGACGATGTCGGCGGGAAGGCTTCCATCACGCGGGCTGTCTCTTCGGGAGTCAGAGCCATGACTGTGCCATGGCGCGGGGTGAAGGCTCCGGATGTGGCAGTTTGGGCGCGCAGGGAGAAATCGGAGAAATTGTCGGTGGCGCAGAACTGATAATAACCGTTGGCGTAGCAGTCGTACATCAGCACCCACTGGTCGGAGTCGATCAGGCGGTAAAGACCTCCGCCCTCCACAGCCACGTTGGTCTGCTGCAGGGTGCCGGTATGGTTTTTCCACTGACTGCCCGGCTTGGTGCCCTCGGGAGCGGTGAGCGTGGCGGCTTCCGACTTGCAGATGCCGCCGAGGCCGTCGGCCTTGTAGATCATCTGATAGAGGCCGGAGGCTTCGTCAAGCACGATGTCGGCGTCGATGGTGGCCGAGCCGCGGTCGAAGAGATATTCCGGATCGGTCAGCAGGTCGGTGAAGTCGTCGTTGACATAGCTGTAGTAGAGCTTGTCGTAGGGGAGGGTGCCGTCGTTGGTCAGCAGTGAGAAATATACCATGTAGCGGCCGCGGGAGCCGTCGGCATTGGCATAGTCGGGGTCCCAGATCACCTGAGGCGCCCATACGTGGGTCACGGCGCTCCATTGCGGGAATCGCGTGGGGAAATGCACTGTGGAGTGGGTCCAGTTGACCAGGTCGGTGCTCTTGTAGAGCACGATGCCGCGGTTGGAATCCCAGCCGTTGGAGCATTTCATGTCGGTGGCTACCATGTAGAAGGTCTTGCCGTCGACTCCGCGCAGGATGTGCGGGTCGCGGATGCCGCCGCTCAGGGCCACGCCTTCGGAGGGGAGAATAGTCTTGTCGCCGTTGAGCGGATTGAATTTGAATCCGTCGGTAGATATGGCGTAGTAGAGATTCTCATCGTCGTTGGAGGGGAAGTAGACGAACAGATAGGAGTCAAGATTCTCCTGTTCGGCTACATAGACAGTAAAGTCGCGAGTTGCGGTGTGCTGGCCCTTGCGTGCTGTAGCCGTGAGCGTTACGGCATGCTTCCCCTCGCCCTTGGGAGCGAGACGCAATATCTGGCCCAGATTGTTGATATATGTGGGGTCGGACGATTTCCAAGTGATAAGTGAACATTCGCCCACTGAGGTCGGGAGAGCCAGCGACGAGCGCAGGTTGTTGATATTACCTTTGAGGGTCAGGCTGTTGAGGTCGAACTCGAGAGCTTCTTCCTCGGTCGGGAGCGCAACCACGCATGCCGGATAGGTGAAGACGGCTTTGGCTTCGTTGCGGCTTGCTTCGAGCGTAAGCGTCAGAGAGGCATCGGTCTGTCCGGCTTGCGGGCGGTTGACATGTCCGTCGGCAGCTATGACATCGGGTGAGGACGAGGTCCACACACCCGTCACCCCGTTGGGAAGCCGGGTGGGGAGGTTGACGTCGGAGCGCACCTTTGAGAAGTCGAAAGCGGCGGCCTCGATGGTTTCGTTGATGAGTTCGGTATCGGTGGCTCGATTGAGAGTCTCCAGATCGGCTGCAGCGGCAAGCGAGGCAACATCAGCATCGGCAAGAGCCTGATTATATATGCTGAAAGAAGCGTAACGGGCGCCTTTAAGCATCACATCGCCGCCATAGGGGGAGCGGCCCAGCCAGTTCTGGGTTGTCATCCCTAATTCCGAGGGATGGATCGACACAGGAGCCGAAGCGAGAAGCTCGCCGTCGAGGTAAATTTCTCCCTTGTCGCCCCGGCGCACCATAGCTAAATTGACCCATCGGCCCTGAGGCAGGCGCCGGTTGGCCGATACGGTGCTTTCGCCCGTCCAGTTGGTCAGGGTGATGGAGCAACGCATCTCGTTGGCTCCGAAAAACAGATAGCCGCTGTCGGAGGAGTTGCCGAAATTGAATACAAAATTGCCGTTCTGTCCCAACTGGGCGCTTTCGGGCACGAATACTGTGGTGACAATGCTGAAATCGGAGTCGAGGCTGCCTATGACTTTGCCCATCGAGGAGCCGAAGTCGAAATAACCGCCGTCGAATCCCAGGTCGAGCACCTGGCGGTCGCCTAAAGCGCGAAGCGCTGCGCCGCCAGCGGGTGTGCCGGTGTATTGGCTTGAATCATCGGCTGAAGAGGTGAAAGCGAAGTGAATGATAGGGTTTTCAGTGGCGTAAATCTCTGCGCTACAAAATGATAATGCGAAAGCCAGCGCTGCGGTCATAAGCCTTTTCATGTCGGGCAAGGTATAAAGAATTTAAGGTTGGAGCAGAATAATCTGATGTCTGCTGATTGTTTAAGAGTGCAAAAGTAACACTTAATCCTCAGAAATGCCAAATGTTATGAGTGTATTTTATTAGAAAATGGGTGGAAAGATTCCAATAAGAAGTGCAACGGCATTCTCCTCACTCTCCCTCAGGGGAAGGCCGCGCGCCGAGGGGGCTG
>ERZ808037.1419-NODE-1419-length-15651-cov-3.542443_pt1 | contig 15651 bp, 17 predicted proteins | sample MGYA00380190_ERZ808037 | MGnify/ENA primary metagenome ERZ808037 (study PRJEB31490, sample SAMN06133399) | mouse gut metagenome | isolation source: J9 | host: mice | place: China: Chengdu | collected 2015-05 ... | reverse complement strand
GGATTTGAACCCTCGCGCCGGTTGCCCGACCTACACCCTTAGCAGGGGCGCCTCTTCGGCCTCTTGAGTATTTCTCCTTAATCCGAACTTCCATTCTGCCAATATGTTTTTATCACTCTCCGTGACACAAGTGTTATTATACATAAGAGGAACATATTTGTCAATTACTTTTTTCAAGTTTCTTTCATATCGGTCTTTCATATCTTGACGAAATCCCGGCGATATTGCTGTGCAGCCGTCTCATATAAGTCATTACCCATAGAGTCCATCACGACAATGACAGGAAAGTTCTTCACTTCAAGCCTTCGGATAGCTTCCGTTCCCAAATCTTCGTAGGCAATTACTTCCGAAGCAATAATAGAACGGGAAAGCAAGGCGCCCGCACCTCCTATGGCCGCAAAATAAACTGCTCCATTACGCACAACGGCTTCCTTCACTGTCTGAAGGCGACGCCCTTTTCCAATCATCCCCCGCAATCCCATATCCAATAGGGAAGGGGCATATTTATCCATACGGCTTGCTGTCGTGGGTCCCGCAGATCCGATGACCCTTCCCTCCCTTGCCGGGGAAGGCCCCATATAATATATGACATTGTCCCTGATGTCCAGGGGAAGCCGCTCCCCTTTCTCCAGCGCTTCATACATCCTTTTGTGGGCAGCGTCCCTTGCTGTATAAATAGTTCCTGTCAAATATACATAATCCCCTACCCGAAGAAATGCCGTATCTTCCCGGGTCAATGGTACAGTAATATGTCTTTCCATTCTCATCCTCCGTTCACCAAAATTCAGACACTCCTTACCACATGCCGATTTACATGACAGCAAATATTGACAGCCACCGGAAGCCCTGCGATATGAGTAGGAAATGTATTGATATTGACAGCCAGCGCAGTAGTCGTTCCCCCCAACCCTCCAGGGCCGATGCCGGAACAATTGATTCTATCCAAAAGCTCTTTTTCCAATTCACTTATATATGATATGGATGAGTGTTCGTTCACAGGACGCGTCAAGGCCTGCTTTGCCATTAAAGCGCATTTTTCAAATGTTCCTCCGATGCCCACTCCCACTACCATCGGCGGACAGGCATTCGGGCCAGCATCTTCTACCGCCTTCAGCACTGCCGCTTTTACCCCTTCGATACCCTCTGCAGGCTTCAGCATGAATATTCGGCTCATATTCTCGCTTCCGAACCCCTTCGGCGCAACCGTGATTTTCACTTGTTCTCCGGGCATTATGGAATAATGGATGACAGCAGGCGTGTTATCTCTGGTGTTCTCTCTGATGAGTGGGTCCCTCACCACCGACTTCCGCAAGAATCCTTCCATATATCCCTGCCTGACTCCCTCATTGACAGCATCCTCCAATATCCCACCCTCAAAGTGCACGTCCTGTCCTATCTCCATAAAAATAACAGCCATGCCTGTATCCTGGCATATCGGAATCATATCTGCCCCGGCTATCTTCAGATTCTCTTTCAGCTGATTCAAAATCTGCTTTCCAAGCGGAGATTCTTCCCGCTCTGTCGCTGTCCGCAGTGCGCATTCCATATCCTCTGAAAGGAAATGATTGGCTTCTATGCACATTTCCTTTACCGTTTCCGTCACCTTAGAAACGTTCAGTATCCTCATATCCTCTCCTTTATTCCACAATCTGACGCCTGATGTCCTCCAACTCTTCCTGAGTCGGCTGGCCCGGTTTCCAATTGATGCTCTGGCCATCATCCAGATACCTCGGAATCATGTGCATGTGAAAGTGCCTCACCGTCTGTCCCGCTGCCTCCCCATTATTTTGTACCAGATTCAATCCATCACATCGAAGCTTCCCGACTATGACCGCCGCCATCTTCTGTGCCAGAACAAGCACTTTCGATGCCGTCTCCTTTGGCAAATCGTAAAGATTCTCCGCATGTTCCTTAGGCAATATCAACGCATGCCCTTTTGTAGCTGGTCCCAGGTCAAGAATCACCCGAAAATCCTCGTCCTCATACAAAGTCTTCGACGGAATCTCTCCATTTGCAATCTTGCAGAAAATACAGTTTTCTTTTCTCATTCTTACGCTCCTCACTGGTTCTTCTCCATGATGAATCAACCTTTATTTTTCTTCAAAAACGAACAACTGATCAAGCATCCTCAGAATCTTAAAATCACCCTTTGCCTTCATCAAACCGGACATAAAGGCCCTTTGGAAAGTCATTCTCCCGTTCACAATATCCTCCATGGCCGTTTTTCCCAGCTGCATCTCTATATCCGGCTTCTCCAGGACACCATAACCGCACTCCAGGGAAGCCCCTCGAACCGACAGGGTCAGTTTCTTCTTTTTTTCTTCTATGTCAAAAGAATACTCTGCAAAAAAATCCTTCTGGGGCCTGAATGCCTTTCGGAAAGATGCCAGATACTCTTCTTCATTGTCTGCCTCCTCGCTGAGCATATCGCGGAACAGGCTGGTCAGTTCCCGTATATCCTGCTTCTGGCGCTGCACATAGCTGTCATCTGACACATACTGCGACAACTGCTCCGTCTCCTGAGGTGTCAGGTTATTGCTCTTCGGCACTGCGATTTTTTGTTTCACCGCCTGGTTACTTGCAGGGAAACATGCTATATGCTGATTGATAGAACGGTACATGTTCTCCGCTTTCTTTTCTATAATTCCGATATACTGCTTATTCATCTCCAACATGACCGTATTCTCTATATAGCCGCAGATTCCGCTGCAAGGCAGACCTCCGAGAATCTCCCACGCCGTGGATAGATTCAGCTTTGCTTCCCGCTCTCCGTAAGTAGTGGACATGACCACCGGACACATGTAGATTTCCGCTATTTTCTCCTTGTCCCCAAAAAGCCAGCATGCATCCAGAAACTGATACATGTAGCCCCCGATGCCGTACCACTCCACTGTGGTAGCCAGGATTACGCCATCCGCATTCTTCAGCGTCTGCGGAAGCGTGGCTATGGTATTCTTGCACTCGTACAAATTATATCGAGTAACATTGACCCTGAGTTCCTCCAGAATCTCCTGCATTTTATTGATGACGAATAAAGTAGGGTCGTCAATGATTCCTCTGCCGCCGTAATAAATATTAATGTTCAAGACTGCACCTCACATTTCACTCTCTAATATACTGTCATCCCCAGCTTGCTTCTTTTTCCCGCAGCCGACGGAAAAGACACATGATACTGGCTGCCAGAAACCCCGTGAGCAATCCACCCACATGAGCCACATTGTCAACATTCTGCCCTGTAAAACCGCTGTACAGGGAATATACTATCATCAGCAGCACTCTGGCCGGTGTCACATTTTCCATTTTTCTGCCCGAAAACAGCACCATGGCTAACAATACTCCATCCAGTCCGAACACTGCGCCGCTGGCACCTAACGAAGAGGTCGGATCCCCATGCAGTGCCCTCACCATAAGCGAAAGAACATTCCCGCCGATGCCCGAAAGGAAGTACAGCACCGCATACCAGATATGCCCCACCTCTTTTTCAATCATAGATCCAAGAAAGAACAGTATCATCATATTGTTAAATAAATGGCTCATCCCGCTATGAAGAAACATTGCCCACAAAATCCGGCCATATTCATTTTCCGCAAGCACACTGTACACATCCAGCATACCATTTTCATATAACAGATTGTCCGTGAAGTGGCATAAAATAAACACGACAACATTGGCCGCCACCAGAACTATACTCATAATAGGTTGGAACTTCAATGACCGCAAGAATCTCTTTCCTCCTAGCATTTCTTCTGCTACATTGATTCTAGCATAGTTCCTCCCGCTTTTCAATCAGTATTGCCCTATCGAAAGATAAAAACCACCTTCCCGAATTTAATTTCATCTCCTTCTTCCAGTTTTCTCTTTTCATATGGCTGTAACCGCAAACCGTTCTGGAAAGTTCCGTTTGTAGAATTCAAATCCTCCAGATATACATTCCCCTCTTGCATAATGATGCGAGCGTGCATTCTGCTGACAGAAGCATCCTTCAACACTAAATCTACCTCTTCCTTTTTCTTTCCCACCGACAGAACCGGCTGTTCCAGATTTACCAGCAATTTGCCTTCCGGCGTGAGCAGTCTGTGGGGTTGTTGGGGAAGTTCGGCTTTTTCTTCGATATATATGGTCTGTCCGTAGGATTCCTCATAGGAAGCTTTCTCTGCCACCACATAGTCCGTCATGGTTCGCTGCATGGACTGCCTGTAGTCCTCTCGCGCCTTTTGCCCTCGGCTTCGTCTCCCCTCCAGAAGCCCCCGGATTCCCTTTTTACCTGGTTTTACCGGTTTTTCCTGTATCTGCGGTTTGTCCGTTACCGATTCCGTGACCGTTACAGCCGCAGGAGCATCTTCTCTAATCTCTTCTACCGCTGTCTCTTCCACCACCGTACAGACCAGTTCCGGCATCTTAGGCTTTTCCAGGCATTCCGCGTCCTCAAAAATCTGGGAATGCAGATAGATTTCCCCATTGCGCTCCAGCCGTTCATACATACGATAGACACAGTCCACCAGCCCTTCATCGTTATAGTCAATATGTTCCACCCAGAACTCCATCAGCTTCATGAACCCGCTGTCCCCATTATAATAGGGCACATAAAGGAAAGAAAACACATTTTTCTCCAGCTCTTGAAAAATATGCTCCGGATGCCAAAGCACATTATCCACATTTAAAAGAAATCTTCCCAGCTCCTGTTGGATATGCTTCATGCCCCATATAAAATCCCTGACCCAATCTCTGGTAATACAGCGATTTCCATACAAAAGCGCCAGATTCTGCCTGGAAGAAATGTCATAATAAAGATAAGCCCGTCCATCGATATAGCGAAGACTGCACGGCAAAAGCCCTCGAATCTGGCATCTGCCCAGAATACTATATTGATATCTGTTCTCTTCCGGCATATGATCCAACAGAATCCTTTCATAATTGCAATTCAGGCTTCTCACATATTCTATATTCAGCACTTTTTCCTCTACCTCCCCGCATATTCCTGGAACTTATGGCACAATCGAATAAAAGAAACCGGCGACATTCGACTATAGCTATAATCCGCATCCGTCCCCCACACATTCCCCGAACTCCAGATATTCCAATTCGGCACCGGAAATGTAAGCTGTCCTGCACCGTTTACATGAAATTTGTTCTCATCCAAACCGGCATCCAGTCCCGTAATTTTCCAGGCTATATATTTATCTCTGTACATTTCTCCCAGTCTCTTCTGTGTCTTCTGTGTTAATTCCTCAGCGTCCGAAGCATCCACAAGAGCCCCCCACAAGGCTATCCCGCCCAAATCCTGTTCCAACAGGCACCTGTCATATTGAAACAGCATCATATAAATGACAAAAAGCAGCACCGCTATCACTACGGGCAGCACCAGCGCCGCTTCCACCGTAAAATACGCATTCCGATCTTCCTTCATTGTTCCCCCTTTCTCCCGGCCAGTTGTTCATGTCCTTTGCCATGTACCAGAATCTACAAATTTATGACTACAATCCATGCTGCTGTCAAAAATGGCAGAAACGGCATTCCTGTATTTCTTCCGACTTTTCGGAAAACAAGCAGAACCAGCGAACACAGGGCCAGCAGGAACGAGCTAAGCCCAAAAAGCAGCAGACTTTTCTCTCCTCCCAGCATCATTCCCAGGCAGGACAGCACTATACCGTCTCCATAACCGGCTTTTCTGGTGGTAAAGGCTATGGCTAAAAGCAACAACCCCGGCATAACGCCCCACACCATCTCAAGATATCCGCTTTTCTGATACAAAATGGCAGCCGCGGATAAAACGCTTCCCACTATCAGCAGCCAAACCGGCAGCCTACGCGTCCTGATATCCATCACGCTGGAGACCAATAACCACCCAGTCATGCAAATCCAAATCCACATAGTTTCCCTCCGCGCATCTATTCCTATTCCGCTGTATCTTCCACAGTTATCGTAGCTTCCTTTCATCTCCCGCAGCGACTACAGGGACGATACCCTGCCTCCAAAGCCTGTTCCAGCGTCATGGAAGATGTCGTCCTTTTCAACCCTGAGCAGCCCTCACTATAATGATAACGGTCGCCTTCATCCGTGATATAAAGGACATTTGGCATCAATGCCCCAGTGGCGCATCTACTGCAGGGATAATACCGGCCACCTCCCTGATTCCGCATATCGTCAATAACATATGCGGGAACACATCGTACCGAAAGATTCAAATGAGTACACTCCAAGCTCACATGGTAGACTGTTCCGTTTTCTGTGACATAGACTGTCTGAACCGTCTCCCCGGTTTCTTCCGATTCGGACACGCCATAGCCGTTCCAAATATGTGCATAATACCGGTTCGCCAGCCGAAAGGATCGAAAGCCTGCCAGTCGTGCCCAGGGTGATACCGAGTATGTGACAATGATATCCATTTCATCGTCTGAACTAAATATCTCGCTTTCCCAAAGCTGCAGACTGTCTGCCCCGTCTGTCAGAGGGGAGGCGTTCAGATAATCGGCTCCTGCCGAATCTACCATTTGTCCTTTCACATAGGTGGCGGAAATCACCGCTCCTGCCAAATCCTTCCACCATCCCTCACCGTCCTCCGGCATTTCACCACTGTCCAGCACATAACCATATACGGCCATTTTGCTGCCCACCTGCCATAAAGCAAGCTGCAGATTGCCATGTAAGCGAATCATCTCAATGGCACATCCCAAATTTAGGAAAAAGAAAAGAAACAACGGAAGAACAATGGATGCTTCCACAGTCATCCCGGCTTTCACCTTTCTGGAAAGAGAGATAAACAGGGATGTCCCCTCCATGAAACGGCATAGAGCGGACAGTCTGTCTGGACAGATGTCCCGGGAAGCTTCCGGATTCTGGGCAGAGTCCGGAATAATATTTTGATATGTCGGAGAAGGTTTCATTTTCTTGGTTGATAGTTTCATTTTAATTTTGCCGCTCCATAAAGAGGACATCACTGTTCACCTCGCTTTCCTTTTCAATGATAGCTTTTCATCCTGGTTATTTCATACCGATAGCCATAAGCGCTGCCAATCCGGATACATGCTTCCACAGCTCCATAACAGCCGTCCAGACGAAATGCTGTGTTACCCGGTGTCTTTCGGATATCTGCTTCCACCATATTCATAGCTCGCGCCGTAATCGTATCTCTGTCCGCAAGCATCATGAAAATCCTCAGATAATCCTGATAGCACAGTCCTTCCCCTTCTGTGGCCGAATCCCCCAGGCTGCCCTCCAGGACAGTGGAAAGGCTATAATGCCAGCTGCTGCTGTCTTTCAAAAGAGGGATTTTACCTCCGGCCAGAAGAGATTTCACATCATATACGCTCTCCGCATAGGCCCAGGCCAAAAGGATTGCCCCCTCCAAAAGGGGCGTCAATCCCGGCTGCATAATCAATGTACATAATGCAGCAGCGGCAATCCTTACTTCACCTTTTTTCGTCTCATCCGACATCAGATACATGGCGTTCGCGGCTTCCCTGAGCACGCACAAGCGATTGGCAACACTTTTTAGATTCTCTACATCGCTCTCTTTCCCGGCTATCAGATATTCTATCTGATAGTGAAGGGCATCTTCTTCGTGTTCCATCCCATATCTCCCCATGTACCGCAGCAGATATTCCTGAAAAAGAAATCTCTCTGTCAGCTCCTGTGCCTGCGTTCCTTCCTCCCGCTCAATATTTCCGCGGTTCACCTGCCCTTTCTGCATTCTGTCCATAATCAGGTTTTCAGTGTTCAGCACATTTTGTGACAAAGTCGTTTCGCTTCCTACAACAAGGTGGAGAATGCCTTTTCGTTCTAGAAATTCCAGTTCATCTGTAGGATTGTCAACCTGCACTTTCCCCCATCCGCCCACCAATGTCTCCTCTTGTGTTCCGTCATAAGCCTCTATCCATTCTTCAATCTCCTTGCCAAGCTCCTCCCTCTGGATTTCTTCCTTTCCCTCTTCCAGTCCGTTTACCTCCACTTTCTGCATCCAATCCTGAAGATTCTGCAGCAAATCCAAGCCTATATCGCCCTTCACAGCATTAACCGCACTGTCGCGGAATACCGCGCCAGCATAATCCGTCAATATAGCCCCTTTTGTCAGTTCAACCTGTTCCACTTTCAATGCCAAAAAGTCGCGATATAGATAGTCGGATAGGAAAATATCGTCATAACTTAAGTTTCCGGACAGATACTTTAAAAGATGTGCTTCCGTATTGGCCTTACCGCAGGTGGCAGTCCCATAGGAGGAATCAATAGCGAACAGATTGTATTGCTTCATTAGTTCCCGGTGATACTCCGCCATAATGCTTTGTAGCCCAATATCCGTCACACATTCTGCTTCCAGTCTCGCGCCGTTTCTGCGCACTCCGTCCAAAAGCGTCAGAAACAGGGACAATATGACCGCAAGACACAATGCGAGATATACTGTCAGATATGCATTTTGTATCTGCCCGACAGTCTTACGGCCATTTATTATACAGATATGGCGTCCCACGTCTTTCATGCTCCCACCATTCCCTTTTATACGGTGCCTGTCTGGGATGTAATCTTCTCAAATAAAGTATTGATAATCTGTGTAATCTGACTTTTAAAAATAATCACCAATCCCACAAGAACCACAATAATCAGGATAATCTCCACGGTGCCCATCCCGTCCTCTTCCCTCAAAAACTCCCTGATTCCCTTCAGCTGCTTCATACTTTCCTCACTTTCTGCCGCGACCGCGGCCTGAAACAATTTACAGTTCTCGTCACATATTTGAAAAAGCAGGTACCATAATAATGGCCATCACCACTGCCAGCATCAGCACCATCGGAACAAGTAATTTCGTTCCTGCTTCTTCCCCCAGTTTTTTGCTTTGCTGCAGTCTCTCTTCCGCAGACTTGTCCGCCTCTTCACGAAGTCTTTCCAACAGCATGCTGTTGCCTCTTTTCAGATTTTGCGTCAGGAGCGCGCTCAACCGAATATATTCCTGCAGTCCTGTCCGTTTTCCAAAGTGTTCATATGACAATCCCTCGGAGATTCCGGAGCGCAGCTCTCTGCAAGTGTATACCATTTCTTCATAAGCTGGTGAGCGCTTTCCCCCTACCTGGCATTTTATCTCATAGTCTCCTGCCGTTTTCTGAAAGGCTCCCCGGACAGTCATGCCCGCTCCCACAAACAGCGCCAGTTTATGCACAATCTGAGAATAATCTCTCCGAAGGCTTTTTTTCCGCTTTTCCAGCTGTTCGTGCAGATCCTTGTCCAGGAATAAAAATACAAGAACCGCTGTCACCATAGCGGCTGCCCACAAAAGCAGACTGTTATCCTCCACTGTCTGCCGCCAGATCATGCGCTCTCCCTGCCACTCTGACGGCAGAGTCCATTCGTCCTGGGACAGGCTTTCGCTCTGGGATTGCTGCAAAAAATCTTCCAGTTCTGTATATAGCTGCTCCTCCTGTGTCAGCACAGGCGGTACCAATGTCACTTCCAGCTTCTCCTTCCGCTCAAGTCCCCCGTATACAAAAGTTACGGAAAGGTTCACTGTTTCCGCGGTCTCTACAGGGAACACCTGGCCTGCGTCATTTAAAATACCCGGCTTATCGCTCTCCCACCGGACGGTTATCGGAAATTCTCCGTACCGCTCCTTTAATGCCAGATCCGATGTGACATTTTCCAGATTATCGTTCTTTCCCAGGATATATTTCGGCAGTCCCTCCCACAAATCCGCAAACAGCCTCTCCGTCTCCTCCCTGGGCAGCAGCTTAGGCTCTACTTCTATCTCAAAATCCATTTTCTGTTGCCCGTATTCCGTCACAACACTGACGACCTTTTCCCCATCCAGATAACTGCCCCTGGCAATTGCCCCATCCTCCCTTAATACCACTTTGCCCTCTGTACTTAACTTGGCTGCCGCTCCAAACAGCGTTCCAATCAATATGACTGCCAGGCAGATAGCGGATTTCTTCACATAGTATTCCGTCTTCAGACATTCTCTGGCTTCACCGGGATGAAGCTGCGCCAAATCTTTTTCTACCCTAATCGAGGAAAATAGCTTCGGAATACGGCGGCACGCCCTTTTATAAAGATAGAATGCCATTTTATAAAAGGGGATCAACAGAGAAGACCCGGCCTGTCCCGCTTCCTCTTTCCTCGCCAGGCACCCCAGAATCAAAAATCCCCCCAGCACAATTGCTGCAATCCAATACACGACACCACCTCCTATGTCATCTCAGCCATGATTCCTTTCATGATATGTTCCCCCAGCAGATAAGCTCCCAGGTATGCGGCAAGGCAACCTGTCATAATAAGGATGCCCGGCAGATTATGGTATAAAGGCGCGAAATATCCCGGATTTCCCATATCTATGTAGAGCAGAATACCGAACGGCATCACTTTCATCACCGTAAGCTCCATCTTCTTGCCTCCCAACAACATTTGAATCTCCTGTCTCAGTTCAATCTGTCTTCCTATCTGGTCTGCAGAATTTCGGATGATTTCCGACATATTCCCTCCGCTTCGCTTTGCCAGGGCGAATATCTGGGCAAACTGCGCAATATCGTCACAGGCGCTCCGGTCAGCCATATCCGTCAAAAGCTCCTCCAGAGAGATATTGATATTCAGCCCTCTCTTGATGAATTTCAGTTCCTGGCAGATAGGCGCTTCCTCCCCATACATCAGAACCATATCCTGCCTACACTCTAAAAACGCATTTTCCACGGAATAACCTGCCTGCAGAAAAGTCGCCACCGCCAGAATGCACTCCCGAAACTGTACCGCCAGGTTCTCCCTGGACTTCTCCGCTTTCTGCCTGGCAATCAGGATAAAAGCCGACACGCCAATGGCAGAAAGCGGCACCATCGCCGCAAAGCTGCGATAGAAGAAATAAGCGAACACTCCGGTCAGCCCAATACAAAAACAGATTGCCTTCATCCGCTCTCCCTTCTTCCAGCAATATTTATGATAGTCCTGCCGCTTTAAGCTTGTCTCCATGAAGCAGTTCCCCCTTTTGCTGCAATTTCCCGATTACGTTTCCCTCCCTGTCCTCTCCGGTTTCTTCAAATAAAAACAATGGATTCATCTGAATTTCGCTGTCTCTGCAGCCTGCCAGTTCCGTTATCTCCAGTACTTTTCTGGTCTTGTCCCGCAGTCTGCCCAAATGGACGATAATATCCACGCCGGACGCTATCTGCTGCCTGATGGCCGCCAGAGGCAGTTCCATCCCCATAAGGACCATATTCTCCAGCCTTGCCAGCATGTCTTTCGCACTGTTCGCATGGCCTGTCGACATGCTCCCGTCATGTCCGGTGTTAAGACATTGCAGCATATCTATCGCTTCCGCCCCCCGCACCTCTCCTACAATGATTCTGTCCGGGCGCATCCGCAGAGATGACTTGATCAGATCACGGATAGTAATCTCATTACAGCCCTCCACATTGCTGTTGCGGGTCTCGAGCCGCACCAGATTGGGAAGTCCCTGTAACTGCAGTTCCGCGCTGTCCTCAATGGTGATGATTCTTTCTTCCGAAGGGATATATTGCGACAGGACATTCAGGAATGTGGTCTTTCCGCTTCCTGTGCCTCCCGATTCTGTCAATATAACACTAACAATTTTTTCAAAAAAATTTATGGCACCCGGACATTCCCGCCCAGGTGCCACATCCCTCACTCCATTTCATCTTCAAAATTCCACCGAACCTCAATCCTCCCATCCGGATACACACAGGCGCCCTTCACGAACCTTTCCCAGATCTCCTCCGTCATCTCCCCCACATCCAGAAAAGACCTTGCCACATCCGCCCGCTCCCGTGCCTCGCCATCCGCATCCCTGTCAATCCTCTCCGCCAGCCCCGCATCCGAAATCTCCTGCTCCAGCCTTCCAATCTCCGCATCATATCCCTTCTTCCTCTCCAAAAACACCGCCCGCTCAATCTCCCTGTCCGCCAGCTTCTCAAACAGCCTCCGCTTCGCCTTCTTCACCGCCTCCAGCGCACTCCCCAGGCTCTCCAGCCTGTTCCCCTCCACCGGGGCATCCTCCATCTTTTCCAGCCTCAGCTCTTCCTCGTCCAGAACCCGCCGCAGTTTCCGCTTCAATTCCCCCAGCACCACCGCGTCCGCCTCCGGCTCCTTCATCACCACCTGCCGGCACTCACAGTCCTTCAGCATATACCCCCGGTTACAGTAAAGATCCGTCCCGTTCCTCCTGGTCAGACGCTTCCCGCACACCCCGCAGGCATAACGCATCTTCCTCTTCCCGGCCGCCGGCTTCTGGGCGCCCACCATCTCCTGCACCCGCCTGAACTCCTCCTTCGTGACGATCGCCTCATGCATCCCCTCCACACGCACCCATTCATCCTTCGGCCTCGCCACCAGCTTCCCCTTCCTGCTGTCCACCGTGTTCTTCAATGAAACCACGGTTCCCGTGTAGATCTCATTCTGGAGCAGACCGTTGATGACGCCGCCCGTCCAGCACATCATCTCAAAGCCGCCCTTCCGGTTCACGACCTCCCCCTTTCCATGCAGGAACACCGTGGGACACCCGATGCCCCGGTCATTCAGGTTCCGGGCGATATCCGTCACCCCCATCCCGGCCAGCCTCATGTCAAAAATCTCCCGGACCACCGGCGCTGTCTCCGGATCCTTCTCCAGCTTATGCTTATCCGCCGCCGTCTTGCGGTACCCGTAAAGCGCCTGCCCCGCCGTGTACTTTCCCTGCACGGCCAGCCGCTCCCTCGCCTGCCTGACCTTCTTTGACAGATCCCTGGAATAAATATCATAGACAAGGTTCTTGAAAGCGATATCCAGCCCGCCCTCGTCCCGGTCACTGTCGTAATGGTCATTGACAGAAATGAACCGCACCCCCAGGAACGGGAACAGCTGCTCCAGATAATCCCCCAGCTCCACATAATCACGCCCAAACCGGGAACAGTCCTTCACGATGATGCAGTCCAACTTCCCCTGCTTCGCCAGGTTTATCATATCCGTGAACTGCGGCCTGGTATCAAAATACCTGCCCGAAAGCCCGTCATCACACCGCTCAATGACCCTGCACCCCGCAAACTCCGGCTGCCTGTCTATAAAATCCATGATCAGCCTGCGCTGTGAAGTGATGCTCCCGCTCTCCACTTTCCTCCCGAACACATCCCTGTCCTCATTGGAAAGCCTCATATAAGCGCATATTGTATAGCCCGCCGGCAGCGCCGCCCTTTTCTCCTTCATTCTGCACCAGCCCTTCCTTTTCCCGCCAGCTTCTCCAGTTCCTCCGCAAAAGTGTACTCCACCTCGAACCGGTCACTGCCATAGCAGACGATCTTCTTTATGAACGTCTGCGCCATTTCCCTGGTCAGCTCCCCCGCCCCCAGGTACTTCCCGAAAGCCGCCGCCATTTCCCCGTCCCCGGCATAATCCGGCGCAAGCCCTTCCAGCTCCGCCCGAAGCGCAGCGGTCTCCCCGTCCAGGGCCTCCAGCTCCGAGACATACCCGGCCTTCATCTCCAGGTACTCCCCCTCGGAGAAAACGCCGTCAGCGAAATCCGCATACAAAGCCCGGATGAAGCCGCCGATCTTCTCCCTGCGGGCTTCTTTCCCGGAAAGCTCTTTCTCCAATGCAGACCTCTTCCCCGCCGTCTCCGGCTTCCGGTTCAGTATCCGCATCCGCTCCCTTGCATCCACATACACAGCCATATGCGCTTTCAGCAGCTCCATCACAAGCCCCTCCATAACATCCGCCTTGATGTTCTTCGGCGGGTCAGCCTCCCCATAGGTAGACGAACGCCTGCACACATAAGTGCTGTAATGCCCGTAACCGTCCACCAGCTTCACCGTCTTCCGGTACAGGTTCATCTTGTTCCCGCAGTGCCCGCAATAGAGGAGCCCCTGCAGCTTATCCTCCCTCTTGTTCCGCTCCCCGCCAGGGTTCTGCCGCGCCGCCTCATAACCGGCCCTCGTCTCCCGCATCAGCTCCTGCACCCTGTCAAAAGTCCCATGGTCAATGAGCGCCTCATGGTGCCCTTCCACATAGAAACGCTCCCCCTTGTCCCTGGATACCGGCCTCGTAATGCCCCTGTAATACGCCCTGTAACTTTTGGATATCTCCACATCCCCGGTATAGACCACGTTCTCCAGGATGCGCCTCACCTGCTTCCCTTCCCACAGGTTCGTATATTTCTCCTTGTGGATCACGCCGATGCTCTGCCAGTACACGCTGGGGGCCATGATGCCGTCCGCGTTCAGCCCCCTTGCGATCTGCGCCAGGCTCTTCCCCGCCAGCCGCTCCTTAAAGATCCTGACCACCACATCCCTCACATTTTCATCCACCAGAAGGCCGTGGCTGTCCTCCGGGTCCTTCCTGTACCCATATGCCGCAGTAGTAGCAAAATAAACCCCTTTCTCAAACTGCCCTTCAAATGACGAACAGATCTTCCTTGAGATATCCTTCGCATACGCCTCATTGATGAGGTTCTTCAGCGGCACCACCAGGCCGTCCTCCGCCGCACCGGACGTAAGGCTGTCATAACCGTCCGTCACCGCAATGAACCGCACCCCGAAGAACGGGAAGATCTTCTCAATGTAATCCCCAGCCTCCAGATAGTTCCTCCCAAGCCTTGACAGGTCCTTGACCACGATGCAGTCAATCCTCCCGGCTCTCATATCAGCTATCATCCGGTTGAACTCCGGCCGGTCAAACTTCGTGCCGCTCACATGCCGGTCAACATACACGCCCGACAGCTCCAGTGACGGCTCCCCGTCCACATAGCCCTCCAGCAGCTCCTTCTGGTTCTCCACCGTGTCGCTCTCCATCTTCCTCCCGTCCTCCCTGGACAGCCGGACATACACGGCAGTCCTGTACACCTTTACGCCTGCCGCAGGGGCGGATGCCGCCGCAGCCTTCGCGCTTTCTTTCCTGCTCTTCCTCGCCACGTCAGACCGCCTCCTTCCCGTACATCATCACAAAACGCTCCATTTCCGCCGCTTCCTTCTCAAACCGGTAGGACACCTGCAGGGTATCTGAATCCATGACCTCGATCCGGTCAATGAGGAATGCCGCCAGCCCCCGGTCAAGCGTCTCCACGCCCTTATACCTTTCCATGGCATCAACCCATTCCTGCCCGGCCGTCTGTCCCGTCTGGATGTCGTCCCTCTCCTGTTCCAAGGATGCAATGGCAGCCCGGATCCCATCCGCCTGCTCCTGATACTGCTCCCGGAGCATGGCATACTCTTCCTTCGTGAGGATGCCGTCCTTGAAATCCTCATACAGGTTCTTCCGCCTCCTGCCGCAGTCCTCCGCCTCTTCCCTCAGCTTCGCAATCCGGCTTTCGACCTTCCCCGCATCCTGCGCCATCCCCGATTCCCGGCTGACGATATCCGCCGCCTCCGACAGCATCAGAACCTTCCCGATAAAAGTCTGTACCAGCGCCAGCACGCTCTCCTCCAGCTTCTTTGCAGAAAAACTATGGGATGAGCAGGAATCCCTGTCACTCTTATGCCCGGAACAGACATAATACACATACCTCTTATCCCCGGAAGGGACCGTCTTGCGGACCATCGGCTCCCCGCAGCCCCCGCAGAACACCATCCCGGCCAGCGGGAAGACCTTCCCCTTCTTCGGGGACACCCTGGTATCCCTCGCAAGCAGCGACTGCACCAATTCAAACTCGCTCCTGCCCACAATCCCCTCATGGACATCCCCCACACGTACCCACTC
>ERZ808037.1417-NODE-1417-length-15658-cov-4.585778_pt1 | contig 15658 bp, 12 predicted proteins | sample MGYA00380190_ERZ808037 | MGnify/ENA primary metagenome ERZ808037 (study PRJEB31490, sample SAMN06133399) | mouse gut metagenome | isolation source: J9 | host: mice | place: China: Chengdu | collected 2015-05 ... | reverse complement strand
AATCCACCCAAATTTCATTATGCTTTATTTTTTCAACCTGTTTCCTTCGCATTTTCACATTTAACTTAATGACATTGGTTCACCTCCAATTCGTCATATCTTTTTTTTACAGTAACTATCTCCTGTTGTATCTGCTCATACTCATTTATAAACTTCTGCAGACTGGCGCTCACCCGATCAAGGTTGTCCGATAATACCTGATTTTCCACCGTTATCTTTGTTACTGTTCTTCGTTCTTTAGCTTGTAGTTGCTCACTGCTTTCCATAATTTGTACACAAAATAGAATTGAAGGTATCAAACAGCAGGTATCCACGAGCATGAATAAATATTTCAAATATTTATATTTAAGTTTCATCTGTAAGGCACTCCTCTAACCCAAATCTGATGTCCACTGCCCTGTTCACATTGATCCCATACGGTATACGGTTCTTCTTGTCCGTCTCTACCAGAAAAAACTCCATTCTGTTTCCTCCAAATTAACCGGCTTCATCTTAAAACAGATTTCCATCTGCACTCCCTGAATAAATAAGTTCCCTATCTAATTTCCTCTATATTCTACCGCGGCCTTGTATCATTTTTGCATCATCTTTGCATCATTTTTGCATCACACTGCTGTCCTTATTTCCATCCCATATATAACTCAAACATATCCGTCATATCAAGCGGGTTTTTCTTCTTCCCGCTTCCAGTATCCTTTTTCCCCTGTGCCTGGTCATGGCCCTGCGCTGCTCCTCTTGTCCTGTAAGAAGACTTGAAATATCTCTCCATATGCCTGGTCAACCCCTCAAGATCTACCGGCTGCACCGGTGTTCGCCTGCTTTTCCTGCAGGCGGCTGTCAGTCCCATTGTGATTTTGCCGGACAGTTCTGCTCCTGCCAACAACAATGCTGCCGCAACGGCTGTACAGGAAAACAGATAACACCCCAGCCTGGTCCTGGCATGAAAACCGCCCGTATTCTTCCTGAAAGCAAAATATTTTTTCATTATATGTTTTATTTTGTCTTTTCCGCAATACTTTTGGCACGACGTACAGTTTTTTGTCCCCAAATCCGGTTCTTAGACTTGATTTTATAATTTTACGCACACAAAAAGAGATTACAGCGTTTATACCATAATCTCTTTTTTACTGGTTTTACACCGGACAGATCCGCGTTGCTCAGCTCTGACTTTCTATTCTGTTTAAGATAATATCGCAGGCAAACACACCATCCGCACATTGCCAGGTTTCGCTGCCATCGTAGGAACTGACGCACCGTTCTATATTACGTATTCCTGTTCCCTTCTTATTCTCCGGCATTCTGCCGTTCTTTATAACAATCTTTTCTGTTGTGCTGTTCGTGATCCGGATCAGAAGCATATCATACTGTGGTTCCACGGAAAGCCTGACATACCTGCCCTGCTCACACTTATATGCCGCCGCCATGGCATTATCCATCAGATTGCCGAATATTGTGGTAATATCTACCGGCTTCATGAAATTGATATCCACCATGGACGCGCTGATCTCCAGCCTGATTCCCGCCTGCTCAGCCTGCCTCGTCTTGTCGGACAGGAGGCAGTTGAGTATCGTATTATTTGTATAGGAAAGAGGCACCAGTTCCTTCATCCTGCTCCTGATCTGTCCCGCATAGCTGACAGCATCCTCGATATGATTCTGCCTGTACAGTTCATCCACCATCTTCATATGCTTGTCGACATCATGCAGAATGCGCAGCATCTCCGTATACTGTCTGCTCCTCGCCTCATAGTTCTCATACTGCATCCTCTCCTGCTGCCGCATCATATCTACCTGCAGCTTATAATCATTCCGCTCATCTGAGACTTTGATAAAATATAACATATACAAATTGGCAAAAACGATGCAGCCTGTCATCAGCATAAGAATAACAGGATTCTCTGATCCTGATATGAATGCCAGCGTCAGGACATTGACAGCACTGTACACAAACAGAACGAGATACAGCACATACTGTGTGCCGCTCCTGGCCGGCAGTTTCCTCCACAGCCTGCGGAATACAATGTAATACAGAAACAGCAGGATCACTTTGGAAAATGCCGTCACCATGCTTTGCAGGATAGCGGCGCTGTCCGGCACCTGCCCCATCGCTTCCAACAGATACAGAAGCAGGAAAACGCCAAGTGTCTCCAAAACCGCTATCACGATGTACAATACCACTGCCTCGGCAATACGGGCTATCCCTTTCCGCTCATCATAATAGAGAAATAAGCTGACCAGTACAAACACGAGCAGATGTGCGATAAAATTAAAGATAAAATGATCCAGACAGTTGACCCCGGTGAGCAGCAGGATACTGACAGCCGTCGTGCATCTATACAATGACCTGCTTTGATATATTCTCTCGCACCGCTCATCCAGAAACTGAAACATAATATTGATTATGATGCCGCATGAAAGCAGCGAGCAAAACAATAAAACCACTCTGTCCATGGTTCCCTCCCGGTAATATCCGCACCACGCGTCAGACTTTATGAATAAATTCGCTTAATCTCTCCTTAAATCTGACGGCGCGCCTTTGCGACAGCGGTATGATATCTCCTGTACTGAGCCTGATCATATATCCCTGTATCCCTGCAATCCTGCCAAGATTGACCAGTATGCCCCTGCTGCATATTTCAAACCCAAAAGGGCTCATCCTCTCTTCCAGAGCATGCATGGACGTCTTATAGCAGTATTCTGCTTTGTCTGTCCTTATCCTCACCTGTTTCTGTCTCTTTATGTATTCAAAGTACAGAATATTCCGTACCGTAACGCTGACCATCGGCTTCTCCTCACATACCCCGTTCCCGTTTACGGTCACATGCTCAAACACAATCCTGCTGTCCTGCTTATCCCCGCCGTCCTTCAGCAGCTCTTCCAGTTGTTCCCTCAGCTCCTCCTTCTCTATCGGCTTCTCCAGATAAGCAAAGGCGTGGGAGCGGTTGAGCGCCTCCCTGTAATATTCATCAAAATTCGTCTGAAAGATGATCTTGATCCGGCGGTTCCGTCGGTAGATTTCATTGCCCACATCCACGCCGTTCTTTCCATCCAGCATGATATCCAGAAACACTATCTGATAATCCAGTTCCGACTCCAGAAGTTCTTCCCCCTGTTCAAAACTGAAGATTTCACAGGAAACATCCTTCTCTCTCAGAATATCCAAAACCAGTGCCTTCAGGAATCCTGCTTCTTCTCTGTCATTGTCACAGATTGCTATCTTCATCTACCGGATTCTATCCTTTCAAAAGGGCAGCGACAAGCCCTGTTTATTCAACTACACAATACGTCAGATATTTCACAGCTGTCAAGCACTATTATGAAAAAGGGCATCCCCACTGGAAATTCGCTCCAGTAAAGAATACCCTTACCCAACTATAAAATACAACAAATATAACAAATAATTCCAGGCTGGCGTAAACTTTTCAAGCGCTCCTTATTTAAAAGGAATCACGCCGCCATCATATTTACCGTTGATAAACTCTGTGATCTCATCTGATTTCAATACATCTACAAGCGCTTTGATCGCCTCACTGCTCTCATTGCCTTCTTTTACGGCAATCACATTCACATAGGTCTTCGCCGCCTCGGAATCAGCCTGCTCGTAGGCAACCGCATCCCTGGCTACGGAGAAACCTGCCTCCAGTGCATAGTTACCGTTCAGGACAACAAACGCAACCTCATCTTTTACTCTCGGCACCTGTGCCGCCTCCAGCTCCTGAATCTCAATCTCATTGGGATTGTCAACGATGTCTCTCACGGTCGCCTCCAGGCCCACACCGTCCTTCAGGGTGATGATACCGTTATCCTGCAGCAGCAGAAGGGCTCTCGCCTCATTGGTCGTATCATTGGGCACTGCGATCACATCGCCTTTCTCCAGCGTGGTCAGATCACTCTTCGTGCCGGGATAGATGCCGAAAGGCTCATAGTGGATGCCGCCTGCATTGACAAGATGCGTACCCTGCTCCTCATTGAAGGAATCCAGATAGGGAATATGCTGGAAATAGTTGGCGTCGAATTCACCGCTCTCCACAACCTGATTCGGCTGTACATAATCGTTGAACACGGTCACTTCCAAAGTCCAGCCCTGTGCTGCCAGAAGGGGCGCTGCCTCTTCCAGGATCTCAGCGTGAGGTGTAGCGGATGCTGCGATGGTGATCGTGCCTTTGGACTCTGCCGCCTCGCCTGTTTCTTCCGCGTCTGCGGCCTCATCTTCTGCTGCCGCCCCGTCTTCTGCGGGTGCCGTCTCTTCTTCCACAGGAGCTGCCGCTTCCGTGTCCTCCGCTTCGCTCTGTGCCGCCTCACTCTGTTCGGACGCTGCACTGTCAGCAGAACCGCCGCACGCTGTCAGGGTACCAAGCGCCACAACGGCTGTCAAAATAGCTGCGATAAATTTTTTCTTCATAAATACTCCTCCATTTCTGCCCAGCCTGCAACTGCGGGCTCAAGCACAAGTTTCTATCTGAAAGCCAATGTACGGTATCGTGTTTCCTTTCCCGCACATAACTTTGAGATCCGTATATTACACGGCTGCCCCGACATACTCTGATGTCCTGGCCAAATCCGGTCTATCTCTGCCTGCGGTCCAGCTTCACCGACATCTTCATGCCCAACGTCTGGAAGATCTGCACCAGCACCACCAGCAGCACTACCGCCACAAACATGATCTCTTCTTCATAGCGGTAATAGCCGTAACGCATGGCGATATCTCCGAGACCGCCGCCGCCGACGATACCTGCCATCGCCGAATAGCCAAGGATCGTACCAAGTGCAATGGTCACCCCCACCAAAATGGAAGTCCTGGCCTCCACCAGCAGCACATGCATGATGATCGTCATAGTGCCTGCTCCCATACTCTGCGCCGCCTCGATCACGCCCCGGTCCACCTCATTGATGGAAGACTCGATCATACGGCCGATAAAAGGAGCCGCAGCCAGCGTAAGCGGAACCACCGTAGCCGCCGTGCCGTAGCTTCTGCCAACCAGCGCCTTGGTCAGCGGCATCACCAGGATCAGCAGGATCAGAAAAGGGATACTCCTGACGATATTGGCAATCACGTCCAGCACCTTGTAGATCACTGCATTGGGCCTGACACCGTTTTTGTCCGTCACTGCAAGGGCAATTCCCATAGGCAGCCCCAGAAGATAGCCGAACAATGTTGACAGCAGTGTCATAAAAAGGGTCTCCTTAATGCCGTCCATCATCATGACCGTCATTTCATTTGTCCATTCACTAAACCACATAGCCGTCCACCTCCTCGACCGCCAGGCCCCTCTGCGTCAGGTATTCCTTCATATCGGCCTGCATCTGCACGTCATCCGGCAGGCTCAGGATCATCTCTCCTCTGGCGATACCTTCCACATTCTTGGTATCCGCCCGCAGGATATTGATCGGCTGTCCGAAACGCAGCACCATATTGGCGATGACCGGCTCGAAGGACGAGTTCACGGAAAAGACGATGCGGATACAGCATTTGCCTTTCATCATATCCTTCTGGTGGCCTTCCAGTGTGCGCCGCTCCTCCCCTTTTCCCTTGACGATCAGCTCTTTGGCCTCTTTCGTCTTCGGATGGGAAAAAATCTCCGCCACCCGGCCCTGCTCCACCAGACGGCCGCCGCCGATGATCGCCACATGGGAGCAGATCTCCCGCACCACCGACATCTCATGCGTAATGATCACGATCGTGATCCCGTAATCTTTATTGATCTGTTTCAAAAGCTGCAGGATGGACTGTGTCGTCTGCGGATCCAGGGCACTGGTGGCCTCATCGCACAGCAGGATCTTGGGATTGGCCGCCAGCGCTCTGGCGATCGCCACACGCTGCTTCTGTCCGCCGGACAGCTGGGACGGATATGCCTTCGCCTTCTCCGTCAGTCCCACGATCTGTAAAAGCTCCTCCGCCCTTTTTCTGGCATCCTTCCTGCTCATGGTGCCTTTCCTGCCGCCGTCCTTCTTCCCCACGCCGGCATAGAGCAGCGGAAAACATATATTATCAATGACATTCTTCTGCATCAGCAGATTAAAATGCTGAAAGATCATCGCGATCTCAGCCCGCTGCGCACGCAGCTCCTTCTCTGAAAGCATGCTTAAATCCCGGCCCTCGATCTCCACGGTGCCCCCTGTCGGCCGCTCCAGAAAATTCAGGCAGCGCACCAGCGTACTCTTCCCGGCGCCCGACATGCCGATGATCCCGTAGATATCCCCTGCCTGAATGGAAAGGTTGATATCCTGCAGTGCTTCCACATCGGCGTCCTTCGTCACGAATGTCTTACCCAGGTTACGAACTTCTATCATTCCTGCCATTTCGCTTTGTCCTTTCGTAAATGGTCTGTCCCTGACTACTTTAGCATGAACGGCGAAATTTATCAAGTAAACTTATGGTTCTACCCTTCAAACAGCGGTGTGGACAGATAGCGGTCCCCGGAATCGGGAAGCAGCGCTACGATCGTTCTGCCCTGATTCTCCGGTCGCCTGGCAAGCTCCGCAGCAGCATGGAGCGCAGCGCCGGAGGAGATTCCCACAAGAAGCCCTTCTTCTGCCGCCAGCATCCTGCCGGCCGCGAAGGCTTCCTCATCGGAAACTCTGACAACCTCGTCATAGATATCCGTATTCAATACTTCCGGCACAAAGCCTGCACCGATCCCCTGAATCATGTGCGCGCCGGCTGTACCGCCCGACAGCACCGGACTGCCTGCCGGCTCCACCGCCACGATCTTAACGGCGGGATTCTTCTCTTTCAGATATTCGCCCACGCCGGTGATCGTACCGCCGGTGCCCACACATGCCACAAAAATATCCACCTGGCCGTCTGTATCCTCCCAGATCTCCGGACCCGTAGACTGCCTGTGCGCCGCCGGGTTGGCCGGATTTACGAACTGGCCCGGTATCATGGAACCCGGTATGGACGCCTGCAGCTCCTCAGCCTTCTCGATCGCGCCTGCCATCCCTTTTGCCCCGTCGGTCAGTACAAGTTCGGCGCCGTAAGCCCGCAGCAGCGTCCGCCGTTCCACGCTCATGGTCTCCGGCAGGGTCAGAATCGCTTTATATCCCCTGGCCGCCGCCACCGCCGCCAGGCCGATCCCCGTATTGCCGGAAGTAGGCTCGATGATCGTCGCACCGGGCTGCAGTCTCCCCGCCTTCTCCGCCTCCTCGATCATATGCAGCGCCACCCGGTCTTTCACCGATCCGGCCGGATTCAGGTACTCCGGCTTCACCAACAGCTTTACGCCTGTAATACCATGGTTTTTCTCAAAATTACCAATCTCCAGCAACGGCGTTTGGCCGATCAGCTCGGCCACGCTTTTTTTAATATTTGACATGCTCTCTCCTTCTCTCTTATGACTGTCTGCTGTTTTTATTTCCTACTTAAGTGATAGGTTTATATTGTATTGATATTACACCCTGCTTTGCGTGCTGTCAATCATTATTTTATACAGTTTTCTTCTTCCTTGCAATTCCCGCCCAAACTCAGTAAACTATACTATAGCAAACGACATAACAACAAATCATATTAAGGAGCATCCCTGCCCATGTATCCTGCACAACCGCAACCGTCAACGCTGAAAGAAATCCGCCTTCACGGCACAAAATCCTTCCCCTGTGCGGTCTACAGAACCCGCTCCGGCAGAAAAGGCACCCTTGTCAAGCATCACTGGCATGACGAGGTGGAAATTCTCTACTTTTCCGGCGGGGCTTTCCGTCTGGACATCAATATGGAACAGTTTCCGATCCATTCCGAATGCCTCTACTTCATCAATCCCGGTGAACTGCACAGCATCATCACGGAATCCGCAGGCAGCTATGAAGATGCCGTGGTCTTTTCTCCGGATACCTTGAGTTTTGATTCCTGTGACACGGCCCAGGTGCAGCTGATCCAGCCCATCAAGCAGGGACGGATGCGCTTTCCACGCTGCCTGACGCCGCAGCATCCGGCTTTCGGTGCACTGCAGAGCGCCTTCATGGATATCCTGCACACCTTCCGCCGCGCACAGCAGAAAGAAGCCTTTCAGAGCGAGACCTTTCAGGAGAAAATTTCCTGGGAGCAGCCCACCCAGAACGAACTGCCGGGTGATCTTTCCGCCGTCACCGATGACCTGACCAGTCAATTATACATCAAGGCATCGCTGCTCTTCCTGCTGGCCACGCTCTCCGAGCACCAGCTTTTCACACCGACAGAGGCAGACTATGACAAGCGTGTGGAAGACATCAAGGCCGTTCTCACCTACATCAAAGACAACTACAGAGAAAAAATCTACATCTCCGACCTGGCGGCACAGATCAGCCTCAACGAACAATATTTCTGCCGTTTTTTCAAAAAAGCCATCGGCCGCACACCCATGGAGTATATCAACGAGTACCGCATCAAGCAGACCCGGCGCCTGCTGGAAGAAAGCGATCTGCCCATCACGGATATCTGTCTGGAATGCGGTTACAATAACCTTGGCAATTTCCTGCGTGAATTCAGAAAGCAGACCGGCACCACGCCGCTGCAATACCGAAAGCAGTCAAGAAAAGTCATAATTTCGTAGTTTTTAATCAAATAAGCGTAAGACTTTTTTCTGCTCCGTCAATAAAATGAAGATAACATTTACGAACAGCGCAGGATGGCAGCCGCAGCGAAAGGATCTGCACTGTCACGGGCGGCGTTAAGACGGAGGTATGATCATGACAAAAAAATGGTGGCACGACAAAGTTGCGTATCAGATTTATCCAAAAAGTTTCTATGATTCCAACGGGGACGGCATCGGCGACATTCCGGGCATTATCGGCAAGCTGGATTATCTTAAGGATCTCGGCGTAGATATCATCTGGCTCTCCCCCTGCTATCAGTCCCCGCTGGCCGATCAGGGATACGATATTTCCGATTATTACAGCATCGATCCCCGCTTCGGCACCATGGAGGACATGGACCGCCTTATCGCCGAAGCGAAAAAGCGGAATATGTACATCCTGATGGATCTGGTGGTAAACCACTGCTCCGACGAACATGAGTGGTTCCGCAGGGCCTGTGAGGATCCCGACGGCAGGTACGGCAATTTCTTCTATCTGCGGGATAAAAAAGAAGGCGTGCTTCCCACCAACTGGCGCTCTTATTTCGGCGGTCCTGCATGGGAGGATCTGCCCGGCACAAACAAGCAGTATCTTCATGTCTTCCACAAAAAGCAGCCGGATCTCAACTGGGAGAATCCGGAACTCCGCGAGGAAGTATACAAAAATATCAACTGGTGGCTGGACAAAGGGCTGGCCGGTTTTCGCATCGACGCGATCATGAATATCAAGAAAGCCCTTCCTTTCCGCAACTATCCCCCGGACAGAGAGGATGGCCTTTCCAGCATCCAGAACATGCTTCACGAGGCACACGGCATCGGCGAATTTCTGGGCGAGATGCGCGACCGCACTTTTAAAAAGTATGACGCGTTTTCGGTCGGAGAGGTATTCAACGATAATCCGGACGAGATTCCCGAATTTGTCGGAGAGGACGGTTATTTCTCCAGCATGTTTGACTTCAACGAGACCATTTTCGGCACAAGCAGCAAAGGCTGGTACGATGCACGGCCAATCACACCGGACGATTACCGGAACTGCTGTTTTGAGGCCCAGGCCCGAATCGGCAATAACGGTTTTTTGTCCAACATCATCGAAAATCACGATGAACCACGAGGCGTGAGCCACTATATCCCCGAAGGAGAATGCTGTGCGGAAAGTAAGAAGCTGCTGGCGGCGCTCAATTTCATGCTGCGGGGTATTCCTTTTATCTACCAGGGACAGGAGCTGGGCATGGAAAATACCACTTTTTCCTCGATTGACGAAGTGGATGACATCTCCACACTTGACGAATATCAGGTCGCACTGCATGCCGGCCTGTCGCCTGCGGAGGCGCTGAAGGCCGTGTCCAGATTCAGCAGGGACAATGCCCGTACCCCGATGCAGTGGGATGACGGACCGCAGGCCGGATTTACCACCGGAACGCCCTGGCTTAAGGTAAATCCCAACTACACCGCCATCAATGCGGCGGCACAGATGGAGGATCCCGCCTCGGTGCGCAGCTTTTATAAGGAACTGATCCGGCTGCGGAAGGACCCGGCGTACCGGGAGACAATCGTGTATGGAACGCTGGAGCCTGTCTGGGAGGACAGACATAACCTGATGGCGTACTATCGGAAAGGGGAAAAGACGCTGCTGGTGGTCGGCAATTTCCAGCGCGGGGAACAGGAAATCGTGCTGCCACAGATGTATCAAAAGGTGCTGATCAATAACTATCCGGATGTGGAACCGGGCGCCGGTACAGATGCCGGGATATCGACGGTCAGGATGAAGGGATATCAGGTATTGGTATTGGAGATGTAGGAGTCCCACAAAATGTAAATAATGATAGAAAGGAAAGAATGATTATGAAAAAGACATGGTGGAAAGAAGCGGTAATTTATCAGATCTACCCCCGCAGCTTTATGGACAGTAACGGGGACGGTATCGGGGATCTGAAGGGCATTACGAGCAGGCTGGACTATCTGAAATATCTGGGGATTGATGTGATCTGGCTCTCGCCGGTGTATCAGTCGCCCAATGACGACAACGGCTATGATATCAGTGACTATCAGGCGATCATGGAAGAATTCGGCACGATGGAGGACTTCGACGAGATGCTGGCGGCAGCCCATGAAAGAGGCATCCGCATCGTCATGGATCTGGTGGTGAACCATACCTCCGATGAACATAAATGGTTTATGGAAAGCCGGAAGTCGAAGGATAATGCATACCGCGATTACTATATCTGGCGTGAAGGGAAGGACGATCAGACACCGCCCAACAACTGGGGCGCATGTTTTGGCGGGTCGGCATGGCAGTATGACGAGGCTACCGCTATGTACTATCTACATCTTTTCTCTAAAAAGCAGCCGGACTTAAACTGGGACAATCCGAAGGTGCGCGAAGAAGTATTCGATATGATGACCTGGTGGTGTGAAAAGGGTATCGACGGCTTCCGGATGGACGTGATCAGCCTGATCTCCAAGACGAAGGAAATGCCTGACGGCGAGATCCACGGCCTGTACGGTGATTTCGGCCCTTACTGCACCCACGGCCCCAATGTTCACAAATATCTGCAGGAAATGAACGAAAAAGTATTATCGAAATATGATATCATGACAGTCGGTGAGACGGCAGGCGTAACTACAGAGACGGCAAAACAATACGCCGGCGAGAATGCCCGCGAGCTCAATATGGTATTCCAGTTCGAGCACGTCGAAGGCGACGGCAAATACGGTAAGTGGACAGATGAAAAGCTACCCCTCACCACCTTGAAAAAGACCCTGTCCCGCTGGCAGACAGAGCTGTACGGCACGGCATGGAACAGCCTTTTCTGGGATAACCATGACCAGCCCCGCGCGGTCTCCCGCTTTGGCGACGACCGCCCGCAGTTCAGAGAGGCTTCCGCCAAAATGCTGGCCACCTGCCTGCATATGCTGCAGGGCACCCCTTATATCTATCAGGGAGAAGAGCTGGGCATGACCAACTATCCGTTCCAGAGCCCGGAAGACTTCCGCGATATCGAGAGCATCAACGCCTATCGGGAATGGTGCAAAGAAGGGCCGCTGTCCCATGATGTATTCTGGCCATGCCTCCTTTACAAGAGCCGTGACAATGCCAGAACACCGGTACAGTGGGACGACTCCGCCCAGGCCGGCTTCACCACCGGCACTCCCTGGATCGCGGTAAACCCCAATTACAAGGAGATCAACGCCAAAGCCGAGACGGCAGATCCAAGCTCCGTGTTCCACTATTATAAAAAACTGATCGCCCTCAGAAAAGAGAATCCGATCATGGTGTACGGCAGCTATGAACTGCTTTTGGAAGAGAGCGAAGAACTCTTCGTTTACACCCGGACATTGGAGAGCGAGCGTCTGCTGACAGTCTGCAGCTTCTGCGACCATGAGACGGCCTTTACCCTGCCGGAGGAATTTGTGGGGGCATCCTGCCTGATCGCTAATATGGAAAACGACTATGGTAAGGCTGAGATGACGTTGCAGCCTTATGAGGCTTTTGTGCTGATAAAATAATAATTGCTGATTTCCCTTTATTGATACAGAAGATCAGCCGCAATGGACTGATCTTCTGTATCACGATTAATTTCTCTGTATCGTTATTTTTCCGTAACCTTTCGCCAGCAAAGCCCCATCTCTGTAAACTTTGGTCTCTCCGTTGTTAATTTTCATTCCATATCTGTGACCGTCCGCCGGAATATTCCATAACTCCACATCCTCATCTACCCAAGAGTTTCCAAAGATAAGTTCATTTTCTTCAAAGTCAACAAATTCTTCCAGTAATGGCAGTCCCATCAATACCCCCCAGTTGTAATGAGGTGAACCGGAACATTTTCCGGTTATCGCACTATAATTTTCCGGAACAAACCCGTTTTCTCTCCATTCTCTTACCAGCATAGATGCTGCCTTTTTCGCAATCTTCCACGCAATTTCATCCTCTCCCGCCCGCTTCAATGCCAGATAAGTCCATAGTGTCTGAGGCGGCCAGATCTGTCCTCTCCAATAGTGCTGCTGCAAAAACGCCCCATCATCCCGCGCAATAGAAGGAATCATAAATTCGCCCCAGAACTTCTTTTCATCCAAAAGCAGTTGCAGGAGTCTTTCTTTCCGTTCTTCAGGAACAAGCCCTGTCATAAGCGGCATAAAACAATCCGGAGACTGTTTTCTGGAAAAAGTGCCGTCAAATTTCAAATTATAGTAACATCCGTCCTCCTCACACCACATCCTGCGATTAATCATCTCTGCCATCTGTTCATATTTTTTACGATATAATTCTGCCTCCTCCTGCTTTCCCAGAGCGCCGGCCATTTTGCTCAGCGATTCACAGTCCACTGCATACAGGCAGGAACGTTCCAACGTATAAATATCCGCCATATGATACTGCGATAGATATCTGGATTCATCCTCCACAGCCTCTTCGGTCAAATCTTCCAGGCCCGCAATACTAACAAAATACTTTCCTGTCGTCCATTGTGGACTGTCATCGTAAGTTTCAAAATAAGCATACTGAGCCTTCGCCACGTATGGCTGTACTCTGGCTCCAAGAAGTCCCATTTCCTTTTCGGGATCATATCCAAACCCAAGAAGATTCCATCCAAGTGCATCCCGATATGCCTGTCCGTCTCCCCGATCTGAAAACCACCATTGGTTCGCTTTTTTAGCTCCTGCATAACACTCTTCCGCCCATTTTTTATCTTTTGTGTGCAGATAGGTTTTCCATAATGTCAATCCCTGAACAATATGCTGAGATCTTCCTGCCGTAACAGGCGGCTCTGCCCTGAGTTCCGAACGGGGAGTTGTATAGAGCGGAATTCTTCCATCAGGAAGCTGTGCATCATATCCGGAAAGCATATTTTCCTTTGCCAGATCCGGATATACCCATGCACTGGACCAACTGCTCAAAAAGGTATCCCAGTTGAACTGAATCCCCCAGCTATCTTCTTTTCGTGTCCATGGCCGGTCCACCATAATATATTTTCTCTGTGTTGTTTCCTTATAAATAGTGTTGTAAGCAAGTAATGAAGAAAAAGCATCACAGATATATCCCGTTGTTCCCGTTCCTCTCAGGCATTCTGCCTTCTGCCTTTTTCTTTCTTCCTCCAAGGCTGTCTGCCCCGCCATAATCTTTCTCAAACATTCATCCTCTGAAAATCCTTTTAGAAAAGATTCTGCAGATCTGTTTTCCAGAGTAAAACAGAACGCCCCTTCCATGAGTAATCCATAGTGACTGCTCAGCCCCATATCATTCCAGATGCTCGGTTCATTTATATTCCGCAAATTCCCATGCAGGCAAAAATCTTCAAGCTGTTCTTTTCTGTTATTATAACCCAATCTTTCCAGCGGAATAGAATCCACTGTTAAATAAACCGCATTATCCTGCCCTTTCTTCCACAGCGAAATTATTTCTCCTGCTGTACATCTTTCCGACTGTCCGGTAAAATTCACCCACTCCTTCTGCAAACAATACGCTCTTGGTACATACATTTCAACTAAAACAGTCAATTTTTCATTCATATCAATTCGTCCAACGATTTCTGATTCAGATACTCTCGACCAGGTAAGTTTTATTTTTTCCCCAAAAGCTTCCCACTCAATTTCATAAAAATTATCCGGAATCATTTTCCCAATTCTTATTTTCCGAAAATCGAAATCCGCTGCATCTTGAAGTTTTTTTTCACTTTTTTTATAAGCCAGAAAACGAATTCCAAATAATTCTCCCCCTCTGCCAATGGACATAATTCCATTTGGATATAAGGGATCGTATGCCCCGTACTTTATCATAATTAAACCCTCCCGTATTTTTCTGCATTGTGATATAGTTATTTCCCGGCCGTCAAACTGACCGGGAAATAACTGTCAATTATCTACTTACTCAGCATCAGAGTAGTAATCTACTATCTTATAATATCCCTGCATCTCAGGTGCAGCTTCTTCCTGTAAACCGGCCAACGCTGTATCCACATCTTCTCCGTCCCATATCTTATCCAGATGGGGCTGCACAATTGCCATAATTGGATCATAATTTTTAACGTAATAGGCTTCCCTTGACGTCGTTTCTGTTTGGAACAGTGAATCAAAATAGCTCATTAACGATTCGTTATGCCAGGCATTATTAGTCCACGTCTCTTTCTTTTCCGAATCGGAATACCAGCTTTTGTAAATAGGCATCTGCGCTGCTGTTACAAAAAGATCATTTACCTTTGCAGGATTACTCAAAGCAAGCACCAGTTTCACCGCTGCATCATTGGTCTTTTCGTCCTTACTGTCATATACCACAAGAGGTTCTCCCCAGATCATACTTGCGGGCTTTTTAAATTTCGGCAGCGGGGCAACTCCAAATTCTCCCCATTCTGCTTCAGCGAGCGTTGCAATTTCAAACTGTCCCGCCATATACATTCCCAGCTGTCCATCCATAAGCATCTGCTGAGAAGAAGGCATCGCACTGGTTACAGCCGGCTTAGGTGCAACCTGGTGCACATAAATCAAATCCTGAAGGGCTTTTAAAACTTCCTTGCTTTCTTCGCTGTCAACCAGAAGCCTGTCCCCTTCCGCCGCGATATATGCTCCCCCATTGGAATTAAGTAATGTAAAATTAAATATTGGAGAATCAAATACCTTTGTACCCCATACAGAGATGTTATTAGGGTCAAATCCTTCTTCTCCGGGATGTTTTCCATTAATATCCTTTGTCAGCCTGATCGCAGCATCTTCATATTCATCCCATGTCCATGGATTGGATGCATCTGTAGATGGCGGCTCAATTCCGGCTTCTTCAAAAAGAGCCTTATTATATAGAACCATCTGACACTCCACCCCAAATGTCATTCCCCATATTTTGTCATCATATTCAAAGATTGCTTCCGGCAGTATGTCGTCAAAATCCACCTGCCCTTCAAGATATGGCTTCAGGTCAAGAAGCTGGCCCTTTGCTCCGTATTCCGGAGCCAGATATCCATTCAGTTGAGCTACATTTGGAGCATTTCCTGCTGCCATCAATGTGTTGAGCTTTGCTGTATAATTAGCATTATCTATAAACTCTGCTTCCACCTTAATACCAGGGTTTTGCTCTTCAAAACTTGCCAGTGCCTGTTTTACTGCAGTCTGCTCTCCCCCTGCACTCCA
>ERZ808037.1413-NODE-1413-length-15712-cov-4.127982_pt1 | contig 15712 bp, 9 predicted proteins | sample MGYA00380190_ERZ808037 | MGnify/ENA primary metagenome ERZ808037 (study PRJEB31490, sample SAMN06133399) | mouse gut metagenome | isolation source: J9 | host: mice | place: China: Chengdu | collected 2015-05 ... | reverse complement strand
AATCTATGTGTACTATCTTCACAACGGAATCAGTCTGGCATATGGCCTGACAGGAATCAGTCTGCTGTTTCTGCTGAAAGCCCTCGGGACGGGAGCGGAAAAGAAAAGGAGACTGGCGCACACGGTAGCGGCGTCCGCTTTTTTGGCCGTTGCACTGGGATGCTATGAGTCTTTTATGATTGTTTTTGCCATGGGGCTGCTGTTTTTGTTCCTGCTGCTCAGAAGCTTTGGGCGGGAGGAGAAAAAGTATGCGGAAGCTCCGTGGATCTGGGCGGCGCTGCTGTTTATTGTGGCAGTGTGCGCCATCGGCTTTCGGTGGCTTGTGCTGAGACTGGTGCTGGGCATTTTTCGGATTGAAATTCCGGAAAGCTTTTTGGTGGAGTACCGGAGTGTCTTTTCTTTTACGGAAATGAGTCTGGCAGAGTTTTTTATGATCTTTAAACGCTTCTGGGTAAAATATTATTTGAACGGTTTTGCCTATTTTCCCATCACGGTTCTGGTATTGGGCATAGCGGCCATACTGATAATCTGTCTCGTCATAGGAATACGGAAAAAGGATATTTTCCTGCCTCTTGCTGCAGTGGGGGTGCCTGTGCTGCCCTTGTGCATGGTGGTCATAGAGGGGAAGGAGACGTATTACCGGGCGGCGCAATATGTCCCTCTGGTGGGGGCGTTCGCGTTTTTTTTCACGTTAGTGCTGGTCAAGGAGTGTCTGCCCCGGTTCTGCACAACAGTGTGCGTGGCATTGGCCGCGGTACTCCTATGGAACCAGTGCGCGGAGATGAACAAGTGGTTTTATGTGGATTATCTCAAATATCAGGATGCCAGAAACGTAATGCTTCAAGTGGCCTATGAGCTGGAAAAGGGCTATGACACAGGAAAGCCGATTGTATTCCGGGGAGCCTATCTGGTGCCCTATGGGATTGCGAAGGACGCCTATCTGGAGTACGGATCGGCAGAATATAACCGGCTGCGGAGCGTGGGAGATCTCATCGACCCTCATTTAATAGAAAAATACAATGCCGATGACGGACACGGGTATGTTTTTGCGGAAACCCCCGTAAATTCCACACTGCGCTGGGGAGTCACCGCCTTTGACGGTACGGCTTCGGAGCTGGGAAATTTTTGGAAAATGCTGGGATATAACTTCCGCATAGAAACGGATCTCCGGAAAATCGAGGAAGCGGAAAAGATATCCGAAGAGATGCCGGAATTTCCCCGGACCGGTTATATCAAGGAGTGCGGGGACTATATTATCGTAAACTTGTAAGCGTTGAAAGGGCGGGCCGGCAGCGGGTGAACTGTTACACCGATACCGTATCCGGAAATGTGAAAATTTTATGCTTTTCTGTACGTCTGTGGAAAATTGTGGTATACTATAAAAATGTATACTTACACCGAAGGTAATCGGAGGAAATATATTTTGAGTGCAGTTACCAACGAAGAAAAGCTAAGAAAACTGGAAACCTTTAAACGTTTGATCAATCTTGTACTGGTAATGATTTGTCTGGGACTGGAAGTAGGGGACTTTGCCTACCACTGGCTGGCTCATTTTCAGTATAGTGTTGTGGAACAGCTGCGGGATTTCTGGAGAATGGGGCATTTGGCGGAAATCGGATTTTATGCCATTGTGCTCTTGTTTCTCTCAAATATGTACGGCGGAATGCGCCTCGGATATCTGAAAAATGTGGAGCTGATTTTTTCACAGGTATTTTCCACGGTGCTTGCCAACATTATTATTTACTTTGAACTTTCCATTATGGCGCATCAGGCTTTTGTGCCAAGAGTATTTTTCATGATGATGGCGGAGCAGATTGTTATAGTGGTAATCTATATCAATGTGGCCAACCGCATTTATAAATCCATTTTCCCCCCCAGAAAACTGTTCCTTGTCCATGGATACAGACCGGCGGAGGATATCTGTAGCAAGTTTGAAAGCAGGAAGGACAAGTATAAGATTACAAAAATCGTCCATATCAGAGAGGGATATAAAAAAATCTGCAAGATGATAGTGGAAGCCTATGAAAACGAAGAGTGTAATGCGGTGGTAATCGGGGATATGTCCGTGGAAAACAGGAATCTCCTGCTGAAATTCTGTTATGGGAGAAGCATACGTGTGTATCTGCTGCCCAAGATTACGGACGTCATATTGATGGGGGCCGAGGAACTCCACATTTTTGACTCCCCCATTATGCTGACCAGAGAGTACAGCTTGTCCATGGAACAGAGATTTTTTAAGCGTACCATTGATATTGCGGGGGCGCTGATTCTTTTGACAATCACTTCTCCCATTATGTTGATTACGGCCATTATCATTAAGCTGTATGACGGAGGCCCCGTGTTGTACAAGCAGGTTCGCTGTACCATTAACCGGAAAGAATTTCGGATTATGAAATTTCGGAGTATGCGGACGGACGCGGAGAAGGACGGCGTGGCGAGACTGGCACAGAAAAACGACAACCGTATCACACCCATCGGGAAATTTATCCGTAAATGCCGTGTGGACGAGCTTCCGCAGCTTTTCAATATTTTAAAGGGTGATATGTCCTTTATCGGCCCCAGACCCGAGCGTCCGGAAATCATTGCGCAATACATGGAGGTAATGCCGGAGTTTGTTTATCGTATGAAGGTAAAAGCGGGGCTGGCCGGCTTTGCTCAGGTCTACGGAAAATATAATACCTCGCCCTATGATAAGCTGAAGCTTGACCTCACATATATAGAAAACTATTCCTTATGGATGGATATAAAGCTGATGCTGCTGACTTTAAAAATCCTTTTCTGGCCCGACAGCACGGAAGGCGTGGAGGCGGAACAGATTACCGCGCTGAGAGAAGAGCGGGAGAGGCAGCGGCAGCAGATTCAAAGCGATATAGAGGATTGACCGGAGCAGATTTTCAGAGAACGGAGAGAAAATAGATGTGGGAAGGATGTTATGGAAAAGAACCCTTTGACTTAAGGCTGACGGCGCTTCGGCTGATTGCCAATTTGGATGTGGTATTGGTGTTTACTTTGGCAGGAACTCTGCTGTTCGGCGGAGGATATTATGTAAAGAATGTGTTGCTGCGCTCTGAAAAGCAATATAGTGTTACTTCCGTTTACCGTGTGGATTATGCCATAGAGGAAGAGAAAGATATCGGATCCGTTTATATCAATGAGATGAGCTGGAACACGTACCTTCATTCGCAGGAATTTTTGAATGCAGTGATGAAACATTTAAAGGAAAACAGCTTAACTATGGACAGTGACTGGGTGAGCCGGATTCCCGAGGAGGAGGTATCGGAAACGCTGACGGCCTATTTGGCGTCGGATCTGCGGGTTCCTTCCACCATGGTGGTCACAGATTTTGAAGCGGCAAGCCTGCAGATTGCCAGAGCGGTGGAACAGACTATGACGGAAGAATTCCCGGCGTGGGTGAGAGAGATATCCGGCATCCGCGTCATTGACTCTCCGGAAACGGCGTCGGAAGTGATTCCGGATGTACGGCCTGCAAGAGCCTTTGCGCTCAGCGCCATACTCAGCTGTTTCTTCACGGTGGTCATTCTTTTACTGAAGGAGACGGGGGACGATAATATCTGGCTTCCCGCCACGATCAGAATGCGTTATGGCAAAAAGGCAGTGGGAACGATCGAAAGCCCCGGGCTTTCCGAAAATCTCCAATATTTCTATGAAGGAAAAAAGAAGGTGGCAGTCTGTACCGTGCAGGCGGAGGCCGACCCCATGGAAATCCTTACTTCCCTCCGGGAAAAAACCGGGATGGAGCTGGCGGAGTGGTTTGCAGTGCCGTCCCCCATTCTCTGTCCGGAAGGCTGCAGGACGCTGCGGGAGGCGGAGGGTATCTTGCTGGCAGTGCGGGCAGGCTCCCATGGCGGAAAGCAATTGGAATACTGTCTGGAATATTTGGAGCAGCAAGGCTGTGATGTCACATCCGTTCTTTTGTGGAAGGCGGATGAGAAGTTATTGAAAGCGTATTACTTTTTCACTGACCGTTGGCGCCGTAAGAGAAACTAAGTCATTCCTTGGTCTGCGGCAGTTCATTGATTCCTGCGAGCAATGAGCCAAGCGGCTGCGAAGCAGACATTTGGCGAATGCCGCGGGGGTTACATACCCCGCTGCTTTACAGCGTTGCAAGCTTGATGCCCCGTTGCTTGCAGCGGGGTTGTTGACTGTTTGTGCCGCCGATGGCGGCATGTTTGGAAGTGGGGGTTCGGATAAGGAGAGGCATGAAGGTTCAAGTGCTGGCATCCGTCATGGATGAGACTATGGAGAATATTGTGGAGCGGATGGGGCTGGATTCGGATGCCGTAATTATAAACCAGTGCGGGTGTCTGGGAGTTCAGGAGACGGAGCACAGAGGGCATTCCATCCGCTTTTTTTCCTTTCCCGACAGAGGGGTGGGGAGAAGCCGCAATGAAGCGATTCTGAGGGCGGACAAGGATATCTGCCTGTTTTCGGACGGGGATATTGTGTATGAACCGGGGTATGCGGAAGCGGTTTCCGCAGAGTTTGAGAGAAATCCCAAAGCGGATATGATTTTGTTTAACATAACGGTGGAGGAATCCAGAAGAACCTATCACATTCAGGACAGAAAGAGGGTACATTGGTATAACTGCGGCAGATACGGGGCGGTGAGCTTTGCCGTCCGGCGGGACAGCCTGCTGCGGTCCGGAGTTACGTTTTCCCTTCTCTTCGGAGGCGGCGCAAAATACAGTAACGGAGAAGACAGTTTATTCCTGAAGGAATTTATGGGAAAGGGATACCGGGTTTATACGGCGCCCGTCACCATCGGCAGAGAGGAGTCGGGCGGCTCCACTTGGTTTGCGGGATATAACGAGAAGTTTTTTACGGACAGGGGTGTGCTGTATCATTTCCTGTACGGAAGGGCGGCGGGGATTATGAGCATGAGGTTCCTGCTGGCGCACAAGGGAATTTTCTGCAGTGAAATCAGTGTGAAACAAGCTTATGTATGGATGAAACGAGGAATACGGGAGGGCAGAAATGGGGCGTAGTGCATTGGTTTATGTTCTGCTGACCGCAGCGACAGTTCTGCTGGGGCTTTGCGTAGACAACCGAAAATATGTGCCCGGATATATCAGCGGCAGGAGGCCGGCCGGCGGAGCGCCATTCACGGAACGCAGGCAGGCAAGGAACCGCATTGCCGTCTTTGCTATATTCTGTTTAATGACGGGGGTGTCGGCGTGCCGAATTGCGGTGGGCAATGATTACTGGGTGTACCGGGATAATTTTAAACTGATTGCACAGGGAAGATATGTGTCCTATGAGCCGGGTTTCAATTTGATTGTAAAATGGATACAGGAGCTGTTCGGATATGACCATTATCTTCCTGTGTTTGCGTTTTTCTCCTTTGTGACGGTGTTTTTTTTCGTAAAGGCGCTTCAAGATCAGGGAAGCAGTTTTGCCATCTCCCTGTTTTTGCTGATGACGGGAGGATATTATTTCAATAGTCTGAATACCGTGCGCTATTATCTGGCGCTGGCGGTGGCGCTCTATGCCATGAAATATGTCCTTCGCGGGGAATACGGTAAGTTTATACTGTGGATTCTGGCGGGGGCAATGTTTCACAAGTCTATTTTGCTGGTGATACCGGTTTACATTCTGGCGAGGATACTGGCGGCGGCCAGACTGAAACGGTGGCATTATATTGTGGGAACCATATTGATTTCCAGTCTGGTTTTCTGCAAGGAGCTTTATCAGGAGATTATATTCTATTTTTATCCGTATTATAAAGATTCCATGTTTGACAACGGGCAGATTTCCTATGTGAATATTGCCAAATGTGTCTGTGTGTTGATATTAAGTGAGATTTGTTATAAAAAGAGCCTGCGCAGAGATTTGAGCAACAGATTCTATTTCTTCCTGAATCTGGCAGGACTGGTGGTATATTGCTGCGGCTCCTTTATACCGGAGGTATCCAGAGTGGGGTATTATCTGATTATTTCCCAGATTTTTCTCGTTCCCAGACTTTTGGAGGACATGGGGGAAGGGATGCTGAAAAATCTGTGCTGTGCCGGTGTAATCGGCGGCTTTACACTATATTTCCTGATGTTGCTGCAAGGGATGTATGCGGTGGATGTAAGGCTGCTGCCTTATTTAAATTGGATTTTTAATTGACGGAGGTTTTGGGTGAAGGTTTTATGGCTCTGTAATGTAATGCTTCCCATGATTGCGAGACAGTTGAATATGGAAGCTACAAATAAAGAAGGGTGGATCAGCGGCCTTGCCGCCGTGGTGTTGGAAAAGCGGGCGGAGAACGGTATTGAGCTTGCCGTTGCTTTTCCGGCGCCGGAGGAGGCTTTTTCCCAAGGGGGAGATGTTTTTGAACAGACGGTATCTGCCGCCGACGGAGAATTGGTCTGCTACGGTTTCCGGGAAGACACGGCAAATCCCCATCTGTATGACGGTGAGCTGGAGAAACGTCTCGGGAAGATTCTTGCCCTGTATAAGCCCGATTTGGTGCATTGCTTCGGGACGGAATACCCCCACACTTTAGCTATGTGCCGTATTTTCCCCTATAAGGACAGGCTGCTCATCGGAATTCAGGGCTTGTGCGCCGTCTATGCCCATGCTTATTTTGCCGATATGCCGGAGAAGGCCGTGAATACCGTGACCTTGCGGGATTATCTCAAAAAGGATAATCTGAAAGCACAGCAGAAAAAATTTATCCGCCGCGGCGTTATGGAGACGGAAGCGGTAAAGCTGGCGGGAAACGTGGCGGGGCGCACGGAGTGGGATCGTTTTTATACGAGAGAATGGAATCCCGCGGCGTGCTATTATGAGATGAATGAGACGCTCCGGCCGGAATTTTACGGGGCGGAATGGAACAGGGAAAGCTGCGAGAAGCATTCCATATTTTTGAGTCAGGGAGATTATCCCGTGAAGGGGCTGCACTATATGCTTGCCGCGCTGCCTGCCATACGAGATCGGTATCCCGATGTGAAGGTATATGTGGCGGGGCAGAATCTGACCCAATATGATACATTAAAACAAAAGCTGAAAATATCGGGGTATGGGAAATACCTCCGTGGGTTGATTCAAAAATACCGTCTGAAAGAACATGTGCTGTTTGTGGGAAAGCTGGATTCTGCACGGATGAAGGAACAATATTTAAAGTGCGGTCTTTTTGTCTGCCCGTCCTCCATCGAAAATTCCCCCAACTCCTTGGGGGAGGCTATGCTGCTGGGGATGCCCTGTGTCAGCGCGGATGTGGGAGGGATTCCCGGCATCTTTTCCGGCGGAGAAGACGGCATTTTGTATGAGGGCTTTCGATGCGGCGGATTGTCCGGATTTTACGGAAAAACATCCCGAAAAGCAGGACAGGAAGATTTCCCGGAAGCATCTAACCGGGACAGAGAGGACGGCGGGCTGGGAACAATAGCGAAAAGGCTGTCTGATGCGGTGATCCAAATGTGGTCCGATGAAAACAAAATGGCGGCGTATTGCAAAAATGCAAAAATACATGCCGAACAGACGCACGACCGCAGCCGGAATTATGAGAGATTGTGTGAAGTTTATGTTAAGATTATGGAGAAGAGCGGAAGCCTGTAATGACTAAATTTGTTTTTGTATCCAATTATTTAAATCATCATCAGATTCCCTTCTGCAACGCCGTATCCGGATTGCTGAGGGGAGACTTCTTTTTTATCCAGACAGAGCCTATGGAGCAGGAGCGCGTAACAATGGGCTGGAAGGAAAGGACGGATATTCCCTATTTACGGAAATATTACGAGGAACCGGAAAATTGCAGAGAGCTGATTTCCTCCGCCAAGGTGGTCTTATTCGGAGGCTGTGACGAGGAAAGCTATATCAGCCACAGGCTTCAGGAGGGAAAACCGGTAATCCGTTACAGTGAACGCCTATATAAGACGGGACAGTGGAAAGCCGTCTCTCCCCGGGGGCTGAAAAAGAAGTATCACGACCATACCCGTTATCGGAAGCAGCCGGTATATCTGCTGTGCGCGGGCGCCTATGTGCCCAGTGATTTTCACTTGGTGGGGGCGTATCCGGGGAAAATGCGGAAATGGGGATATTTTCCCGAGACGAGAAAGTATGATGTAGCACGTCTGATGGAGGGGAAGGACTTCGGCAGGCTCCTATGGGCGGCCAGATTTCTGGACTGGAAACACCCGGAGCTTCCCCTGAGGACAGCGGCTTATCTGAAAAAGAGGGGCTGTTCCTTCCATCTGGATATGGTGGGGGGCGGAGAGATGGAAGAACAGGCTGCCTCCCTTGTGGAAGAACTGCATCTTCAGGATGTTGTGACCTTCCACGGTTATTGTCCGCCGGAGCAGGTGCGAAGTCTGATGGAGAGAGCGGCTGTCTATCTTGCCACCAGCGACCGTCAGGAAGGCTGGGGGGCCGTGGTCAACGAAGCCATGAACAGCGGCTGCGCCGTGGTGGGCAGCAGTAAGATGGGAGCGGTTCCTTATCTCATACGCCACAGGGAGAACGGCATGATTTACCGGGACGGCTCTCCGGAATCGTTGTTCCGGATGACGGTGGAGCTGCTGGAGAACCGGGAACTCTGCCGCAGGCTGGGACAGAATGCTTATCAAACCGTTACCACGGAATGGAATGGGGAGAAGGCGGCGGAACGGCTGCTGGGATTCTGTGTCAGGCAGCAGTTTTTGGATGCCGCAGATATCCCAGATACGGTGGATTGGGAGTCGGAGCCTGTTTCCGGGCCTGTCTCCCCTGCGCCCGTGATTCCCGAGAGGAAGATGTATTCTGTCCTGACGGAAGCTATGGAAAAAAGAAATCAAAAATAAAAATGAAGAAATAAAACTGAAGAAATCAAATAAATGAAGAAATAAAACTGAAGAAATCAAAATAAAGAAATCAAAATAAAGAAACTAAAATTAAGAAATTAAAAATATAGTTAACAAATTTGAAACATATTTTATGTAAAATCGTTTTGAAGTGTATAAGGAATGAAGATTTAGAGATTGCCGATGTGCATGGAAACGGGTAATGTAGTAAAGCTGCGTATACGAGGATGGATTTATGGAGTACCCTTTGATCAGCATTATTGTTCCGGTATATAATGTAAAAGAATATTTGCCAAGGTGTGTGGAATCTTTAAAAAACCAGACTTATGAGCCTATGGAAATTCTGCTGGTGGATGACGGTTCCACGGACGGATCCGGTGTGCTCTGTGACAGATTGGCGGAACAGGATCCGCGGATCCGCGCATTTCATAAGGAAAACGGAGGCTCATCCTCTGCCAGAAATTTCGGGATCACTGAGGCCGGAGGCGCTTATCTGGGCTTTGTGGACAGTGACGATTATGTGGAGCCGGATATGTATGAAAAGCTATATGCCGCCATAGAGCAGTATGGCGTGCCGGCGGCACAGGCAGGCCGGGACGAGATCGATCCGGCGGGGAAGAGACTGCCGGATATCTGTATTCCGCCGGAAGAAGCAGTATGTATCGGGGCGGAGGCTTTTCTGAAAGAGCTGCTGATGCACCGGGGGGACTGTTCATTCTGTACAACACTGATTCGAAAGGATGTTCTGAAAGACAGAGAATTTCCCGTGGGGGTATTGAATGAGGATTTTCATCTTCTGGCAGGACTTTTGGGGGAAAGAATCGACAGAATCGTGTCTCTGCCATACCGTGGATACCATGTAATCTACCGTTTGGGCAGCAATTCCCGAAAGGCGGACAAGGAGAGCTTTTCCCGCGTGTATGCCGATAACATAGACAATGCGGATATGGTCGGCGCTCTGGTGAGGGACAAGTATCCCGGTCTGCGGGATACGGCGTTCCGCTTCGGCATATTTCAACGCCTTGATTATATGCTGCACATTCCTGTCTCTCAAATGAAACGGGATAATGAGTTCTACAGGGGGGTAGTGCGGTATCTGCGGAAACATTGGTGCAGAGCCATGGGAAATTCCATATTATCAAATAAGAACAAGCTATACCACACACTTTTTGCAGTTGCGCCGAAGGGGATTCGGAAGCTGCATGTTCTAATAAACAGATATTTTTCGTCTTGATTTGTGATTCGAAAGGCATCGGTGTGGCAGAAACTACCGGTTGAAACTAGGAATTATTATGATATGCTTTATTCGTCACTGCAGACGAAAAGCAAAATGAGGAGTTTTTATGAGAAAAATACATTGGATAAATGTTGAAAGAAAAGCGCTTTCAACTATTGATTTTAAGTCCGCCAAAGCGGACATGGGGTATAATGTTAAAAGAAAAGCGCTTTCAACTATTGATTTTAAGTCCGCCAAAGCGGACATATGGCATAAAAATGGAAAAAAATGCCTTGCTTTTTTGCTGGCAGCTACGCTTTTGTCCGGAATGACAGGAATTTCCGTTGAAGCACAGGAGATTTCCGCCTATACGCAAGAATCTTCTGCCGAAATACAGGGAACGTTTTCCGGATTACAGGAACCTGTGGGAGAGCCGCAGACTGTGCCTTCGGGAACACAGGAACCGGCGGGGGAATCGCAGACAATACCTTCGGGAACACAGGAACCGGCGGGAGAATCGCAGACAATACCTTCGGGAACACAGGAGCCTGTGGGAGGGTTGCAGACGCCGCCCGTTGATGTGCCGACTCGTAGTTTTGGTATTTTGGACGAGGAAATGGCAGGATGGATCGAGGCGGCCGGAGAAGAGCTGGCAGCCATTGCTCAGGAGCGGGAGATTATGGCTCTGGTATATCTGAGTGACGAATATCCCGTCAGAGAGCAGCCTTCCTATGACAGTTCGACAGTCGTTAATGTGCCCAGCGGACAGCTGGTGAATATCAGGGATGTTTATGTCACCGTGGATGAGGAGGAGAATCCTCAGGTTTGGTATAATGTCAGCCTGCTTTACGGCGAGGGGGAATACACAGGATACGTGCCCAGATATTATCTGGCGGTTTCCGACGAACGTTTTTTGGGCTGGGAAGAGACTTACGGGTTGAACTTGGAGGCGGCGGCCTATTCTATAGATGCTGCGGGGAATGCGGTCTATGCCGATATCGAACAATTTCCTCAGAGCTATCGGAGTGCGCTTCTCGCCTTAAAGCAAAAGCATCCCAACTGGACTTTCGCTGTGATGAATACGGGACTGGACTGGAATACGGTGATTGCCAATGAGCTCACGGACGGGAAAAGTCTGGTTTATAAGACATTCCCCGACTATGCGAAGGAAGGGCTTTATGATGAAGGAAACTGGTATTATGCATCCGAAGCCGTTTTAAAACAATATATGGATCCCAGAAATGCTTTGACGGAGGACGCTGTCTTTCAGTTTGAACAGTTGACTTATAACTCTACGTATCATACCGAGGCGGCGGTTAACAATTTTCTTCAGAGCACTTTCATGCATAGCGGCCAGTTTGCCACGGGAACGAATATGACTTACGGGCATATTTTCTGGGCAGTGGGCAGAGAGGAAATGGTCAGTCCCTTCCATCTGGCGTCCAGAGTATATCAGGAGCAGGGAAGGGGAACCTCTGCGCTGATTTCGGGAACTTATCCCGGATATGAGGGATATTATAATTACTTTAACGTGAGGGCTTCCGGAAAGACGGATAAGGAAGTCATTGAAAACGGGTTGAAATATGCAAGGGAAAAGGGCTGGATTAACGCCTATTATTCCATTTTGGGCGGCACACAGGTTATTTCCGCCAATTATATTAAGAAGGGTCAGGATACACTGTACCTCCAAAAGTATAATGTAAATCCCCACGGCTACTATGCATTGTATACACATCAGTATATGCAGAATATTTCTGCTCCCACCTCCGAGGCAAAGAGTATTAAGAAGCTGTATGAGAGTGCGGGGGCGCTGGACAATACCTTTGTGTTCAAGATACCGGTTTATTTAAATATGCCGGAAGAGGCTTGCGGGGCGCCCGTTGCCTCCAATAATATAACGCTCAACATTCCTGCCGGATATACGGATACCATTGTCTGGCTGGACGGAGTCGCTTATGCGGCGGAGGTGAGAAACGGCCAGTATATAGTTACGGCGCCCCATGGCGGGATTAAAACGGCCGTCGTATATCAATACAACGGTGCCGGAGTTCCTGTGGGTATGTTTGTGTGGACGCTGGAATATAAGAATAGCAGCTATACGGCCACGGCACAGCCGGAACTGGCAAATCTGCTCACTTACCACGGTTTTTCCATTCGTATCACGGGAAAATCAGGCATCCGTTTTAAGACGGGTATTTCCTCCGATCTGCGCAGCCGTCTGACAAGCGTGGGAGTGAACGGTTATACCCTGAGAGAATACGGAACACTGGTTATGAACAATGCCAATCGTGTCAGCTACCCTATGGTGCTGGGCGGTGAAAAAGTGCTTTCCGGTATGTCTTTCGGCTTCAATGCTTCCGGAGCGCCGGAGGATAAAATATATGAGACCGTGGACGGGAGACACAGATTTACTTCCGTGTTGGTAGGTCTGCCCGTGAATCAGTATAAGACGGAATATGCCTTCCGAGGCTATATCATATTGGAAAAAGGCGGTTCTCAGATTACGCTTTACGGTCCCGTGGTGGCAAAAAGCATTTATGCTTTGGCAGATCAATTGATAAAAGGCGGCAGCTATGGGGAGGGAACGGAGGTTTATAATTTCCTCAAAAATCTGATGAACAGCGCGGATGCTTTGTGAGAACGGACATACTGCCCAAAAGAATGAAAAAGAATCCTGATAGGAGTCACAGCGAAGAAGTGACATGGAGGCAGGTATATTTTTTAATGACAATCTGTTTTAGTTTGATATAGAGAGGATAAACTTATGAAAAAGAAATTATTATGTGCACTGCTGTTTTCAGTCATGACCGCATTTGCGTTTACCGGATGCGGCGACGGCAGCGGAGAAATAGGGCTTATTTTAGATTCGGAGGAAGCGAAGCAGCCTGTAACCGTTACGGCAGAACCGGTAAATGCGGTGCCGGAGCAAGCGGGGAACACTCAGGGAATTCAGTTATTGTACCATACGGGAGAACTGACGGAGGAAGAAGAGGCGGCTGTGACGGAGATGATGCAGACAATGCGTCAAAATCTGGAGCTGGAAGAGTATATGGGTGAAGGAATCCATATGGTCAGCAGCCAAGAGTGGATGGACGCCTTTGCAGTTCGCCTTGTGGAAGGCAGCAGAACCTATTATCTTCAGGAGAACGGAAAAGTCTTACTGGCCGTTCAAGTGGGATATGATATTGACCGAAAAATCGAATCCACTGTGTCCTATCAGGGAGGAGAAGGCGCAATTGTTCTGCTAAAGCAGGAGGGGAGTACAACGCAGCTGATCAGTGCCTCCGCCGTGGACGGAGCCTATGACGGAGCCTTTGAATTGTGGCAGTTTGACAGCCGGTCGGGAGAAATCCGCCATGAACAGGGCAACTACTCCTCCGGCGTAATTGTAGGGGAATATACCGTTGCCGTAAAAGAAGGGACGGCTGCCGGAGATCCCTTTGACTTGTGGAATAACCGTGAAAATATGGCATATACCGTTTCTGTCTTGCATTACGACGAGCAGGGAGAGCTGATTCCGGAAGCCACACCCACACCGGAAGCAACACCGAATCCCACGGATCCCCCTCAGATAGGAACCACACCCAAGCCTACGGTTACACCCAAGCCCGCGTCCACACCCAAACCGGCATCTACACCGAAGCCTACGCCGAAACCCACACCGCAGCCGGATGATGATGACGATGACGACGATGATGATGGAGGCAGCGGCGACACGAATGCCGGTGGAGATACCAATGCCGGAGGCGACACGAATGTCGGCGGAGATACCAATGTCGGTGGAGGAAACGATTCCGGTGACGACGGCTCCGGAGGCGGAGATGTGGACATCGAGTGGTCCGACGATATCCTGTAATTCCGGGAAGGTTGTCTTAGAAGAGAGATTATGTTATAATGATTCTGCGTCGGCAGAATCATTATAATATATGTGCAGAAAAGCAAGCGGCGTGGGCAGAATCATTATAGCATATGCGCAGAAAATCAAGCGGCCCGAGGGGATATTTGATTTTCAAGCCATGGATACGGAAAAGAAAGCGTCTGCAAGTTACGGGCGGAGAACCGAAAACTTCGGATATTCCGAATTCGCTTCGCTCTTATTTGAAAAAAGATAAATCGGGGATAAATCGGGAAATGAAAAAGTTAAGGGATGTGCGGGTAGGCATATTGAAAATACCCATTACCAGAATAATGTTATTAATTATATCGGATATGCTGGCAATTTTGCTGGCATCGGTATTAAGCCTATATGTACGTTATGATTTTCATTTTATGGACGTCCCCCGTGAATTTTGGGAAACGATATTGGAGGTTTTCCCATATAATGCGGTTATTACTCTGCTTATCTTTTATTTTTTCCGGTTATACAATAGTGTGTGGAGATATGCCTCGGACAGGGAGCTGGTGAACAGCGGAATTGCCGTTTTGATCTGTGCGGTGGTTCAGCCCGTGCTTTTTTGGCTGTCGGGCAGGCGTCTGCCCTTGAGTTACCCCTTTTTCTATGGGCTTTTTCTGCTGCTTTTTACTGCGGGGGTCAGGTTCAGCTACCGGATTATGCGGATGCTGCAGAATAGACGGCTTAATCACAGAATAGGGCTTGCAAGGGTAAACTGTATGATCGTGGGCGCCGGAGCGGCGGCAAACGCTATGATGAAGGAAATCGAAACAAGCAATTACCTGAGTATGAACGTGGCCTGTGCCATTGACGATAATCCGGGCTGCCACGGAAAATATCTTCGGGGAGTGCCCATTGTGGGCGGCCGGGAAAGTATTCCCGATAATGTTCAGAAATACAATATTGACGAAATTATTATTGCTATTCCCTCCGCCGGAAGGGGGGAGTTGAAGCCGATTTTGGAAATCTGTAAGGAAACCGGCTGCAAGATGCGCATACTGCCGGGAATGTACCAGCTGATAAACGGCGATGTCAATGTCTCCAAGCTGAGAGAGGTGCAGGTGGAGGATTTGTTGGGGCGGGAACCCATCGAGGTCAATGTGGACGAGATCATCGGCTATGTGAGCGGTAAAATAGTTCTTGTAACCGGCGGCGGCGGATCCATCGGAAGCGAGCTGTGCAGACAGATTGCCCAGCACACGCCCAGACAGCTGCTTATTTTTGATATTTATGAAAACAATGTATATGAGATCCAGCAGGAACTGAAACAGAAATATCCGGAGCTGGATTTAATCGTGCTCATCGGCTCCGTGCGCAACGAGGCCAGAGTGGACAGCATTTTCCAGAAGTATCATCCCGATATCATTTACCATGCGGCGGCGCATAAACATGTACCGCTGATGGAAGACAGCCCCCATGAAGCCATTAAAAACAATGTGTTCGGTACGCTGAATGTGGCAAAGGCGGCGGATCTGTACGGTGCAAGGAGATTTGTGATGATCTCTACGGATAAAGCGGTGAATCCTACCAATATCATGGGAGCCAGTAAGAGAATCTGTGAGATGATCATTCAGAATTTGAACAAAAAGTCCACTACCAATTATGTGGCAGTCCGGTTCGGAAATGTGCTGGGCAGTAACGGCAGCGTAATCCCCCTGTTTAAGAAGCAGATTGAGCATGGCGGGCCTGTGACGGTTACACACCCCGATATTATCCGCTACTTTATGACCATTCCGGAAGCCACCTCTCTGGTGCTTCAGGCAGGCGCTTATGCCAGAGGCGGGGAAATTTTTTTGTTGGATATGGGAGAACCCATGAAAA
>ERZ808037.1412-NODE-1412-length-15713-cov-4.034088_pt1 | contig 15713 bp, 14 predicted proteins | sample MGYA00380190_ERZ808037 | MGnify/ENA primary metagenome ERZ808037 (study PRJEB31490, sample SAMN06133399) | mouse gut metagenome | isolation source: J9 | host: mice | place: China: Chengdu | collected 2015-05 ... | reverse complement strand
CAAAAACTGCTACTTTTTTTAGAATTTAGGAGAAACTATTTTTAGAACTTGCCGCCGCGTAAGCGGCTTGGTACAATTAAGAAGAACAAAGAAAGGGTCGGTTGATGAGTGACACAAAAATACAATGGCATCCTGGTTTTACAGCGGCAATGAACCTGGAGTTCGAAGAAAACAGAGAAGACCTTATTTTTGAGAAAGAATACAATCTGAATACCAAGCCACTGGAAATCGACCTTCTTGTAATCAAAAAAGACCCGGATGTTGTGATTGTCAACGAAATAGGGAAGCTGTTTCGCGGATATAATAGAACTTGGATTACAGGGTTCGCGAAGCGGTTCCTGTAATATTGTAGAATATAAATCTCCTGATGACCATATGGACATTGATACCTTTTACAAAACGGAGGCATATGGCTGTCTATACAAAGCTTCCGGCGAATCTGTAGATGAACGTTCTGCAGATGATATCACCATATCCATCATCCGCGATACACGGCCAGATGGGCTGTTCCGTTACTTTAAGGAACATGATGTCCGTGTGGCAAATCCTTTTGTAGGGATATATTATATTTTAGATGCGGTTCTTTTCCGAACTCAGATAATCGTAGGAAGAGAACTGGAACAGAAAAACCATACCTGGATAAAAGCCTTATCCGACAGGATTCCCAAACAGGAAATGAGGAAATTATTGGAGCGGATACATGGTCTCACGCAAAAGTTCGACAGAGAGCTGGCTGATTCCGTTCTGGAGGTAAGCATCAGGGCAAATATGGAGATTGTAGAAGAATTGAGAGGAGATGACAGTATGTGCCAGGCGCTGTTGGAGATCATGGAGCCAGAGATAAACGAAATCCGAAAAATGGAAGAGGAAAAGGGCAGAATATATGGGGCGATTTCTGTGTATCAGGATATGGGCTTGCCAGAAGATGAGATTATTGGAAAGCTACAGGAAAAGTACCATTTGTCAAAAAAAGAGGCTGAAAACTATTTATTAGCTGAAACGGTTTAATGGGGGAGTCAAATAACAGTTTTGGATAGAGGAAGCATCCTTGTAGCTGGGGGCGCTTCTTTTTTTATGCTTAAATAAGAATTACTCTGTAAAATGAACCTTTTCGTATTCCCAAACGTCTATATAAAGAAAGGCTTACGGGCAGAATGGGAATAGAAAGGGTGATGTTCATGGGTGTGGGGAGAGGAGAGACAGGCGTCTCTTATGGGAGCCTGATGGCGGAGTCTTTGGGCAGGCTGTCCCTGATCGTGGCGGGGACGGTACTGGTGACGGTGGGGAACGTGTTTCTGCGCTGGGGGATTGGCGAAGCGCTGGATCGGGGGAAGGTGAGCGGGGCGCTGCCGGTGGCCGCGGCGGTGCTGCTGGCACTGAACCAGGTGCTTTCTTTCCAAAGGCAGATGCTGTCTGTGAAAATGCAGAAAAGCCTTGGCCACAGGATGCAGTCCAAGGTGCTCCGGGGCACCATGGAGGGGCTTGGGAAAAAGGACATGGGGATGGTGAGCACCTGTTATCTCACGGACAGCGCCCAAATCGTCGGCGCGGTGGAGCGGCTCCTGAACAAGGCGTTCCCGGACGCAGTGGGCTGGCTGATAACGGTGGGGCTGATGTATTGGTTTCACTGGCTGCTGGGCCTGGCTGCGGTGGCTGTGACGGTGCTGCCGCTGCTGTTCATGCACAGGATGAGCAGGCCCATCGTAAGAGGGGTGGATGCTTATCAGGCGGCGCTGGAGGAAGCGAACCAGAGCGTGGTCTCAGGTCTGCACAACATCGAGACCATCAAGGCTTCCTGTAAGGAGGAGAAGTTCCTCCGGGATGACAGGGAGAAGCTGGCCGCTTTGCAGCGGAAGAAGCGGGTGGTGGCATTTTGGGAAGCCGTGCTGGGGGCGCCCATGCTGCTGGGCACGTTCCTGACCATCGTTCTGCTGACGGCTCTGGGAGGGTGGCTTGCCCTGGACGGACAGATTTCGGCGGGGCAGCTGCTGACGGTGATTGCCCTGGTGGACAATATCGTTTCTTTCGTGATGAGCCTGGACGGAACCATTGCGGCGCTCAGGCGGGGTGCGGTCAGCAGGAGGAGGGTGAACGAGTTCCTGGCGCTGGAGGAAGAAAGGCTGGGGGACAGGGAAGTGGAGCGGGTGGAGGAGATTGCCTTTGACAGGATCCGCTTTGCCTATCCGGGCACGGGAAAGGAGATCTACAATGGCTTCTCGGAGCGCTGGGAACGGGGAAAGATCTGCTTCATCAAGGGCGGGAACGGGGCGGGCAAGAGCACGCTTCTTAAGCTTCTCATGGGCGTCTATCCTGTATCTTCCGGGGAGATATTGATAAACGGAATTCCGCTAAAGGAATACTCCCTGACAAGCCTGCGGGAGAAGATCGTGGTGGTTCCTCAGGAGAACATGCTTTTCCAGGGAACCATATACGAGAACCTGGCGGGACAGGGGCGGGATGCCCCCGGCTTTTCCGCGGAAAAATGTGTGGAAATGTGCCGGAAAGTGGGCATCCATGAGGAAATCATGAAAATGCCGGAGGGGTATGGGACAGTGCTGACGGAGAACGGAGGTGTGCTGTCCGGGGGCCAGAAGCAGAGGCTGTGCCTGGCCAGGGCTTTGCTCAGGGACGGGGACGCCTATCTCCTGGACGAGCCTACCAGCGCCCTGGATAAGCGCCACAGCGAGATTCTGATGGAGCTGCTGGAAAGCCTGGCCCAGGACAGGATCGTGGCGGTCATTACCCATGAGAGGGACTTGGCGGATTCGGAGGTCTGTGTGGTGGGGGATGTTGGACAGGATTTTGGAGAAGCATGTGAGGGGTAGGGCGATGGGGCTGATTTGGTCTAAGAAAACAGGAAGATGAGCTGACAGATGCAAAACTTCATCTGCGTGTAATAGATAAGTTTTCCTGGTTTCATAGGCACAAAAAGCCTGTGATAGAAAAGGAGCGAAAATGGCGGATACGAATTTAGTTCAGGAAAATGGCAATGAAAGCGCTTCTTATGATGAGGCTGCGGATGAATCACAGGGCAAGCATTCTGGCGGACGCTCAGAAAGGTATTCCAGCAGACGTTCTGACGGACGCTCCGGCGGACATTTTACGCCCGGGATGTGGGTCAGCTACAGCGTCAGCACGATCATGGTGGCGCTGCGCAACTTCCTGATCACCTGGCTGACGGCATCCATCGGCAGCGAAGTGCTGAATGCGGTGAATGAGGGAAAGGCGGAGGACTTCTTCCGGCAGATGGCTGTAAGGCTGCTATTGATCCTGGCGTTTCTGGTATTCGACACCACGGGGATATTCTGGCAGTCCGTCACCATACACAGGATTCGCAATGGGCTGCGCAGCCTTTTATATGAGAAGATACTGCGGGCCAGGTATGACCAGGTGCACCGCATGGGACAGAAAGGGGAGCTGCTTTCCCGGCTGAACGGGGATGTGGAGACGGTTTCTTCCATCTTGAGCTACGGTATCCTGACGCCCCTCATGTTCCTGATATCCGGAGTCGGCGCTACCTTTACCATCGCGGCCATCCACTGGAAGCTGTGTGTGCTGATTTATGTGGCGGGGCTGATCTGCTGGGGGTACCAGTTTTCCATCATCCGCAGGGAGCGGCGCACGATACAGCAGCTACAGGAAAATAAGGCCCAGGCCCTGGGAATCTGCGGCGAGAATTTCCAGAACGCCCTGATGGTCAGGCTGTGCAGCCTGATGGATGCCCTGGAGGAAAAGGTGCTCCGGAATCTGATGGGATTGGAACAGATTTCGCGGAAATATGCCTGTCAGAAAACGGCGGAGGGCTTTGGGAGCACGCTGTTGCAGTATCTACAGAGCGTGGGGATGCTTTTTGCGGGATTTTTCCTGTACAAAAAAGGGGAAATCCGGATGGGGGATATCGTCATCCTTTACCAGATGGCTGGACTGATTATCAATATGATTACTACCGTTTCGTCAAGTTATGCCAGCATCCAGAGCTGGCGGGTGGGATTCTCCAGGCTTCGGGACATCCTGGATCTGGAGGAGGAGAGGGACGCTGCCGGAGCAGAGGAGCATGTCTTTGGGGAGGATATAGCCAAAGTAGAGGGACATGTCTTTGGCGAGGATATAGCCAAAGTAGAGGGTCATGTCTTCAGGGAGGACATGACCGGAGCAGAGGGGCATGTCTTTAGTGAGGACATAGCTAAAATAGAGGAGCATGCTTTCAGTGAGGATATAACTGGAGCAGAGGAACATGTCTTCGGCGAGGATATAGCTAAAGCAGAGGAGCATGTCTTCGGAGCGGACGCTGTTAAGGCAGAAAGGCATGCACCTGAGTCAGACATCGTTAGCGCAGAGGAGTGGGCATTTGGAACACATGCCGCCAGCACAAAAGGCGCAGCCTTTGATGCGGACGGAGACGCAGCCGATACCGGAATATCTGCCCAGGGCATCCTGTGTCGGCTGGGGGATGTGACGATACATGAGAATCTGTGCCTGAACCTGGAAAGGCGGGGGCTCTATGTGATGGCAGGGGAAAGCGGCAGAGGGAAGACCACCATTTTCAGGCTGCTTACAGGAATCTACCCCTATGAAGCGGGCGTGCTGAAGCTGTTCGGGCGGGACAAAAGGGAGTACACCACAGGGAGCGTCCGCAGCCAGATCACTTACATGACCCAGGAAAACGCATTGTTCCAGGGGACGATTCGTGATAATATCTTATGGAGAAGCGAAATGCCGGATTCGGAAATCATGTCACTGCTTAAGAGGCTGGGGCTGGATCAGTGGATCGCGTCGCTGCCGGATGGCCTGGACACCCGGATCTCCAACGGCGGAACCGTGTTTTCCGGAGGACAGAGGAAATGCCTGCTCCTGGCCAGGGCGCTGGCGGAGGTCTCACCTGTCTATCTGCTGGACGAGCCCTTCGCGGGCGTGGACGAAAGGCACGGGGAACTGATCTGGAAAGAGCTGGCCAGAATCGCTGAACATGCGCTGGTGGTGGTGATCGCCCATGACCAGTGGGTACAGGAGGAGAGAATGGGATGTCGCGTTTTGAGGATTTGTTAGCGGAAGAGAGACCCAGCGTGGAGCGTTACGTGAGATTCCGGCTGCACCTGGCGGAGGATGCGGAAGACTGCCTGCAGGAGATCTATCTCACGGCATACCATAAGTTCGCCCAGCTGAGATCGGAAGCTTCTTTCAAAGCCTGGATTCTGGGCATCGCCCGGAACAAATGCAACGACTATTTCCGGAAAAAGGCAAGACAGCTGGAAATCCCCGTGGACCTGCTGACGGTGAGGGACGTGACGGAGGGCAGAGAGGGCGTCACGGAGACAGAGACCGTGCGGGAGACCCTGGAATTATTGGGAGATAAGGACAGGCAGATACTCTATCTGTACTTCTGGAAAGAGCTCCCCCAGGCGGAAATAGCCAGAAAGCTCCAGGTTCCGCTGGGAACCGTCAAAAGCCGTCTCCACACGGCAAAGCAGAATTTCAGACACAGATATCCAAATCAGGGCAACTGGATGAAAGGAGAGGATCACATGAAGAGGCTGCCGAAATATTTGCCGGCATACAGGATCCAGGAGAGGGAGGAGGCCCCATTTTCCGTGCTGTGGGAGGAACTGGCGGGATGGTTCCTGGTTCCGAAGCCCGGGGAGGAGCTGTGCTGCGGCATGTACGATATCCCCTCCCGGGAATACAGGCATATCTATGAAATGAAAGTGACCGGGAGAGCTTCTGTCCACGGAATCGAGGGAGTGGAGCTGACTGTCAGGGAGGCCCCCTATTCTGACCGGACGGAAAACATTGAGCGGACTTTCGTGGCGCAGCTTACCGATACCCATTGCCGTTATCTGGCAGCCATGAGAAATGACAATGGTGTCAGAAAATACATCACTTTCCTGGATGGGGACGAGTTCCAGAATACCTGGGGATATGGGGAAGACAACTGCGGCAATGAGACGCATCTTGCCCCCAAAGGGATCATCCGCCGGAACCACCAGAACGTCACCTGCCCTGAGAGGGACTATCTGATGGACATCGTGGGGCGCTATACGGTGGCCGTCAACGGAAAGGAGTATGACACCGTGTGCGTGATGCAGAGCGCAATCTGGCGCTATGGCGTGATCGCGGAGCAGTTCCTGGACAGAAACGGACGGACGATCCTCTGGCGCAGGTTCAACCGGGACGACTGGGCCCTGGAACAGTACGGAAAGCCATGGACGCAGCAGCTGCCGGAGAACGAACGGCTGATTGTCAACGGGGAGACGTATGTGCATTGGTATGACTGCGTCACGGATTCTATTTTTTGAGCTGCGTCCGGGCGGTTCCCGGTTGTCTGTAGGGAAATCGCCCATATTTCGTATTGTGAAAAATTACTTTTGTATTGACAGGAACAAATTTTAAGATAAAATAAAGTTAATCTTATTTTATCTTAAAAAGGAGGCCGGGTTATGGAATACATTGAGCGGGCACTGGAGCGTAAATTCTTACGCATGAGCGATTTCTTCAAAGCGGTTCTGGTAACAGGCGCAAGACAGGTGGGGAAGACGACGATGCTAAGGCATCTGGCGGCGGAGCAGAGCCGCACTTATGTCTCCATGGACAATACAATGGCAAGGGCTCTGGCAAAGTCCGACCCCATTTTGTTTTTTCAGACGTATAAACCGCCGATTATCATCGATGAAATACAGAAAGCGCCGGAACTGTTTGAGCAGATTAAGATTATGTGCGATGAAAGCGAAGAGAGGGGGCTGTTCTGGCTGACAGGTTCCCGGCAATACAAGATGATGAAGAATGTCCGTGAGACGCTGGCCGGCAGGATTGGGATTCTGGAACTTTACAGCCTGTCCAGGAATGAGGTGGAGGGGCTTGTCTTTCCGAATGAAATGGATTTTTCCCTGCCCTGCCTGCTGGCGAGACAGCCCTTTGTGAAAAAGAATGATATCGTGGAAGTGTATGAGCATATCTGGCGGGGCGGGATGCCGGACGCGCTTCGGGCGGATGCGGAACAAAGACAGGAATACTATAATTCTTACATTGAGACTTATCTCATGCGGGATGCGGCGGAGGAAGGGGGAATCACGGATGTGGTTCGCTTCCGGAAATTCATGAACGCCTGTGCGGCTCTGGTGGCGGAGCAGGTAAACTATAAGACCCTGGCAGAGGCAGCGGAGATATCCCAGCCGACAGCCAAGGAATGGGTGCGCTTGCTGCAGGGGCTGGGCATTCTCTATCTGTTGCCGCCCTATGCCAACAACGAGCTGAAACGGCTGACGAAAACGCCGAAGCTGTATTTCTGCGATACAGGGCTGTGCGCCTATCTGTCCATGTGGCTGACCAGAGATACGCTGATGAACGGGGCGGCCTGCGGACATTATTTTGAGAACTATGTGGTGATCGAACTGGTGAAAAATTTTGCCTATGCCCCCTCCAAGGCGAACCTCTCCTATTACCGGGATGCCAATGCAAAAGAAATCGATGTGTTCGTGGAAGAAAACGGCATAATCCATCCGCTGGAAATCAAGAAATCCGCCAATCCTGACCGGCGGGAAGTGAAGAAGTACGAGTTGCTGGACAAGGCGAATCTGGAGCAGGGCTGCGGCGGAATCGTCTGCATGTGCGAGGAAGTCATCCCCATCGATGATAAAAACTGCTTCATTCCCTGTAATCTGCTGTAAAGCCGGAATTGCAACAGCAATCAGCATAATGCGCCGATGTAAAGATAGTAAAGTCGTTTACTATAACCTGAATCCGTGAAGTTCAAGCCCAAATAAGTGCCTATGAATCCACATTTTGCAAGGATTTTACAGCTTACCAATTTTTTCGCCCATGAACAGGCAGCCGCGAAAGGGAGTGCGGGGTGGAAGCCTGGCTGGCGTATAAGTCCTGGCGAAGGTTCCGGCGGCGGTACCGGCCCGTCCTCCTGGCGCTGTCGGCTACGTTCGCTCTGTGCTTTGTGCCAGGCGGTGTAGGGACATATTCTGCCCAAGTCCTGGAGATGGCTGGGGAAGAAACTGACTACAATATATCAGTCGAACTGCGCGGAGACAGCCTGGAAAAGGTGGACGAGTTGGCTGAGGAGATTGTAGCTTCCACGGGAAACCAGCTGGCGGCGGTGCGGAAGGCCCGGTTTGAGCTGCAGACACCCCTGCCCCTTTCCGAAGAGGCAGAAAACTCCGGTTTCCTGACAGGCGGCATGCTGCCGGATATCTTGCTTGTAAGCCCCGGGGAGGAACTGTGGGCAGAAATATGCGGAGACAATCCGGCCATGGCGGCTCCGACAGAGGGTATCATGGGAATTTTTGTGATTGGGAACCGAAAGTGGCGGGTCTTGTGGTGAACTGCGAGGAATCCCTTAGGAGGAAAGAGGCGGTCGCGGCAGGATTCCGGTCTCTGTGCACCGCGTTCGCCGTGTTGCTGTCTGCTGCCGCTGCGTGCGGGGATTTTACCGTAAACTGGGCTGTGGAGATGTCCAGGAAGGGGGGATATGCGGTTCTGTCTTCCATTGGAATGAAGCCGGAGGAGATACGGAAGATGAGATGCTGGGAATTGCTGTTCCAGGGGGCTTTTGCTGTCCTGGCAGGGCTCCCGGTAGGTATCCTCTGCCATTATGCCGTCTTTCGGGTGTATTCCGTGGAGTACAGGCTGGACTGGCATTTTCCCTGGCAAGGGCTGGGGATAGGGCTAACTCTTCTAGGGGTGCAGAACTGATTGCGGAGACTGTGCTGAGAGTACGGAAAGCATTCAAGAAAGCGCAGTGGATTTCACCGTAGGAAAAGAATCGTGCAGAAGGAAGCGGCATATTACTTTGCGGGCCAGAAAAGCCTGGAAGAGATGGCGGACATCAGTTCGGTAAGCGAAGCGCAGCCGGTGGAAGGCATTCGGTAGTATTCTGTATATTCCTTTTGGAAATCGGCTGTTTTGTAAGAAGAAAAGGCTGCCCCGATTTCATGTGAAAATCGGGGTAGCTGATAGGTGTTAAGCCTGTATTTTGGAGAGGAGTGCTTCTTGTAATGCCTGAGAGAAGTTAATTCCCATAGAAATTGCACGGTCATTCAGCCATGACGGTATGGTTAAAGTCTTTTTTACTGCTTTTGTGTCCTTGTATTGGTTAATGTCGCATGATACAAGGGAGGAAAACCCGTCAGCCACGTGAAGGGCAGAAATATCGGAGGGAGAAGCGATATTATCTCCATGTTCTAACAATGACAAAAGATATCCGGTAAGTGCTTCTTGTGCCATTTCCATAGCTTCCGGAATGGTGGAACCGTAGGTATTGCATCCTTTCAAATCGGGAAATTCCACCCAGTAGGATTCCTCTTCCTTGTGGAAGATGGCAGGATATACAAATAACATAACAAAACCTCCTTTTTACCTTTTTGAAAGGCGGCGCTATTTCAGCCCCGCATCTTTCAAAATTTGATGTAACAGGCCGGTAGGAACATCTTTTCCATGCGCGGGAACCGAAACGGTCATTCCCTCTTTTCTGAAAATATGATGGCTTCCGTTGATTCTGTCAAGCTGCCAGCCATTTTTCTTTAAGAGTTTAATAAGATCCCTGTCTTTCAAGTTCTACCTCCTTACAAAGACAGTGTAACACGTATCACACGTGCTGTCAAGAGGGAATAAAAAATTAGAAAAATACAGGTATGGGAATCAGTGTCAAGGGAAATTAGGAAAATGTAGTAAAAGGCAGTGTGTATTTGAACCGCCTAAATAGATAGTCCAAGGTAACCGCAAGCGAAGCAGTATGATGATTTTTGAAAGGGGAGCCGACCATGGTGGGCAAAAAATGGGGCGAAAAAATGCCGGATAAAGGTTGACTTTTCTGTCGAAGAATGATACAGTAGTGAGAAACAATTCCCGTGGGGGAGTAGCAGGCGCGTATCATGCGGAGCAAGTCAACATACTGACCGTATCCCGGTCTGGCTTGCCTTATGTTCAGGAGCGTATATGCCGTGTAGATGACAGGCGGCGGATATTTTTGCTTGGGAGCATATATTGCGAGACTCATGTGTGGCTGAAAGGTTCAGGCGCTAAGCCCCCTTTGCTTTGGAGAGAGCAGGGGCCCGGGCGTGGGCTTTTTTGGCCGCGCGTGGGTCTTTTGTCGTTTCCGGAAATGGAGGGGGAAGACGGTTCGGCCATCCCTTTCCTGTCGTTGAAGCGATGCAGAATCGCGGTCGCGTTGGCTGCTTAGGAGCTGTCGATTTGGAGACAACTCCTTAGGAGCTGTCGAATTAGAGACAACTCCTTAGGAGCTGTCGATTTGGAGACAACTCCTTAGGAACCGTGGGAAAATAACTGCTACAACTTCAATTAGAAAAAAGCCCGGAAATAAAAGTGAAATGGCTTTCAGCTCGTAGCAGTTATTTGGAAATAATTCCATACGAAAGAGGGCAAGGAGGAACAAAGATGGAATGGGGTTTCGTTTTCTTTTTCAACAGCGTGCTGCTGGGGGTGGGGCTTGCCATGGACGCTTTTTCGGTGTCCATGGCCAACGGCCTGAACGAGCCGGACATGAAGAAGAGCAAGATGTGCGGCATAGCCGGGGTGTTCGCCGGATTCCAGGCGCTGATGCCCCTGATCGGGTGGATCTGCGTCAGGACGGTGGTGCAGTATTTCAAACTGTTTGAAAGATGCATTCCGTGGATCGCGCTGCTGCTTCTGGGATTCATAGGCGGGAAGATGCTGGTGGAGGGCATCCGGGACAAAGATTCCGGCCAGGAGAAGCCGGGGCTTGGCATGGGGGCCCTGCTGGTGCAGGGGGTCGCCACTTCCATCGACGCCCTGTCCGTGGGCTTCACCATTGCGGAATACGGCTGGCTGATGGCGCTGGTGGCCGCGCTGATCATCTCGGCGGTCACCTTTGTGATATGCATGGCCGGGCTGGTGATAGGGGAGAAGTTCGGCACGAAGCTTTCCAATAAGGCCCAGATTCTCGGCGGCGTCATTTTAATAGCCATCGGCCTGGAAATCTTCATTACAGGAATGATGTAAAGGCTCCAGGCATCGCCTGTCGGCAGCCGGGATCGTCCCGGATATTCCGGAAGTATACTGCATAACGCAGAATTCTGCCTAATGCAATCATGCGATTGGAACCAGTCAGCGTTATGCAGTCTGGTTTCACGGCAATTGAAAGCGTTAGCCAATATATATTGACAGTTCAAAACACAGATGCTACCATATGCATATCGCATTTTGGCGAAAATGTCTGCTCAGACAAAGGAGAGTGTAGAAAGATGCCGATGGTGAGCATTCTGGTTCCGGTTTATAATGCGGAGAAGACCATTGACAGATGTGTCAACAGCATATTGAACCAGACCTACAAGGATTTTGAGCTGCTTTTGCTGGACGACGGAAGCGCGGACGGTTCCGGGCATGTCTGCGATACTTACGCGGAAAAGGACGGGCGCGTCCGGGTGCTGCACAAGGAGAATTCGGGAGTCTCCGATACCCGCAATCAGGGCATCGCCCTGGCCAGGGGGGAGTATCTGCAGTTCGTGGACAGCGACGACTGGCTGGCCCCGGAGGCCACAGGGGCGTTTGTGCGGGCTCTGGAGGAGTCGGGCTGCGATATGGTCATCGCCGATTTCTACAGGGTGATCGGAGAGCGGGTCTCGCAGAAAGGGAATATCCAGGAAGAGGGGACCATGGACCGGACCGGCTATGCGGATGAGATGATGCGGAAACCGGCGGATTTTTACTACGGGGTCCTGTGGAATAAATTCTACCGACGCTCAATCATAGAAGAGTATCAGCTGAAGATGGACAGCTCCATCAGCTGGTGCGAGGATTTCATGTTCAATCTGGAGTATGTCCGGCATGTCCGCAGCGTCTATGCCTTGAAAGTCCCGGTCTATTATTATGTGAAGACAAAGGGCTCTCTGGTGTCCCAGGGAATCAGCATGAAGAAGACCATTCAGATGAAGCGGACAGTGTTCGCCTGCTACAATGATTTCTACAGGGATGTCTTCGACGAAGCGGATTATGAGAAAAAGAAATCCCAGATATACCGCTTTCTGGTGGACGCGGCCAGCGACGGCAATGTGCTGCCCCTGAGCATTTCGGGGAATTACAGGCTGGGGGACGAGAGGACGCGGATTAGCGAGGCCGTCCAGAAGGGGGAGGGCATCTTCTTTGACAGTTACAGGGAGAGGAAGCTCCAGGACAGGATGTTCGACATCGTGGCGATCAGGAATGAGCTGAAGACCATGGATGTGGAGGTGCTGTACTACTTCAGCCGGGCCCACGGCAGCTGCACGCTGAAAGAGACGGCGGAAATCCTGAGCATTTCGGTAAAAATGCTGTCCGCCGCAATCCAGAGGCTGCTCTCCAGGGGGCTGCTGGCCCTGCCGGTGAAAGAGAAGGACAGAGCAAAGGCGAAAGGCGAGGCTAAGGCGAAAGGCGAGACAAAGACAAAGAACGAGACAAAAGAGAAGCAATTGGAGAATAAAAAGAGAGCCAATATCAGGGAATACCTGGTGACCGGGGAGGCGGAGACGATTCTGTCCGAGCTATCGGGCACCCTGGGCGACCTGGAGCGGATTCAATATGAGGGGCTCTCCCGGGAGGAAATTGAACTGTACGAAAAACTGAATGAAAAGAGACTGGATAACATACGAAATGCGCTCAGGTCATGAGGTGTTCTGGATTTAGCAACGTTCATCATCTCCACTGTGCGTTCAAGCCGGGTTTCGAAGATTTCCATATCCCCAGAATATATACTGCATAACGATTTCACTTGCCGTAAAACCAGACTGCATAGCGCTGACTGGTTTAAGCGTATGATTGCATTAGGAGGAACTCAGCGTTATGCAGTATATAATTTTTCTGGTTCTGCCGTCGCGACGGTTTGCAGTATCCACTCCTGACCGATTAGAGGGCAAAGCTGACCTCCATGCGGGGCCTGGTCTGAACCTGGAAAACCATCCGCCACCGAATCTCCGGCACAGGCTTAAAATGCAGGGAGGAGACTGCCGTCTGTCTCTCAGGGATGGGATTTTTACCCGCCATGAAAACCGCGGTAGCGCCGCGTGCGCAGGAGGTCTTTTCGGAATCCTCTTTTTTCCCTGGCTTATCTGAGTCCGCGCAGTCCCGGATCTCGAAAAGGTCGCGGCTGATTTCCGGGGAGATATGGTAGGAGAGCATCTGGCTGTATTCCGGGTAGAGGACATCCTCCGCTCCGATATCCGTAAAGTCGTGGCGGGTCTGCTGGCACTCGTGCAAAGTCAATGTGTATTCCTGACCGGTGGTGGGATGGGTGACTTTGATTGTCTGCCCTTTGTCTGTGGGCTCTTCTGAGATGCCATTGGATGACGGCTGTTGCCCAGCAGAATCTGAAGATGTCACGGAATCTGCAGATGCCGCGGCATGTTCCGGCTGGGTCGGCTTCCCGCAAGCTGCCAGGTCGGAAGCTGCCTGCTCTTGATTTATGGATACCAGCAAGCGTCCTGCGGCATCGATGGCCGTGGTGAAATATCCCACAGTGACCGGAGTCGGCTGTGCCCGAAAAGTCAGGGAGATTTTCCGCGGGGACAGTATAGGCTCACCGTTCCAGTTGAAGTTCAGCCGCCCGAAATGCCAGCAGCATTCCCGGCTGCAGCCGTAAGCCTCCATCAGCTTTTCTGCGTCCAGGTCATTTGTCCATTCGTCCTCCCGGGCCGGGGCTTGGGCCTCGTTTCCCATCCGGAAGACCTCCTCCGGATACCAGTTGATGCTGCTGCTGAAAGACAGCTTCAGCGGTGTATCGTCCAGGCTCATCTCCACCAGGAAATCCCGGCTGCCCGGGTTGTCCGCGTCTATCTGCTCATAGTCCTCCTGGGTGTTCAGGGACAGCCGACGTTCCCTGGGCCATTTCTTCAGGAAAGCCGCCATGTCCGCCACCGGAATCCGCGCGCACACGTCCAGCGCCGCCCCGGCCTTGCCCACATAGACAGCCGGAACCAGGATTTCCTGTTTTCCCCAGAGAAAATTCCTCTGGACCGGGACTGCCGTCAGCTTGCTTCCCCTTTTGCCGCTCCGAAAGTTTCCGTTGTGATATACATCCATTTCCTGTGCCCTCTTTCCTGAAATTATCTGTCTGTGAATGCTGTCGGAATTTCCTACGGTTGTAGTCTGTGGATGCTGTGGAAAACTCCTGTGCGTCTCTTTGCGCCGCATTCGATTATAGGAAGCTGCACTTGCTTCCTATAATATGCTCGCGGAACCTCCACGCCGCTTAGCATGCGGCTTTCTGGAATTCGTTATCGTTGATTCCACCGTTTTCCGGGTATATTTTTGTCCAAATATATAGTGCGGTTTTCCGAAATTCCGGGAGCTTACGATATGAGACAATTATAGCAGAGCCCTGGCATGACGGCAAGCCTGAAATGCCCCTCGACCACCCTGATGGCGATGGGCTCGACAGACCCGGCAGACTCGACAGACCCGGCAGACTTGACAGACCTGGAAGACCTGATGGGCCTGACAGACCTGGCAGACTTGATAAGCATGAAAGACCTGACAGACCTGACAGACCCGGCAGACCTGGAAGACCTGATAAGCCCGGCAGAACTGGAAGACCTGATAAGCCCGACAGACCTGGAAGACCTGATAAGACCGGCAGATCCGGCTCGCAGACCCGACAGGCTTAAGGTAAGCAAGATGCGTTCAAAAGCCATGGCTCAAAACCATTGACAGAAAGCCATGAATGTAGTAATATGATGGCCATGGGGAAAAGCCCAAAACAGGAGAACAGCCATGAAGATTTATCTGACAGATTTACTCAAAAGGAAACTGAGCTCTGTACAATCCATCCCGATGAAACATTGTGCAGAGTATAGCGTATAGAGGACGCATTAGGATTTCATCGGAAAAGACAGCGATAAGGATGCTATAATCAGTATACTTATTGCTTATTTTCCGTGTGCAGATACAGCGTGTGAAAGGCTATGGACAATGTTGAGTCTGTAGCCTTTTGCCGTTTCTGACATAGGGAAAACGGAATCACACAGGCAGAAGGCAGTACACGAAAGGTGTATGGACGCTTTCTGCCTTTTTGTATTTACGACCATTTTTTGCGGAACCGGAAAGGAGCGTGACGCACATGAGTTTATTGGAAATTGAGGGCCTGACCCACTCCTTTGGGGAGAATCTGCTCTATAAAAATGCATCGCTGACCCTGAACCAGGGCGAGCATATGGGGGTGGTGGGGCAAAACGGAACCGGAAAGAGCACATTGATCAAAATCTGCACGGAACAGATCATGCCCGACGCAGGCCGCGTGGTCTGGCAGCCAAAGGTCTCGTTTGGATACCTGGATCAGTATGCGGAGATAGACAGGAAACTGACCATGCGGTCTTTCCTGAAATCGGCATTTGCAGACCTGTACCGGACAGAAAAGGAAATGTCCCAGGCCTATGAAAAAGCGGCCGCGGGACATGGGGAATACCTTGAACTTGCGGCGCGTTGCCAGGAGCGGTTGGAAGCCCATGACTTCTACTCCATTGATACGAAGATTCAGCAAGTGGCAGAGGGGCTGGGTTTACTGGCCATCGGAGCGGAAAGGCCGATTGAGCAGATGAGCGGCGGCCAAAGGGCGAAAGTGATCCTGGCAAAGCTGCTCCTGGAGAAGCCGGATGTGCTTCTGCTGGACGAACCCACGAATTTTCTGGATAAGGAGCATATTTCATGGCTCTCGGAATACCTGTCCGGCCTTGACAATGCCTTTATGGTGGTGTCCCACGATTATG
>ERZ808037.1410-NODE-1410-length-15735-cov-3.509963_pt1 | contig 15735 bp, 20 predicted proteins | sample MGYA00380190_ERZ808037 | MGnify/ENA primary metagenome ERZ808037 (study PRJEB31490, sample SAMN06133399) | mouse gut metagenome | isolation source: J9 | host: mice | place: China: Chengdu | collected 2015-05 ... | reverse complement strand
ACCATGTGGAGCGTGGGGCGGATATAGAGGCAGGAAACAGCTTTCGGGGACTGTTTACCGCACTTGGGGAGCTGCTCAATTCATTTAAGGAAATCATTGTGGACGGACTGTGCTGGTTTCCACGCCTTATGCGGTGGCAGACCTCAAAGGGCGAAGTTTCCCCTGTGTTTGAAGATAACAGGAATGAAGGCTATTATTACCGCCTAAAATCTTATATGGATATTCATACAAGGAAGGAATACCCAAAGGAACTGATACAGCCGGAAATCAAGCCGGAAAACCGCACTGGAACAATAGAACAGTTAGCGCAGAATGTGGAGGCTGTCGAAAAACAGATACAGCTTATGGACATAAAAACGAGCTGGAATCATATGTATTAGAGGTAGCCAACTATAAATCAGTTGACTTAAAACTAAAATCTGTAAGAGACGCAAAGGGACATTTTCCTAAAATGAAAATGTCCTTTTAATCTGTCCATTATTATTTTTCTGTTTGGTAAATTGAAATTAGTTGTCAAATTTGACTATATGATTTTTGTATGAATTTTTATCAAAGTTAAAACAGACCACAAAAGTTGTCAAGAATGACTACATAATAACGAAAAACGTGATATAATACAAGTAGGATAAATGCTGGAGGTGCGGATATGGAAAATTTAAAAATAAATATCAACCATTACATGGAGTTAAAAGGAATTAAGACATATAGTTGTTTACTCGCTGATATTGCTCATGAATTAGGAATAAAAGGACAAGAGGCATATGAATTTGCGGATAGAGAAAAATCAAATTTTTCAAAAATGTTAAAGGAAGAAAGACCGCTTAAATACGAATTTATTATTCCTTTGGAGAAAATATTCGGTGTTTCATTGGCAAGATTATTAGAGGAAGATGCATACAAATTGCCTATAGCAAAAGATAATGTACCGTTTAATAAAGGATTTAGATATTATGCATATCTGGATGAGCCGAAATTATATAAAGAAGAATTTGACTTATTGCTTGCGAAGGATGGACAATCCATCCTTACACAAACTGATGAGTTTGGAAAAACCTTTCTTGATTATGTGGTGGAATATCATTCAGTTAATGGCGTCAGATATCTTCACGATGAATATGGAATAAAATTGAAATGGTATCACAATCAATTTGAATTTAAGAAGGATAAAGGAATAACGTGGATTCATTTTGAAAATTGTATTGAGTTTGCCCGTCTTGTTGCAAGCATGAATGATGTAGAATTGTTCAATGATATTTATGATTCCTATAATATGTTTTTTACAAATGGGCACTATGCTACAGAAGACTGTATTTTCTGTCAAGGCGATTATTTGGAAATTATGCTGGACAATGATGATTTGTTTCATTCCATATTTGAAATAAAGCCATATGAGCTTAAGCTGAGAAGCAGTGGCAGAAGAAAGAAACAGGTTGATTCTATTACATATCATTCGATAAATCCTATCATCAACAACTGCTTAAGATATGCGTTGAAACATTTGGATCAATATAAGCATAGGGCAATAGAAATATTAAAATTCGGAATTAACCATAATAGAAGAATAGCCAGTGAGATTGATTTTAATGACTGTTATATTTGTGGTGAACTTGGCGGATTAAAAAATTTTAGAAGCGAAGATGTCCGTGATATTGTTGTTTTTGTTGATATGGAAATAGATGATAATGAAACAAAATCTTTAATTGATCAATTGCCAAAATTCAATAAATGGAGATAATATTGTAAATAAGAATAAAGCAAGGAGGATATGTTGATGGGAAAACATCTTTTTGATTATGAGGATGGAGATTTTGCACATACCATTTTGGACAATATGGCTATTGATTCAGAGGGAGATTTATTAGTGCGAATGGGAGATAATGTGGCAATGGATATGGATTCAGGCGAACTGCATTTTGTTTCCGATTGGTCTGATGACGATGGAAATTCATTAATGGCGGCAGGGAGAGATTCCCTTTGCCGTCATTTTCTTTGCATAGCTTGAAGTAGTTAGTATTCTGTTGCTGGAAAAGTGTAGAAAATATTTCAGGTCATGGTGAAAAGGGGCTGTGAAAACTTACAATTAACAATTCAAATACTCTACTAAATTGGCGTACTCTAATAAAATTTAAGGTGGTTCTCCGTAAAATACACATCGAAAACTTCATTCCGGAAAACTCCCTTAAAGCAAGTCAAAAATGCTTAAAATTCATCAATCATTTTTTGGTAACTTTCTATTGTTTCTTTTGTAATCTGTTCTATTTCTTTTTTCGTATGAGTGTAATAAAAGGACGGGGGAAACAGTCCCCAGCAACTACCGCCCATGAGTTCCCACAAGCTGTCCATTTCCCGCAGTTTTATTTTGAACGTTACATTGTCTATCATTTTTTTCAATGTACCGATAAATTTTTCCGCAACCGTCTTTATCCTCATTTGCCTTTGTTCCTTTCCGTTCTGCTATGCTCCAATTTTAGCTTTTTCTGCAAAGTATTCCCTCTTTGCCATAAGTTCTTCCTGTTTATCTTTAGACAGGCATTTAAACATATCCTCATAATCCAGTTCTGCCATTGGTGTGCCTTTGGTAAGTGATAACAACTGCGCCTCAAACCATTCGTCCCATAAATCGAGGAAAAGTTCAAGACTGTCTGTATAAGATATGGCGTCATCAAATCCATATGGGAATTTATAATATATCAGTTTTACAAATCCGAACCTTCCTGCGTCTACAACCGTAACTTCAATGTCATCAAGTTCCTTCCCATATGCACTGACAACTCTTTTGCACTTTTCGTGTTCTTCATCGCTGATATACCTTCTTTTTTCTTTGGGTTTTTCCTCCTGCTCTTTCCAGTCCTTTTCAAGTTTGATTATTTCATTTTCTAGAAAATGGAGTTTTGATTCTATATCGTTTTTGGAAGTGGCGGTAACGGCAAACTGCAAGATTTCTTTTTCGTTCCACCCATTAACTTTTTCATAACGCTCTGCCAATGCCAATAGCCGTTCCTGTTGCTCGTCTTCAATTATGTACGTAATGTCATAAAATTTCATTTGATGTTTTCTCCTTTCAATATGCAGCATACACATTCAATTTTTCCTATATTTTATCGCCGATAGAAAAGCCTAGAGATTCCAGCCACTTTCCTTGCAGGATAATCTTTGAAATATAAGAGTAATCTTTTCCCTCCCTGATGCTTTTCCATTTACTCTAATCCATTCAATCAGCCTCTCTTTTGTGCCACAGATTTAACATTTAAAGAAAAAATCCAGTTGCGCCCCTACAGTCCCAATTATAGCATTTCATTTTGCTACAATCAAGATAAAAATGCGACTAATCAGTCGCAGGGAAAGAGGATACTATGCAATGGTTTATACAAGATGTAAATATCGGCAAAAACTTACGGAGTCTGCGCGAACAATTTGGATATTCGCAATATAAATTAGTAGTAAAATTGCAGCTTATGGGCAGTAATATGTCACGCAGCACTTATTCTAAAATCGAAACCGGCACCCGGAATATACGAATCAGCGACTTTCTCGCCTTAAAACAAATTTATGGCGTAGATTTTTCGGAATTTTTTATTGGATTGTCACCGGACAGCGAACAACAGAAAGGCAAGTAATCCCGGATAATGCCAGTATCGTCCTATGGCATCCAAATTTCCAGGGGATAGAGAGCAACCGCAACGATAACTTACGTTCTGCAAATTTTCGTTACATCAGAAGACAATAGGAACAAACAAGAGGTAATAGGGATGGTTGATGGTTATTCCTTGCTCTGTAGAACTATCGACAAATTGTACATATTCTTCATCCCCTGTATATAAGTCAATGCATCACGTCTGGCCGTTGTCGCAACGGTAGCTTCAAAATATTGTTCTAGTAGTTCGGCTTGATCGTCTGTTAAATCCTCTAATAACTTATCATAAATTGAATCTGCCTGTTTTAGTAATTCCATGTAGGTTTCATCCTTTTCGTAAGTCGCTGTTAATTTCTCTACGATATAGGGATTTACAAATTCTTCTAAATCATACTCTGTCATATGTATCTCCTTTTATTTTTGTAAATCTCACTATACCATATTGAGATTAATTACGCAATAAAAATATACGAAACGATAATTTACGTCCTGCAAATTTTCGTTACGCTAGGAGATAATATAAACAAAAAGGGGTGATATAGATGGTGGATTACTCTCCGCTCTGGAAGATAATGGAAGAAAAAGGCATATCGCAATATCATCTAATCCAAAACGGTATCGCTGGCAAGACGATTTACAACATGAAAAGGCACAGCCACATTTCTACATCCACGGTCGAAAAGCTCTGTCGAATTATCGGCTGTACGCCAAACGATATCATGAAATTCATACCAGATGAACAATGAAAGGGATGCTGTTTTCAGCGGAAGACTATTGATATCCTATGATCATTCTGGCATGCTATTTCATGTACTTGATTGTGGTATCCGCACTATACATGATAGTATGGATCAATAAGGTTAATGAGAATATCCCTCCACTGACGCAAGGCGTTCGCCTATTTGCTGATTTGGCTGGGATATTTTCGTTTATATTTCGCTCAAGCAAAAATTCTTATCAAGCGCTTCTATTTCGAATTAGTCATTTAGCTTGTTCCCATATTACAATCAGATGGTTCCTTTTTATGTTCACGTCATCATTTTTATCTTTATCACAAATAAGGGATGGTACTGCTGCCTTTCCACTTTTTATGATATTTCGCCTATTTTTATTAGCATATTTTCCTTTTTATTGTGCTTTTTGCCACTCTATGCTTAAATCTATTTCTAAATTTATAAAAAACAGACGGCGCACCATTTTCAAAAATGTTATCGTTGACATTTCCCTGATAGTAGTATATAATCTAGCCATTACAAACAACGAACGGAAAACAATAAGCAGAATCAATACAGCATCATCGGCATCCTTATCTCATCAAAAAGACACAGGAGGCACCTATGGCGACAAGCAAGGACGTGGCCAGGCTGGCCGGGGTATCCCATACCACCGTGTCCCGGGCTTTCAGAAATGACCCAAAAGTCAAACCGGCGACCCGTCAGCGCATCATGAAGATTGCGGAGGAGCTGGGCTATACCCCCAATCAGGTAGCATCCAATCTGCGGTCTCAGAAGACCAGGACTGTAGGGCTAATCATCTCTTTTGGCTTCAACCCCTTTTTCCTGGAAATCACCCACACGCTGGAAACAGAGCTGGCCAGCAACGGATACCGGCTCCTGATTGCCTTTGACGAAGCGGATCCCGACCGGCAGTGGAACATCCTCCAGTCCCTTTCCAGCGCCCAGGTGAACTCCATCCTTTTCACCCCGCTGTACCGGGATGCAGACCAGAAGAACCGGCTGCACAGCTGGATGAAGCACTCCCCCATCCATTTTCTGCAGCTCATAGCTGAGGACTTTGACGATTTCCCGAGCTTCTCCTTTGACGACAACCTGGGCGCCTATCTGGGCACCCGCCATCTCCTTTCCCAGGGGCACCGCAATATCCTGATGGTCGGAGGAACTAACCGTGTGGAGGGATATACAAGAGCCTTTGAGGAAATCGGTTGCAGGCCCGCTTACCCCTATCAGAACCTGTCCTCCGAAAGCAGGGAGCAGAACTTTGAGAAGATAAAGGCAGCCATCCTCAGCCAGAAGCCCTCGGCGGTATTCGCCATCGCCTATGACATGAATTATCTCGCCTATGAAGTCCTCCTGAAGCTGAATCTACGGGTGCCGGAGGACATCTCCTTTCTGGCCTTCGACGATGACAGGTGGCTGCAGCTTTTGGGGATATCCGTAATCGGCCATCCCATACAGGCCCTGTCAGGCTCCATCGTCCGGGAGATTCTGTCCTACGAGGTCGGTGACGAGGTCTACCCCTCTTCCACCTCTTTCAAGCCTTTTCTGATAGAGCGGAATTCTGTCCTCTCTATCTGACATAGAAAGCTGAGCAAAATCCTCCATGCATGAAAGCAAAGCAATAGAAATTTCCGTCTTGATATATGCTGAATTTCGATTATTGGCAAATGGGTTCCGAATTCGTGTCATGGAGTAATGAACCATTTTCTTAGACTCCCACGCATCCCAATGCTCCACCCTAAACCGAAAGTAAGGCAATAAAGAGAATTACCTGGGAGTTCAGAAGATGCACACAAACCTGCAAGGCAGTGTACCGTCTTTGGAAAGCGGGTTTGGCGTACAGCAGTCAAAGCAATCATTCCGATTACTTAGGATTTCGTGCAAGAGAGCAAGAAACACCTCGCGGTGCTGCCGAGTCCAATTTGAAGACTTTTATAGTAAAAAGTTAGATTTATAAGGACTTCATAACAACATATAACAGAAAAGGAGCACATACCATGATTCAAAGAAAAATCCTATGTAACCACGACTATCTGCACATTCCCGTCATCCCCGGCGGGGAGCGCAACGAAATGCAGATCTGGGCTGGCGGGGAGCTGATTCTGAGCCCCCTTCTGGCCCTCACAGACGAGGGCGGAGCGTACTTCTTCGTGAACGTCAGCGAGCACCGGGGAAAGGAGCTGACAATCCTGCTCCCCGACCCCAAAGGCATCACCCGGAAATGCCTTGACCGCATAGTCAGCGGAGAGGCCGCCACCAAAGACAATCCGCTCTATGCGGATCTGTACCAGGAGCCCCTGCGCCCCGCCTATCATTTCTCCAGCAAGCGCGGCTGGCTCAACGATCCCAATGGGCTGGTGTACAAAGACGGCGTCTTCCACATGTTCTACCAGCACAATCCCCTGGGCACCCCCCATGGCAGCGTCAATATCTGCTGGGGCCACGCGGTCAGCGCCGACCTGCTCCACTGGGAGGAAAAGGACGATGCCATCCGCCCCTGGCGCCGGGACTGGAGCATCGCCTCCGGCAGCGCCGTGGTGGATCATGAGGACAGGGCCGGTTACGGCAAGGACGCCATCATCGCCGCATTCACCGTGCTGGGCACCCAGAACACAGACCGCACCAGGCCCGGCTACCCCAGCGGCGGACAGTTCCTCGCCGCCAGCATGGACGATGGGGAGACTTTTTACCGTTTCTCCCATGAGGCCACCGTCCCCACCCAGAACGGCGATGGCTGGCGGGATCCCCGTCTGTTCCGCTATGAAGACCACTATGTGATGGCTGTCTATGAGACGGATGAAAAAGGACGGAATTGTGTCTCTTTCTATGTTTCCGAGGACTTCCACACCTGGCGGCGCACCTCCCGCAGCGACAACCTCTATGAATGCCCGGACATCTTCCCGCTGCAGATTGAGGGCGAGGAGGAGACCAAGTGGGTGCTCTACGGCGCGGACGGCATGGCCAGGATTGGGGATTTCGACGGATACCATTTCGTGGAATCCGGGCACTACAATCCCCTGGACTACGGCAATGCCACCTACGCCGGGCAGACCTGGAGCCATCACCCGGAGGGAAAGCGCGTCCATATCAGCTGGGTGCGCGGCATGGGCGGCGTAGGGGAAGACCTGGGGTACGAGGGGATGCCTTTCTCCCAGTGCATGTCCATACCGGCGGAAATCTTCCTGAAGCGTTTTGAGGACGGGCTCCGGGTATGCCGCAGGCCGGTAGACCAGGTTGAAAGCCTATTCGGAGCCGTGGCATCAGAAGCGGATTTCGCGCTCCAAGGCGAGACCGCACTTCCCATGCACAATCCCGCCCATTACAGCGTCACCCTTTCCGCCATCCAGGGGACAGTCTCCATCCGCGCCGGGGAGCACAGGATGCGCTTCGATTCCGCCACCCGCACCCTTTCTTTCGAGAACGGTCACGCCGCGCTTTTTGAGAGGGCGGAGCTGCATTTTGAAGTGCTGGCGGACACCACCACCATGGAATTCTGTTTCCAGGACAGCATCATGGCCACTTATGCCATGGCCCCTGAGCATATGAGCCTGATTGTGAAAGGGGAATGCCAGGTACGGTTCACCTGCCATGCCATGGAGAATGTATGGGAGTAAGGAGCAGACTTCCTATAGGATGGATACGGGACATTAACGAATCCAGATAATGACCAGAGGGCCGGAAATCTGCCTGAACAGCGGATTTTCCGGCTTCTGCCAATACCCTATACATCCATGTACTGCTTGATTTCACTCCAGGTTTTTACTGTCAGAATATTTTTACCCATGGAATGCCCCTCTTCCATTGTGTAAGGCAGATCAATGGCCCCTATGTACCATATGGGCAGCAGACCGGCCTTTAAGGAGCCTTTTACATCACACTCATACTGATCTCCGATGTACCAGACTTCATCCGGTTGTAACTGCGCTTTTTCCAAAGCCAGATCAAATATTCTTTTATTGGGTTTGCGGAAAATATAGTTGCTTGAGGTAATGATGAATTCAAAGGTATTCTCCGGAAGCAGCCTGTTGATACGTTCTGCTACCACAGAGGGCGCAAAAGAAATATTGCTGATCACGCCTGTACGGATGCCTTTGCTCTTTAAATACGCTAAGAAATCCTTTATGCCCTCCGTGGGCGTTCCCGGGGCGGCGGCATTCCAGAATACAGTATCAATTTCGGAGCTGCTCAATGCAATCTCTATCCCCTGGGATTCATAAAGATATGGCGAGAACATTATGTTGGGAATTTCTATCTGGAATAAATGTCTTGTCGCAGGATCGAATCTTCCGAGCTCCCGATTGATTTCATTTGCTTTGTCCTGTACCTGCTCTGCCGACAAATGATACTTATTTCTGGTAGCATATTGTAAGACAGCCTCTGTTCCCCTTATCCCGCCAAATTTCTGTTCTGCAATAAGCGTCTGACCATAATCAAACAATACCATTTTAGGTATTTTCATGTGATTTACCTCCACCTTAAAAATATCCTTCCTGTATCAGCAATTCCAATACAAGCGCTTCTCGTTCCAACATTACCTGCGTGAAATCATCCCGTTTGGTTTGCTGCAAATCTATCATATCATATTCGGAAATATTTAACATCATAAATCCTCTGTTTTTTCTTATTGACAAAACTGATACTTCTGATTATACTGTATATGTAATAGCAAATACAGTTGGAGGTGGTTATTTGCACATTGTAATATCGAACAGTTCAGACTTGCCCATTTACGCCCAGATAAAGGAGCAGGTAAAGGAACAGATTCTGTCCGGGGAGCTTGGGGAAGACGAAATGCTCCCCTCCCTTCGGCAGTTGGCAAAGGATCTGAAGATAAGCGTTCTGACTACCACACGGGCATACAGCGAGCTGGAAGAAGAGGGCTTTATCACAAGCCGTCAGGGAAAAGGCTTCTTTGTCATGTCCAGCAGTTCAAACCTTATTCGGGAACAGCTGATACAAGAGGTGGAAAAGAATCTCAACAATGCAATATCGGCAGCCGGGCGGGCTTCCATGTCCGATGAAGAGCTTGTCAAGCTGCTGCGTCTTCTATTGGAGGTAAATCATGAGTGAACAATGCTTAGAATTGAAGAATGTATCCAGGACGTTCCATGCCTTCAAGCTGAACAATATCAGCTTTACTCTGCCCAAAGGGTATATCATGGGACTTGTGGGCCCTAATGGAGCGGGAAAGACAACGACGATACAGCTTATCCTCAACATGCTGGAAAAAGAAAGCGGAGAAATCCTGGTTTTTGGCAAAGATAATGTAACCTGGGAAAAGGATATAAAACAGGAGATCGGCGTGGTTTTTGACAGCATATTCTATGTGGACAGCTGGACGGTAAAAGATACGGAAAAGGCAGCGTCCATCTTTTACGACGGCTGGCAGCATAAGGTCTTTGCCGATATGCTGGAACGCTTTCACCTGCCACAGAACAGAAAAGTGGGAGAATTATCCCGTGGCATGCAGATGAAGCTGATGCTCGCCTGTGCTTTTTCCCATGACGCGAAGCTGCTCATCCTGGACGAGCCTACAAGCGGGCTTGACCCGGTTACCCGTGATGAATTTCTGGAAGTCCTGCAAGAGTATATAAAGGACGGGGAAAGAAGCGTTCTGTTCTCAACCCACATCACTTCCGATTTGCAACAGGTCGCCGATTACATTACGTTCATCCATCAGGGTGATATGGTTTTTACGGGGAGCATGGAGGAGCTGGCGGGCAGCTGGCGCCTTGTCAAAGGCAGGCCCCAGGACCTTACGCCGGAAATGGAAAGAACCATCCTGGGATTGCGAAAAACAGATATGGGGTTTGAGGGACTTGTGGCGGCCAGGGACACGGAACCGTGCGGGCATTGCATTCTTGAAACCCCCACCATTGACGATATCATTATCTGCATCAGCAAAGGAGGCGCAAAAAAATGACGGCTTTTTTCAGGATGACAAAATTGGACTTCTTCACGATGAAGACACAGGCTCTTTCCTATCTGTCGTTAGTCGCAATCGTCTTGATGTTCGGATTCATGGGTTCGCCCGTTCCTGTATTGTGCGTTACAGGAGCATGGTTCATGGCGCTGCAGGCTTTCAGCATCTTCGCGATACAGGAAAAAAATAATCTGGAAAGGTTATATGGCTCCGTTTCTGTGGGTTTGACTGACATTGTTCTGGGGCGATATGTCTTCATGTTCCTGAATTACCTTGTATCGTTTTCAGCGGCTGTTGTACTGCATATCGGATTTTCGCTGTACCGCAATACGATTGTCGATGTGTCGGATATAATGCTTGGGTTCAGTTTGTCGTTTTTCCTCTTTTCCGCAATTACTGGAATACAGATGCCCCTGTTTTTCAAAATGGGATATACAAAGGCAAAAATGTGGGCTCTATTCCCATTTCTCATAGTGATGGCGTCAGTGGTCGCTCCGTCCTTTATAACCGCTTTATCCGATTTCATTCAATCGGTATTGGAAAATCAAGGCGCGGTCATCACAATCGGCATTGCGGCGGGGTGCGCGATTGAGTTTGTGTCGTACAGGATTGCCGTCATCGCATACCGTAAGCGAAAATAGAAAGGGGGAAGTCCATGCTTTTTAGAAAATGTAAAAAATGCGGCGGAAAAATGGTTTCGGTCAATGCCGATATTACTGTCAATATCGATGGCGCTTTGCAAAAAGCCACGAATGTTCCGGCAAGACAATGTAACGGCTGCGGAGACCTTGTCGTAAACGAGTGCGTTTTAGCACGGTTAAAGCAGTATGCCCACAATTATCCTGCAGCTATTCTTGACTTTGCAAAATGTGAAGAGGAAGAAAGCGTCTCGGCAACATCCATTTTTTAGGACTTGGGATATACTCACGAGCGATGAAATTTGCCGCAACGTCTATGAAACCTTTCGCTCGTGAGTCGGGTCACAATGAAGAAGAGCATTCATGACAAGTTTTAGTAACCGTCAGTATGAATCATATGCGAGGCGTGCTTGGCGCATAGCGGTCAAAGCAATCCGGAAAGCCGCCCAAACAGCGGACTTTCCGGGTTTTGCCATGGGACATGGTGCATACGTTTCCAAGGAAAGTCTGAAAGCATGCTGTTTTAACATGCTTTTTTATAGATTAGCATTCCGTTGCCATAAGGGTCGTCTTCCGCACCGAATTCTTCCTCAACAAATTTATAGCCATTCCTCACAAGGACTTTTACAGAGGCATTGTTTCCATGCATGACACGTCCATATAAAGTTTTTATCCCAAAAGTTCCTGTCACAAATTCCGTCATGGCCTTTACAAGTTCAGTGGCATACCCTTTTCCGCTATGCTTTCTGCAGATTCCGTAACCTATTTCTACTTCATCGGAATTTCCCTCCACCTCATTCACACCTGTATCACCTATCAATTCGCCTGTCTCTTTTAATTTAACAGTTAATACATATGGCAAACGCCCGTTGTCCACACAGTCCATATAGAATTTGATTGCGTTCCGGGCTTCTTCCATGTCTGCATAACTTTCATTTGGAATCCACTTTTTTACTTCTTCCTCCAAATGATTTTCATAAAGACGCTCGGCATCTTCCATCTCAAATCTTCTGACCCTCAAATGTCCTGTCTCAAATATATGCCCCATTCCTGATTCCTCTCTAAAGTCCCCCGCCCAACAATTCCTCAAACCGCAATTTATCGTTTCAAGGTATCCTGATACCACTGGTAGGTAGGTGCGATGCCCTCCTCCCGCTCAAATCGTTCTTCCAATGCTCCGCAAAAATACAGCTCCAGCAGTCTCTTCAGATCCGGCAGAGCCTCACTTCCGTGAAGCAGCCCGTCTTCACCAAGGTATTCCTCATCCCAGGCAAATTCCTCATGGTCAAACCAGACCAGAGACCAGGTGAGCGGGTCGTTTTCATCGATTGCCTCCTCCGGCTTGGACAGGTCGATACACAGCGGCCCCCAACCGGCTCCCCAATCGCCAATGGGAACCAAATTCTGAAAGCAGCCCTCCGGCAGTTCACAAAAATCGCGGATTTCCTGTAAAATCTCCATTTTCCGGGACACTTCGCCCATAGACCTCGGGCAGTCGATTGCCAACCAGAGCGGGCCGAGGTCTCCTTCGTCCTCAATAATGGAGCAAAAGAAATTATCATTGCGGACGTTTTGAGGGAGCCGAAATGAAGTCAGAAAAGCCTTATAGAGGGAGGGCAGCCTGACCTGGTGCTCCTGTTCGAATGTTGCGATTTCCTGTTCGGTAATGGCAGACGGCACGAATTCCTCGCCGGGGAACCAGCCCCGCTCCTTTAACTTTTGACATGCGCTTATTACAAAATCTCTTTCTTCCTGGGGTGTCATGGTGTCTCTTCCTCCTTACTTGAGCGGCCTGAGAACATATTGTATACAGGAAAAAAGAAATGCCTGCATTTATTTGCAATCACCGAGGGCTCCAGGTTTCTTAACATCCTGTCACCATGTAGTTTCTTAGAATAGTACAAATCTCTGGAGGATACTATTTGTTCAGAATATCGTTTGTTGATATTAGGCAGTACAGAAATATATTCCTTGACCCCGGTTTGTATGGCTTCTATAATCTGGTCGCTAAGCTTATAGTAAACCTGATTAAAATAACCGTAGCTTTCAATATCATTACTATATTCCTTTAATATGTACACATTGATAAATCGCTTTAGATGATGCGTAAAAAACATCTTTGCGGAAGTCTCCATATCTGTGACACAACCACTGGAATTATAAATATATCCAAAACCGTTATCCCAATCGGCGATAAACCAACTTTCTATCTCCGGCGAAGCATAAAGCAGAAAGACAGGTACGTGGTCTCCTATGATAGAATATATTTCCTTTTTTATGGAATCGTTATACCGTTCTATATCGGATGTGGCCATTCCGTGGAATCTCCCGTCTAAATCATCCTCTATGAGAATTCCGCTGCATTGCGCGATTTCAGCCTTATGATTTTTGATAATCGTATAAACCTTTTCCAATAGGGCCGAACCGGTCAGTCCGCTTATCTCAGGGGATATCGTTTTTGGATCCCCCTTTTTCTTAACTGTCTTATTAGGAAGGTACTGTTTGTATTCATAATTTCCATTCATTTTCCTTAAAAATGCCTGCATTGCGCCTGCTTCGGTATAGCCGCAGGTCAAAAAGCATGCAATTCTTTTGGTTACCATGGCCACCCTCCCAACGCAGGATCGTTCGTGCGGTATAAATCCCCCAATTCCCAGTCTCCCAATTCATCCGCTATGTCTTTATAAACTATTTTTTTGATATTGTCTTGCCCTGTATTATCAAAAACAAAAACCGCAACATGGCCGTTCTTAAACTCTTCCGTGAAAGAATCTAAGAAATCAGGAGAATGGGTGCTTATAAAACATTGATTGAAATTATCAGAGGCCTGCAGCCAATTGCCAATCACTTTTTGCCATGCGGGATGAAGATTAGTTTCCGGCTCATCAATGGCTAAAAGGGTACAGCGCTCTTCCATCGGCATGTTGATCAATAAATTCAAAATCAGTCCTTTTAAAGTTCCCTCAGAAATATCCGATAAATCATATTGCTTATCATTATAGATAAGCTTGAACAGCAGTTTATCGTACATGGACACCGTATCAACCTGCTGCAGATTCGGAATCAGCTCTTTAAGATACTTTTCAAAAGTATTTTTCCATAGTATATTATGGGACTTATAGTTGTTAAAAACATTGATGAAATTGGCGGCATTATGGCTAAGGCGGAGATCCATATTTTTTATGCTTACCGGATCGCGCATCTGCTTCATGTTAAACTGCGCACTTATATACACATGGAATCCCTCAACGTATTTCTGTATTTTATATAAAAGGTGTGCAATGTCTACCCGGACGGTTTCACTGCCGTATAATTGCTTATTCTCCAATAAGATATCCTTAAATTGCATCATCAGAGTATCTTTATTATCGACAGAAAAAGGCAAACGGCGGTTGTGCTGGCCTTTTTGTATGGCAGAAGAAAAATAGCCGTTTCCCAGTTTGGGTTCATGGCATCTGAAATAATTATATTCTTCGTCATATTGTGCGGATGTGCTTATGGCATTTAGCTCTTCCAATAATATTTGGCATTGTTCTACAGTACTGCCAGTGGAAAATGAGAACTTATATCGAACAGGCTCATTATCCAGATCAAGTTCCCAGGCAAAGTCGATGGAGGAGCGTTCATCGGCAGAGTTATTTAAAATATGTTCCCAGCCATTACGTGAGATGGCATTTAAAAATGCTGATTTTAAGTTGCCCTCCTCCGACTTTTTTATCATTTCTGAGAAAAAGGTAAGCGCTTTTATAAAATTGCTTTTTCCGGAATTGTTCGGCCCAATCAATATATTTATTTTGGCAAATTCTAAATCTGAAGCATTTATATTTCTGAAATTGCTACAGCTAAATTTTTTTATCATTTTTCCACCCATCTTTTTATTTTCGGCATAAAAATCATTTATACAGAAAGGTTCTGTGTTCTCCTTGTATTCTAGCATAATATGCAGGCCTTATCAAAACTATCCCTCATATAATTTATGGCTGCCAATTTTATATGCCTTGAAAGGTGCGGTAAAATTGCCTTTTTCGTCCAGATACGTGTACAGCAGGATTTCCAAATCCGGTTCCCCTCCGAAACCATCTTCATCTTCCCAGTAACGGCCATCCGGCTGTATCTCCCACACCATCAGGATAGTATTGTCTTCCATCCTCGTAAATTCCGTGCGGAAACGAATCTGAGGCTTCAATTCGCGCTCTGATTCCCAGGCGTCCAGCCATACCTCCGGATTCTCAACCCCCGGATAATTCTGGATATAGCCGTTGTCGTCCACAATCAGTTTCCTGATGCCGTATTCTTCATTTACAAACTCCACCGCCGCCACTTCTCCCTTATGCCTGTATAAGTGATTGCCAAATGTAGTCCATTGGCTAAGCCGTGGCCCCTTGCTTTTCGTTTCCACAATATCGCTCTTACTGTCTTTTGCAATAGTTTCCACAATATCGTTTTTACTATCTTTTGTAGTAATATACCTTTTCTTCAGTTTCTCAAATATATGCATTTTGTTACCTCCCTGGTATATGGTGTAGGAAACAGCCAAGGTCAGTCCCGTCTACATTCAGCCCGGTACCACTGTAAGGCATTCCATAATACCCAGAAGTACCGGCAGTGCCGCATCATCCTATTTATATCATATCGCTCCTCTCTTTTCAATACCTACATATCCTGTAAAATGCTTTCAATGCTCACCCTGTACTTCTCAAGCTGTGAGAGACCATTTTGAGGCCAGATCTTTTATGCCCACTCCCCCCGAGCTCGCGGATATATAGCATATCCCTGGGCCGCTGCATTGCCCGATTTCAGCCC
>ERZ808037.1409-NODE-1409-length-15745-cov-7.615714_pt1 | contig 15745 bp, 11 predicted proteins | sample MGYA00380190_ERZ808037 | MGnify/ENA primary metagenome ERZ808037 (study PRJEB31490, sample SAMN06133399) | mouse gut metagenome | isolation source: J9 | host: mice | place: China: Chengdu | collected 2015-05 ... | reverse complement strand
CTATGTTGCCGTAGTAGAGATCTTCCAAAGTGTTTCGCATTGTTCTCGCCTCCTGTAGCGACACACCATACCACAGGCTGGCGGGAATAGCCATGGCCAACGGCGAGAGTTATCAGAACAGACACATATTTTTTGCGGTGTTCCGCTGGGCTTCTCCTTGTATACACTGATGCAATTTGTAGCCCTGTCACAGCGGCGCACAAGGGGGCCGACACCGCGTTTCGCTTGAGAGAGGGGCATGGATGCCATTTGCTCCGTGGGATGGGCACAAACCGCCACACAGGGGCGGACACGGGGGAAAGAGGTTGGTCGGCGCTCCGCACTCGTGAAGCGCCGACCACCTGTGCTTGAGCGCTCGCTTATTCCAGGTAGCGTGTGTAGAGTGTATATCCAGGCTGCTCCTCCAGCCACCACTTGAAGTACTGCTCGCCCCAGCGGGCATGGTTGTTGAGACCGCTCTCGGTGACCTTGACGTACTCGTCCGTTTTGCTGATCACAACTACCACGTGGCCATTACTGCTGTTATCGTAGCGGATCAAATCCCCGGAGCGGATCTGCTCCCAACTTGGGTTGTCGACCCTCCGCCAGGGAAGGCTGCCAAACGCGGCGTCGGAACACAGTGTGGCCCAGCCGGAGCAGTGGGTGCCTCGGTAGTAAGGCCCACCGCTGGTGGAGCGGTAGGGCGTGGGGTACACTGTCCCGGTGGGGTAGGTTTCCCGGAGCTGTGCCAGGGCGGCCTGTACATCTTCCTCGGTGACAATTTGTGGGGAGGGCGTGGCCCGTGTGGGAATGGTCACCTCCTCAACGTAGGGTGCATTCGGGTCGATGTGGACGCTGTTTGTGGCAGCGTCATAGGTCACGCCGAAGTCCACCGCTTTCCCGATATCCCGAAGCTTGACGAAGTTGTTCCCATGGATGTGATACGCTTCGAACTGTACTTGCTGGCCGTCTACATAGAAGGCTTGGGTGGTGGGCGTGGCGGTGAGCTGCTGGACGGCAGCGCTGGCAGGATCGCTCAGAGCGAGACCGGCGAGGATGCCGAGCCCCATAAAGACCGTTTCTCTTTTTCTGCTTCTCATTATGATATCTCCCTTCGGTATGGTGTTGCCTTTGGCAAACAACACCATACCGAAGAACTGCTGGAAAAGCAGCTCAAATTGTGAAAGCCCGTGTTTCGCGTTTTGAAGCCCTGTGTGGCCCTTCCCATAGCCGGGTGGCATCCGTACACCTCCCGCGCCGTGAAACGCGGTGTTGGCCCCCGTGTGGCCCGCTGTGGACGAACTTGGAGAAGCCCCTGGGATTGGGGTCGCGTCGGGCGGCAAAATTACCCCAAGTCTACCCATCACTTTTTCGCCCGGTTTTTGGGGCAATGCAGGCGTTCGATTTTACAGCTGGATAAAGGCAGGTGGTCGCTTTGCGCCCTCCCGCCGGGAAACACCGCCCCGCAACGCGGGTCGGTGCTTCGATGGAGGTGGTCGGTTTTCAGCCATTTTGCTGCAGTAGGTGGTCTAAACCATCAAAAAATCAAGAATATTCCCCCGGTTGGCCGCTTTCAGAGGTGGTCGCTCCGGGTGGTCTATCAAAATTCAGGAGGTAAAAATGCCCCAAAATACAAACATAGTTATTGAACACGAGAAGAAAGAGCGCATCCCAGCGTGGCTCTACCCGTCCACGCTGAAAGCAATAGACAAAGCCATGTATCGGGCTAACTGCAAAAGCTGAAGTGAGTTTTTGGAAAACGCCGCGCAGATGTACGCCGGATACATCTCTGCGGACAGTGCTGTGGAGTATCTCCCCGCCGCGCTGGTGTCCGCCCTGCGGGCCACGGTTCAGGGAAGCGAAACCCGCATCTCCCGTCTGATGTTCAAGCTGACTGTGGAGCTGAGCATGATGATGCACGTGCTGGCCGCGGGACTGGAGATCGACGACAGCCAGCTGGACGATCTCCGATGGCGGTGCGTCCAGGAGGTCAAGAAAACCAATGACGGCATTAGCTTCAAAGATACGCTGAAGAATCATAACAACGGAGACTTTGAATGAAGCAGGCCGTCTATAAAAGCTACGATGAACTCCCGTTGATGCTCTCGGTGCCGGAGGTGGCGGCAGTGCTGGGCATCAGCAGGGCAGGGGCCTACGAACTGGTGCGGAGCGAGGGATTCCCTGCGCTGAAAATCGGCAGCAGGATCGTAGTTCCGAAGGAGAAATCCATCGGCTGGATTGACACGCAGACGGGCGGTTGATGCGCGCCGTCCCAGTCAGGCACTGTGCAAAGTGCTCCGTTTGTACCGCTGTTTTTCTCCGGGATCCCACGCCTCCAGCGCGGCGTAGTACTCCTTGCGATCCTCCTCGTGGATGATGACGGGCGGATGCCCGTGGAGCACCAGCAGATAGTTCATCGCCAGCCGTCCGACTCTCCCGTTGCCGTCCGCGAAGGGATGGATATTCTCAAACTTGGCGTGGAAATACGCCGCTGCTGTCAACACATTTTCCGGGTCTACATCCCGTAATTCTTCCAGCAGCTCCCGAACCTCGTCCGCCACATCCTCCGGGGCCGCTCCGACCTCCTCGCGGCCCGTCACGTAGTCATGACGCTTGTACTCGCCGGGGCGTTCCCCCAACTGCCAACGCCTCGTGTCATAGGTGTTTTGGGTCAGGCAGAACTGGAGTTCCTTGATGAACGCCTCATCCAAAAGCCGGCGATCTCGAAACGCGCACAAAAACAGCTCGTAGGCTTCCTTGGCGTTACGGATTTCAAACAGCGTCCACAAATCGCCGGTGTAGGCGGTAACGCCATCGTGCTCGAAAATCTCCCTGGTATCGTGATAGGTGACGTTATCGTTCTCAATTTTCCCAGAGTGGTACGCAAAGGCGATGCTGAAACCATTCAGCGCCTCGGCCAGCTCAGCGTCCATGATAATATTTTTGCGCCGCCACAATTCCAAAGCCTTCTCGTAGCCACCCATGAAACCCCTCCCTGTGCTATCCGCTCCGTTACGTCCTATCGGCGTATGGGTCACGGTCTGGGTCTTGCCCTGACCCAGATTTTGACCCAGATTGATTATAACCAAAAAAGTAACGAAAAGCACCTGATTTCATGCAAAATCAGGTGCTTTCTGGTGGAGACTACAGAACTCGAATCTGTGACCTCTTGCGTGTGAAGATTCGTATGAACATAAAATCGGTGCTTTTGTGTCCGTTTGGCGCTGTTTCATCAGGACGGGGTTGTTCTTTGGAGCAGCTCCGTCCATTGTTTCCACCCGCTCGTTTCGGCGTATGGGTCTGAGTATGGGTCAGGGAGCGAAAAAATTCTGTGCCCCGCTCACCATCTATTGGAGGGACACCACTGCACCAAATGGTGGAGTAATAGAACAATACGAAATAGAATAAGTATAAAGACTCCACAACTTCTATATCTGCCTGCTTTATGTGCATCAAGGCTTTTGCAGTTTGTATTTCACATCTCGGATAACAGCCCAAACGATTCCCGCTGTCGTTGCTCCAGTTAGATAGCTCAACGATGGGGGTGCTGCTGAGTATGTTAGCCCCCTCCCCAAATGTGTGGGGAAGGGGCTAACTGTGAATGGGGAGAACAGGTCAACGTATCGACCGCTCTAACATAGGAAGCAGCCTGTTAATGGGCAAGCTGAAGAAGAAATTTCATCAAACACGGGTTTATAGGGTGCCGCTCAATTCACACACGATCCCGGTTTCGGCATTGGTGACCTCCATGGCATACACCCCGTCCGCCAGGGTGACGGTGAAGTCCCGCGTCCCGGTGAGGGACAGGGAGCCGTCCCCGTTTTCCGTCCAGGTTCCGCTGTCCGTCTCAATGCCGGAATTCTCCGCGTTATAATCCACCGTGATGGTAAAGGTACCGTCCGTCCGCAGGGTGGCGTGGCATTTCAGCCAGTCGTTGCCGTCGATCCCCGCGCCGTCCAACTGGGCGAATACCCCGTCAGGCTTGGCCGGATCCGCGCTGGCCGTCCCGGTGACAGCACATGGGATGTTGGTCTCAGCGTTGACAAACTCCATGGTATATACGCCGTCCGCCAGGGTGACAGTGAAATCCCGTGTGCCGGTGAGGGCCAGGGAGCCGTCCTCATTTTCTGTCCAGGTGCCGCTGTCCGTTTCAATGCCGGAGTTCTCCGCGTTATAGTCCACCGTGATGGTAAAGGTGCCGTCCTTCATCAGCTTTACATGGGCGGCCAGCCAAGCATTCTCCTCGCCCACGCCGGTGCCGTCCAGTTGGGCGAATACATCACCGTTGGGCTGAGCCGCACCGCCGGGGACACCGGTAAGCAGGCAGGTGATGTTGGTTTCGACATTCAGCACCTCCATGGTATACGTGCCGTCCGTCAGGGTGGCGGTGAAGTCCCGCGTCCCGGTGAGGGCCAGAGAGCCGTCCTCATTTTCTGTCCAGGTGCCGCTATCCGTTTCGATCCCGGAGTTCTCCGCGGTGTAATCCACCGTGATGGTGAAGGTGCCATCGCTGAGGAGGATGGCATGGCAGGCCAGCCACTCATTGCCCTCACCAGTACCGTGGCCGTCCATCTGGAGGAACACGTCCCCGGTTTGGGCGGGCGGTTCGGAGGGGGCGGGCGTGTCGGTCTGCGTGGGCTCCTCAGATTGGGCAGGCACGTCTTGGGAAGCGTTGGGGTCGGCGGCGGCCACCTCGGAGGAGCGGAAGAAGCAGGCCCAGAAGATCAGCGCCAGCACGGCGGCGAGCGCCACGATAATGCCGATTTTCACGCCGAGGTTCAGCTTCTCCTTGAGCTTTGTCCGTCCCAGGAACACGAACAGGGCGGCGGCAATCACGGCGGTGTCCAGCACCACCAGCAGCACCAGCCAGTAGGGGGAGGTATCCGCGGCGGCGGCCACGGCGGCGCTGTTGGCCTGGGTGTAGAGGATGTTGTGGCAGGCCCGGCGCATCTCCTGCTGGGCGGTGTTGGTGCTGCTGTCCAGGTTCACGCCCATGAGGCACAACATCATGTCGCCCCCGGCCCGCAGGGCCAGGTTGATGTCCATCCAGCTGGTGTTGCCCATGGCGGAGTCGGTGACCACTGTGCCCTGGAAGCCCCACTCATCCCGGAGCACGTCGGTGAGCAGGGCCCGACTGGCCCCCGCCCAGGTATTGCCCAGGTAGCTGTAGCTGCTCATCATGGCGGTGGTTTTGCCCTCCTTCACCACCACCTCGAAGGCTTTCAGGTACAGCTCCCGCATGGCCTGTTCGTTGGACCACACGGAGAGGGACAGACGGTTGCTTTCCTGGTCGTTAAGGGCAAAGTGCTTCACGTAGGCATATACACCCTGGCTGGTGCAGCCCCGAACCATGGCAGCACCCAATTTACCGGACAGCAGGGCATCCTCGGAGTAGTATTCAAAGTTACGTCCTGAATAGGGGGTACGGTGGATGTTCACGGCGGGGGCGTACAGGCCCACCACATGGTTGGCGGTGGCCTCTGCGCCGAAAGCGTGGCCGAAGTCCTCCAGCAGCTCCTGGTTCCAGGACGCGCCGATGAGCGCCTCGCTGGGGTAGGCCACGCCCTTCAGATCGCTGACCAGGCTGTTGATGCCCGCGGGGCCGTCCAGGTCATTGGTGGCGGGCTTGGCCACACTGGCGACCTCCGGGGTGGACCAGCCGCCGTTGGAGATCATGTTGGTCATGTCCTCCACGCTGAGCTGTTGCAGCAGCTTCTCCCACTTGGGGTCGTTGTAGTCCAGCCCCGCCATGTCCTCCAGGGTGAGGCCGTTGCTGGCAAAAGTGATGGCCGGGGCGCTGGGATCGCTGTCATACACGGCAGAGGCAGTGAGGGCAGACACGGTGGCGTCGGAGGCCTCCTTACCGTCCTCCCGGGCCTTGGGGGTGGTGCCCTCCCAGTCGGCGCGGGAGACGTACTGTTTGATCTGGCCGTTGGACACGTCCTCAAAGCGGTTGACGGCGGCGGTGAGGTCGGTGCCCCGGGGGTTGCCCTCGCCGTAGGTGACGGCCTGATCCACTGTGTATTCCCGGCTGTCGATCACCTCATGGGCGTTTGCCATCAGCTTGATTTCATAGGTTCCAGCCTCCAGCACATAGCACCCCGCAACCTTCTCGTCATAGGAGGCCATATCGTCCACCGCAAAGGTGAGGGTAAGGGTCTCGCTGTCCCCGGGCTGAAGCAGCCCGGTCTTGCCGAAGGCGGCCAGCACCACGTGGGCCTTCTCAATGCCGCCCGCGGTGTAGGGGGCGGTGAAGTACACCTGGGCCACGTCCTTGCCCGCCGTATCGCCGGTGTTGGCGACCTTTACCTTCATGGTGACGGTGTCCTTGTCCACAGAGAAGTCCTCAATGGACTGTTCAAAGGTGGTGTAGCTCAGGCCGTAGCCAAAGGGGTACTGGACGGCCTTTTCATAGGCCGCCTCGTCGCACGCCCCCGTGGCATTGTCGATGAAGCGGGTCTCATAGAAGCGGTAGCCCACGTAGATGCCTTCCACATACTCCACGTAGTTGCGCTTATCCAGGTTACCGTAAGTAAAGTCGCCCGCGTTCCAGTAGGCGGGGGCGGTGGTGTGGTCGTAGGCGTAGGTGTCGGGAAGCCGCCCGGAGGGGTTCACCGTCCCCGCCAGTACTTGGCCCACCGCGTCCATGCCCCGGCTGCCGGGGCCGCCGATCCACAAAGCGGCGTCCACGCCGTCCTCCAGGAAGCCCAGTTCCATGGCGTGGGAGGAATTGATCAGTACGATGACCTTGCCGAAGCCCTGGCCCTTCACCAGTTCCAACAGATCCTCCTCGTCCTGGGTGAGCTCCAGGTAGCTGCGGTTCCCCCCGGCCTGGCTGTAGCCCGCCGCTTCCATGTCCATGGGCAGGTCGCCGCCCTCGCCGCCGATGCGGGAGAACATGACCACCGCCGTGTCGGAAAATGCCTTGGCATTTGCCAGCAGGGAATCGCCGTATTTGTCTGCGGACACCTCGGCGGGGGTGAAGTTGGAGCCGGTAAAGCCGGCCTGATCCCCCCGCTTCACGCCGGAGTTCTTGTAAAAGTCCACCAGCTCCTGGTTGACCTCCAACCCGGCGTTGGTGAGGCCCTGCACCAAATCTACGTTGGAAGACGTGTCACTGGCGCCGCTGCCCGTGCCGCCGTACAGGGGGGAGATGGAGGCAAAGCCAAACAGGTTGACTTTCGAGCCGCCCTCCAGGGGCAGGGCGTTGTCACGGTTTTCCAGCAGGACGATACCCTCGGCGGCCAATTCCTGGGCCATGGCCAAGGCGGCCTCCCTGGCCTGATCCGGGGTGAGCTGCTCCGCCGTGGCGGAACCGTGGGCACCGGGCAGGCGGCTGTTCAGGTTTGCCGCCATGAAGGCGTTGATAGCGGCGAACATCTGGATGCACACCACGTTGACGATGAGCGCGATCACCAGCAGGACGCTGACGATCACGATGGGCAGCTTGCCGCTGCCCTTTGCGGACTTCTCTTTACCCATTCAAATCCTCTCCTCGTGTTGGAATTTTTTTACTTGACATGTTACCTCGCATGGAGTATTGTAATAAACATAGTGTTGGTTTTCAACCATCAACATACGGGGAAAACGATGTGAAAACAACAGAAGGAGAGGAAGTGTCGGATTTGCGTCATTTTTCTGAGAATCCACAAAATGCACAAAAGCAGGAGAACCAGCGCACCCGTCTCACCAAGCGGCTGCTGCGGGAGAGCTTGCTGGAGCTGCTGAAGGAGAAGCCGGTGGAATATATCACAGTGAAGGAGCTGTGCGAGTACGCCGAGCTGAACCGCTCCACCTTTTACGCCTACTATACCGACGTGCCCGCCCTGTACCAGGAGATGGGCGGCGAGCTGGCCAACGCCCTGCTGGAGCACATCCACGCCATCAACCAGGGCAGCGGGGTCGACACGGAGCCCATGCTCTCCTACATCCGGGACAACCGGGAGCTGTTCCATCTGCTGGTCTACCGGGAGAAATACCTCAACGCCAACCAGCCGGTGCAGCGGCAGATCACCCAGGGGTATCTGAATCTGGCCCCGGAGCTCCGCCTGCCCTGTGGGGAGGAGGAGCGGGAGTATTTCCTGGAGTACCTCTATATGGGCGGCACCGGGGTCATCCACCGTTGGGTGCAGAATGGCTGCGATCTGCCGCCGGAGCAGGTGGCGGGACTGATTGGCGCCCTGATCCAGCGGGCGGTGGACAGGTAGCCAACAAATAAGCCCGTAAATTTTATAAACGCCCCCTGAACCACGAAAAGGCTGTGGTTCGGGGGCCGTCTTGTATTACTTCATTGCCGGTGCCGCTGCCTTGTCCGCATATGATGCACGGTACTTGCAGCGCAGCACGTGGGTCCCCTCCGTCAGAATATCCTCTGTGCCGTCTGGGAGGAGGGCCTCGCAGGAGGTTCCGGCCGGAACCTCCACCGTCAGTTCAAAGGCGTTTCCTTCTATCTTCCAGTGAGCGCGTGCCGTGCCATAGGGGGTCTGGGTGTGGGCCTGCGCCCAGGTAAGTCCGCCGCCGGGGTGGGGGTTGACCCGGAACCGCTTCCAGCCAGGCTCCAGCGCCTCCAGTCCGGCGATCCGCCGGTACAGCCAGTCGCCTACAGCACCATAGGCATAGTGGTTGAAGCTGGTCATGCTGGGGGCAGACTGATCCTCAGGGTCGAAATCCGCACTGCTGGCAGCGCCGCCGTTTGCCTGATCGCTGGACAGATTTACGCTTCCATCGGGAAGCAGTGCATCCCACCGCTCCCAAATGGTGGTCGCCCCGCTTTTTACCGCATACAGCCAGCCGGGGCACTCCTGGTTCAGCAGTACCCGGAATGCCGTATCCGTATGTCCGGTGTCCGACAGAGCAAAAAGCAGGTACGGGGTTCCCAAAAAGCCGGTGGAGATTTTGTAATCATTTTCCTCTGCCATCCGGGCAAGCCGGCCTCCCATTTTGCTCCGTTCTTCCGAAGTGAACATTCCGAAGTGAATGGGGAGGATATAGGCCGTCTGGAATTCTTCCCGCAGGAGACCGTCGTTGTTCAGGAAAACGTCCCGGTAGGCGTTTTCGATTTTCACCATCAGCTTGCGGAAATTTCCTTCATCTTCGATTTTTCCCAGGATTTTTGCCAGCTCTGCGGCAATGTGGGCTGTGTTATAGAAATAGGCTGTGGCGATCCAGGGCCCCTTGCTCCTCCACTGCCTTGCATTCTCTCCGGGGCTTAGCCAGTCACCGAATTGGAAAGGCATTTTCCAAATGTAACGGCGCTTCCCAATGCTGCAGAAAGATGCCCAGAATTTTTCTGCGCTCAGAAGCTTTTTGATGCTGTCATACTGCCGCGCAATGAGCTTTTTGTCTCCGCTTTTCCAGTACTGCGCCCAGGGAACGAGGGAGGCACAGTCTCCCCAACCCGCAGTTGCAAACCTGGGAACGGGAAGCTTTCCAGCAGGAACCACCAGAGGGATCCCCCCCGCCAGGACCTTGATCCGCCATGACATCCAGCAGCCATTTGTCAAAGAAGCGGGCGGTATCAAAATTAAAGCACGCTGTAGAGGAGAACACCGCAATGTCCCCCGTCCAGCCCATGCGTTCGTCCCGTTGAGGGCAGTCGGTGGGAATATCCACAAAGTTGGAACGGGCGCCCCACTGGATGTTTTTCTGGAGCTGGTTGAGCAGCTGGTTGGAGCAGGAGAACCCGCCGGTGGGCGCTCCCAGACTGCTGACAACCTGAGCGGTGATCTCCAGATCCTTCGGATCAATACCCTGCACCCGCGCGTAGCGGAAGCCCATGGTGGTCAGCTCCGGGGTAAATTCCTGGTCCCCCTCCCGGCAGATATAGGTGATGCTGGCCTCCGCTTTTCGCAAATTGGAAGTGAATATCTCACCATCCACCAGCACCTCGGCATGGCGCACCCGGATGCACTGGCCCGACGCGGCGTTTTTGATCTTCATACAGACCACGGCAGAGCAGTTCTGCCCGAAATCATAGATGGTGCCGCCGCGCCTGGATGGGTGCTGTGCAATAGGGTGCAGATGCTCCTGGCGGTAGGCCAGCACACCGTAGGTGCAGCGGACTTTCGGGTTGCAGCGCCAGGAGGCCTCATCCGCCGGTTTCCAAGGAGTGTTTCCCGGGGCGATCCGGGCATCGTAATGCACGCCCTCATAGATGCCGGCAACACGGTATGCTCCCTGGGTACTGACCGACCAGTTTCGGTCTGTTGCAATGATATCGGCACTGCCGTCGGTGTATTCCAGCACCAAGTCACAGCGGAACAGCTGCCGGGGAGCATAGCTCCGGGCCGCACCGCCAAAGAGTCCAACGGCCCATCCGCCGGACACCACAGCGTACAGCTCATTTTCCGCGTTCAATTGCTCCGTCACATCGTAGGCCTGATATTGCAGGTATTTTGCGTAGCTGGTGTAACCGGGCGCCAGCATTTCCGCCGTGATCTTTTCCCCGTTCACGGTCACATAATAGCTGCCCACCGCAGTGGCGTAGAGTATTGCCCGCCGCAGTTTCTTTTTCAATGTGAAAGTTTTACGAACACAAAGCGGAACGGGGGACTTCTTCCGGTCATAGGGAATGGTTTTGTCGGTGATCCATGTACCTTGGAATGAGTGTTCCGTCTTCAAGTCGTCAATTGTCAATGTCATGGAATACTCCTATTGCTATATATTTGCCCCATATTTGTGGCAGCCAGCCACAGACGAGGGGCATATCGCTGCCTGTGGGAGCACAAATCGATTCAATGCGTTCGGATCTGTACCAGAAATTTCTTATGGCGATATGCGCTGAGGATTTATGGCGCGAAATGGACGTGCAATCAGACCCATTATATTGATCATATCCATAAGGCATCCCCTCTGTATATCAAAATTGTAATTTTAATGGCAGATACCGGAAAACGATGAAAGTGTACTTCAAACTGTGATCGGAATCTCACCATCAGAATCGTTTTCTTGATATAATCCTGCTTTTGCTTTTGATAGGATAAAATAAAAAAGCGAAAACAGGAGGCGGCCATGAAAGCCATTCACTTGCGAACCGAATATCTAAAAAACCCTATGGGGATCGACATCGAAAGGCCCAGGCTTTTCTGGAACTGTGAGGGCGGCAGGAAGCAGACCGCCTATCAGATCATCGCCAAGTGCGGCAGTAAAATCGTGTGGGATTCAGGGAAGGTGGCGTCCTCCCGGATGACCCATATCCGCTATGGGGGAGAACCTCTGCGAAGCCGCCAGCGTATCTGGTGGAGCGTCAATTTATGGGATGAAAACGATGTGGGCGGAGAGGTTTCTTCCGCCTGGTTTGAAATGGGTTTCCTGGAAGCGGCGGACTGGAAGGCAGCGTGGATCACCGGCAACTATAAGGTACACAAGAGGGAACGCTACCCGGTGGACTGTTTCCGCAAGGTGTTTTCAGGGACGGACATTCAATCGGCCCGGCTGTACGTCACTGCCTGCGGCCTTTACGAAGGCTGCCTGAATGGCGAGAGGATCGGAACCGCAGTCCTGACCCCCGGGCACACCAACTATCAGAAACGCATCCAGTACCAGACCTACGATGTGACGGATCTTCTGAAAAACGGTGAAAACGTGCTGACCTTCCAGTTAGCGGACGGCTGGTTCCGGGGCAGCTGCGGAGCCGGCGGTCTTAGAAATCAGTACGGGACGGAAACCAAGCTGCTGGCGCAGTTGGAGCTGACAGATCATCAGGGAAAAATCACCCGTGTCTGCACCGACAAAAGCTGGGATTGGTCGAATGACGGTCCCATCCGCTTTCCCTGCGGCGCCCAAGGACTGTTTTGCGGTATATCAGGAGCTGCTCAAAAAATATGCCCCCAATAAGGTGGTTATCCTGGGAGAAAGCGCCGGAGGCAATCTGGTGTTGGCAACCCTGCTGCAAATTAAGGAGGCGGGGCTTCCCCAGCCTGCGGCGGCGGTGTGCATCGCCCCCTGCGTACAGTTTGATGAAAGATTCCCCAGCTATACGGAAAATGCCCAAAGGGACTCCATTGTGGCAAACCTCTCCGAGGAAGTTTTTGATATGTATTTACAGTCCCATGACATTGTCCTTGCCCAAAATCCCCTTTTTGCCCCCTACTACGGTGATTTCACCGGCTGCCCGCCCATTTACCTGTGGGCATCCACTGCGGAAATTCTGCGGGATGACAGCGTGATGCTCTATGAAAATCTTAGGCAGGCAGATCATCCCTGCAATCTCTATCTCAGGGACGGCATGATGCACACCTGGATGATCATTCCCTACTTTCCCGAGGCAAGGAAGGATTTGAACCGGCTGAAAACCCATCTGGAGGATGCTTTTTTGGGCCGCTTCCGGCAGGAAGCCGGTATTGTCCGTTTATAGAGAACGGAGATGACCCCGCTCTTTTTAAGAACTTGTGTTTCTGATAAAATCCTGATATGATTTTCCCAGGAACGGAGGAGTGTTTATGGATGCGGAGCTGATCGGCAAGCTGCAAAACCTGTACAGCATTACCCATATCCCGCTGTCCCTGCTGGACGGCAGCGGCAGGATCCTTGCCACTTTCCCGACGATGAGCTTTGCCGTTGTGGACATGGGCACAACACAGATGGTATTGGAAGATTTCCGTCTGCAAAGGCGAGATTCCGCCCATCCCCTCATCAGCTACATGGAGCCTGGTTTTTTTCTGGGGATCATGGAGCTGCTTCCGGAGTTGTATTTGCTCATTGGTCTTGTCAGCCCCTTGCCACGGGCAAGAAACGACACCCTGCGTATGATTGTGAACGTCGCCGCCCCGGAGCACTTGCAGGAGCTGTGCAATTTGATGCTGCAGACACCCCTTGTTTCCCTGGATCATCTGCGGGATCTGATGGGCCTGCTTTCTCAGCTGCTCATGGATGCCCCGATTCAAAAAGAGCACATTCTGTTCATGAATATTTTTACCCAGGAGCGGGAGACGCTTCAGCCGGAGCTGCAGCTGTTTCAGCAGCGGGAACACATATTCCAGCATGAATCCATCGACTTTGAAACCGCTATCTGTAACGCTATTGCCCAGGGCAGCCCCTCCCAGTTGGCCCACAGCCTGTACGCACCCCGCAAAGGGCAGGTCGGGCGGATGTCCGGGGATGACCTGCGGCAGGAGAAGTATTCATTTGTGGTGATTGCAGCGCTGGCTTCCCGGGCTGCAATCCGGGGCGGGCTGCCGGCGGAGCTGTCTTTCAGCCTCAGCGATCTGTACTGCCAGCGAGCGGATGTTTTGACGGACGCTGCGAAAATTCGGGAGCTGTGTGGGAAAATGCTGACGGATTATTGTGAGCGGGTCCGGCAGAAAAAAGAACAGCCGACGGCGTCTCCTGTAATCTCCCGCTGCCTGGAATATATCTCTGTCCACCTCCATGAGCCGATCTCCCTGTCCGATTTGTCAAAGGTCTGCGGCCTGTGTACCCGCAGTCTTTCGCTGAAGTTCAAGGAGGAGATGGGCACCCGTATCGGGGACTACATTCATGAAGAGAAGTTGAAGGAAGCGGAGTATCTGCTCCGCCACACGGACTACACCCTGTCCCAGATCTCCACCTACCTGGGTTATTCGTCCCAAAGCTACTTTACCCGGATCTTCCGGGAATTTACGGGAATGACGCCTCAGCAATACCGGGATCGCTCCTTCTGATCATCTGCTTTTTGACACCAAAATCTCAATTTTGATATAAAGATCCGCTGCTTGCCGTATACTGATAATATATGGCAGACAGCGGATTTTTTAAGGCGGATGATGGATATCCCACAAGAAATAGGAGGGAAAGAGACATGGCGGAAAATTTGCTGGATTCCAAGTTTTTTGACAGCAGGATCACAAGCCCCAATGTCACCGCGAAAGAGAAATGGATCGGCTTTCTGATTGGTCCCACCGGCGCACTGCTGGTCAACGCGATTCTGGGCGGCGGATTCTTGAACATCTTTTATACCGATGTCATCGGCATCGGCAACCTCTGGAAGGGGATGTTCCTGGCGATTTTCCCGGTCATCGCAAAAATTTTGGATGCGATTACCAACTTTATCATGGGCTGGATCATTGAGCGCACCCATACGAAACAGGGGAAGGCCCGTCCCTACATCCTGCTGGCGGCGATCCTGCTGCCTATCTCCGGCATACTCCTGTATACCGTTCCCAACGCGGATCAGAAGATCCAGGCTGCCTGGATCATGATCACTTACAATTTGTTTTTCTCCATCGCCTATACTATTTACAATATGTCCCACAGCCTGATGGTGCCCCTGTCCACCCGGAACACCACCCAGCGGGGCGCTGTGGCGGTATTCAACCAGGTGGCCGCCATTATGGTCACGGGTATCATTGCGGCGCTGCTCGTTCCCATGCTGCTGCTGCCCATGATCGGCACCAGCAAAGCCATGTGGATCACCGCCATGAGTACCGTGTCCATTCTGTCCATGCCCCTGGTGTTGCTGGAGTACTACTACACCAGGGAGCGGGTCACAGAGGAGCTGGGTGCGGAGGAAGATAAAAAGGTACCTTATACCAAGACCGTCAAAGCCGTATTTACCGATAAGCTCACTGTGCTGATCTTGGTCTATTTCTTCCTTTCCACCCTGTCCAACACGCTGAAAATCAATTCCACCATCTATTACTGCAACTATGTGCTGGGAACCTATGCCGACGGCATTACCCAGACCCTGATCAACGTGATCGGCGGTATTCCCATGGGGATCGGCATCTTCGCCGTGTGGCCTCTGGCCAAGCGGATAGGAAAGCGGAATATCGTCGTGCTCGGCTGCCTTATCGTTTCCCTGGGCAGTGCCATCTGCTGCGCATTCCCCACCAATATGCCGGGGATGCTGGCCGGCCAGTTTGTCAAGAATCTCGGCAGTCTGCCGGCCGCCTATGTGTTCATGGCCCTGTTCGCAGATGTGCTGGATCACCTGGAATGGAAGAACGGCTTCCGCTGTGACGGCATGGCCATGTCTGTTTACAGCACCATCGGCGTCGTGCTTGGGGGCGTCAGTCTGGGACTTCTGAACCTGATCATCAGCTCCACGGGCTATGTCAAGCCCTACACCGCTACCACCGAAACGCTGAATACCGTCGTGTCCCAGATCGCCGCTGCCGGACAAACCATGCAGCTTCCCGTGGAGGCCCTGAAGCCCACGCTGGACGGCGTGTATACCATTGACGATTTCAGCCGCGTCCGCATCCACAATAAGCTGGTGCTTGTCCTTTGGGTCTTTGATATAGCCATAGGGAGCAAAGGAGCCGATATACTGGCCGTTGCGCCGCTTGTAATCAAATACCTGCCGGATTTTCTTTGAGGTCTGGTACCTCCGATATTCAAAATGTTCTTATTAAAGCTGGTATAGCCTACCGTTCCCGGCTGGTGGGCCGGGGGCGTTCCGGGGAGCGGGGCTCGGCGGCAATCTTTTCATGGTAGTGTTTCATTGTTTCAAGGATAGAGGGCTTGTGACTTCTTTCAAGCAACGCATTTTCCAAAACGCGCCGGTTATCCGGCGTGTCGAGATAAACGCCATCCTCTATGCCGTCCATTCCATACACCAGCTTGATGCCGTCCCGTTCCGCCGCCTTTGCCGCCTCGGTATCATCATCGAACTTCCACGGTATAAGGCTGTCACATAGGCCGCCGCCAGATCGACAAACGCGGCGTTGAAACTGTTGATCTTTTCCTGCATTTGTATCACCCTTTCTGTTCTTCCTGGGCCGCCCGCTGCGTCTTGGCGGGCGGCTCCACCTTTACCGTGATCTGCTTTTCGAACTTCAATGACAGC
>ERZ808037.1407-NODE-1407-length-15775-cov-14.338069_pt1 | contig 15775 bp, 14 predicted proteins | sample MGYA00380190_ERZ808037 | MGnify/ENA primary metagenome ERZ808037 (study PRJEB31490, sample SAMN06133399) | mouse gut metagenome | isolation source: J9 | host: mice | place: China: Chengdu | collected 2015-05 ... | reverse complement strand
GAGTGGTGTGGGTACTGAGAAATGGGTGGGATCCATTGACAGTGCGCCTGGAGGTCGTGTGGTGCTTGCCGCGGTGGGTATCGGGCGCGTTGCCGCACCATGGCAGTTAGCCTGAGAAATTCAGGCGTTCAAAATAGAACCCCGCGCCATCAGTACCTGAGAAACGCAGGCCCGGTGTGGGCCGGAAATCGAAGGGAAATCCGTTCGTAACCCCATCAAGCCGGTCACTCCCCCACCGCGCCCAAATCGGCGTGCCCTTGACCTTAACGGGGGTTCTTAGGGGGAGGCCGACTATGGAAGTGGCCCGCCCTTTGGGCCGCTTCCATCCGGAGGCCACCCCCTAAGCGCGCTCTTTGGTTACTTTCTCTCGCGTGAGAGAAAGTAACGCCCCCCGCAGGGGCGCTGGTCCCCGGTGGGGACCGTCCAGCGCCGACCGAGCCGAAGGCGAGACCGCCCCCCGGGGCACCCGGGATCCAGGAAGGGGAGCATCCCCTTCCACCCGCAAAAAGGTGTTCAGGGAATTTTCCCTGAAACCATTCCCCCCATTTTTGTGTTATGATAGGTGAAAGATGTCTTTCACACCCCAAGGAGGTGACCCCCATTGACTGAGGAACAGCTGATCAGATCCCTGGCCCGGGGCGAGCCGCCCGCTCTTGAAACGCTCATCGACCGCTATACGCCCTACGTGTCCGCCGTGATCTCCCGCATCCTGCGGGGGCGGCAGGCGGATGTGGAGGAGCTGACCGCGGATGTGTTCCTGGCGGTCTGGGACAACCGGGCCAAGCTGCGCCCCGGACAGGTGAAGGGCTACCTGGGGGCCATCGCCCGGAACCGGGCGTTCAACCTGCTCCGGGCCAGCCGGGAGAGCCTGCCCCTGGAGGACGACGTACTGCTGCTGGAGACGGACGGCCCCGACCGGGCGCTGGACAAGAAGGAGACCGCCCGGGTGGTGAACCGGGCGCTGTCCCGGCTGGACAAACCCCAGCGGGAGCTGTTTGTGCGGCACTACTACTATGGCCAGACCGTCCAGGAGGCGGCGCTGGCCATGGGGCTGAACCAGTCCACCGCCAAGACCTGGCTGCGCCGGGGGCGGGAGACACTGAAAAACATTTTAGAACAGGAGGGCTATGGACATGAAGCAGTTGGAGATCTCCAAGCTGATGGATGACTATGTGGACAACGAGTTTTGCCCGGAGGAGGGGAGCAACCTCAGCGCGGAGGCGGTAAAGGCCCGGGTGCTGGCCCAGGCGGGCCCGGCAAAAAAGCGGCGGATGCCGTATTGGAAGACGGCGTTGATCGCGGCGGCGCTGGCGGCAGGGGCCCTGCTGTCCATCGCGGCGGGCCTGCCCGGCCTGGTGTACCATTTTGCGTCGGGCCACCAGGTTACCATCGCGCCCGACAAGCGCAGCGCTTCGTCTACCCTTGAGGGCCAGGAGGCTGCCCCCGTCACGGTGGAAAACGGCCGGCTGATTTTCACCGCTGACGGGCAGCGTCTGGATATCACCGACAAGGTGGACGAAGAAACCCCCTATATTTATGAGCGAACCGATCCTGTCACCGGGAATAAGGGCTATGTGATCGTGGGCGGCACCGTGGACAATCTCGGCTGGGAGGAGACCTTTCTGGACGAGGAGGGTAACCGCGCCATAGTGAGCGAAAATACAGTCGACCACTACCTCATTGACGGTCAGCTGGTTCTTCCGGGCGAGCTGACAAAGGAACAGCTGGAGCTCCTCAGGGTGAATGACTACACACGCTGTCAGATTATAGAGCGCCCCTGGCTGGAGGAGGCGCTGAAGCAGATCGGCATCTACAAGTGAGGGCTTTTCTGAACGGGGCAGACTGCGAACCGCGGTTGGACTGACCGCGGAGCGCGGCCTTGACCGGCATCCGGAGTATGGAACACTCGGCTGGAATGCACCGCAAGCTGTCTGAATAAAAGGGCATCCGTGAATGGGCTTCCCTTTTCCCCGCGCCTGTGGTACAATGGACTCCCCCAACCGGGGGAGTCCCTCTTTTTCTTCCGCAAGGCCGCCCGCCCCTGGGAGCCCTTCGAGGCAGCCATAGGCTACGGGGCGCTGATGGCTGCCTCTGCGTTCCGGGGGAGGGCTCCCAGGGGCTCCATCGAAGCGGATCAGCGCAGCCCGCTCCGACGACGTTTCACGTGAAACAATTGACAGCCCCGCCGGAGGCGCGCCCCCCAAGGGGGCCACAGAGGAAGGATGGTGATCTGATGACGGATCAAGACTATATGCGTGAAGCCTTGAAGCTGGCGGGGGAGTGCCTCTCCCACGGCGACGTCCCCGTGGGCTGCGTGGTGGTTTCGCCCGCCGGCGAAATCCTCGGCCGCGGCCGCAACCGCCGGGAGGAGCTGGGCCGCGCCACCGCCCACGCCGAGGTGGAGGCCATCAACGAAGCCTGCACCGCCCTGGGCTCCTGGCGGCTGGAGGGCTGCCGACTGTACGTCACCCTGGAGCCCTGCCCCATGTGTGCCGGGGCCATCATCAACTCCCGCATCGCCCAGCTGTACTTTGGCGCGAGGGAGGGGAAATCCGGCTGCTGCGGCTCCATTTTGAACCTGTTCTGTGAGCCCTTCAACCACCATCCCCGGGTGTACGGCGGGCTGCTGGAGGAGGAGTGCCGCGCCCTGCTGGAGAACTTTTTCCGCGCCCTGCGGGAGGGGCCGGGCCGGGGAAATTTTCCCGGATAGCCCCTTGCCGTTTCGGGAAAACTCTGGTAGAATAGGCACCGCCCCGGTGAGGAGCACCGGGGCGGATTTTTTGGAAAGAGGGCCGGCACCATGCGTCAGAAACTCGCGGCGGTACGGGAATACGCCATGCTCACCCTGGGCACCTTCCTGGTGGCCGCCGGCGTCTACTTCTTCAAGTTCCCCAACCAGTTCAACACCGGCGGCGTCACCGGCCTGGCGGTGATCCTCAATGCGGCCATACCGGTGGTGAGCGCCTCCACCTTTGCCTCCGCCATCAACCTCGCCTTCCTGGTGCTGGGCTTTGTGGCCCTGGACAAGAGCTTTGGGGTGCGGACGGTGTACTGCTCCATCCTGTTCTCCGCCATGCTGTCCGGGTTGGAGTGGCTTTGCCCCTTGACCGCCCCGCTGACAGATCAAAAGACCCTGGAGCTGTTCTTCGCGGTGATCCTGCCCTCCCTGGGCTCGGCCATCCTGTTCAACCTGCAGAGCTCCACCGGCGGCACCGACATCCTGGCCATGATCCTCAAGCGGTTCAGCAGCATGGACATCGGCATGGCCCTGCTGTATGTGGACGTGCTCATCGCCGCCTCCACCCTGTATTTTGTGGGCATGGAGGCGGGGCTGTACTCCATTTTGGGTCTGGTGCTGAAATCGGTGGTGGTGGACTCGGTGATCGAGTCGCTGAACCGCCGCAAGAGCTTTATGGCCGTCACCGCCTGCCCGGAGGAGGTGTGCGACTTCATCACCCACAAGCTGAACCGCTCCGCCACCTTCTGGGAGGCCCAGGGGGCCTACTCGCACGAGGCCAAGTGGGTGGTGCTGGCGGCGCTGTCCCGCTCCCAGGCGGTGGCGCTGCGGGTGTATCTGAAGTCGGCGGATCCCCACGCCTTCATCCTGGTGACCAACTCCAGCGAGATCTTCGGCAAAGGCTTCATGCGGACATAACAAAGGCCCTCCCCCCGGAAGGGGGGAGGGCCTACTGTATGGCAGCCTCCTCAGAACACCACCTGCACCAGCACCATATAGAGGATGGTTCCCCCCACAATGGACAACATATTGTTCTTCTTCCAGAGGTGGAGGGCCACCACCGCCGCCCCGGCGATGAGCCCCGGCGCCCACCCGGCGGGGGAGGCGAAGCTGGTGCCCCGGTAGCAGTACACGATGAGCATGGCGATGACCGCCGGGGGCAGGAACCGCCCCAGATAGAGCACCACCTCCGGCGGCTTCCCGCCCCGGCCGAACAGCAGGAAGGGCAGCGCCCGGGTCAGAAAGGTCACCACCGCCATCACCGCCACCAGCGCCGCGATCTGCCCGGTTGTCATAGCGCCTCGCCTCCCTTCGCGGCGTCAGTTTCCTCCAGCATGGGCCGGAGGAGGAGCAGCCCCGCCACCAGAATGCCCAGGGCGGGGATCAGGAACCGCCCGCTGTCCGGGCCCAGCCACAGCAGACAGACCAGCGTCCCCAGCGCGCCCAGGTAGACCGGGGCGTGCTTTTTGTTGGACTGCCACTGTTCCACGGCGATGACCAGGAACAGGGCGGTCATGGCGAAGTCGATGCCCTCGGTGTTGATGGTGATCAGCGCCCCCGCCACCGCGCCCAGAATGGAGCCCGCGATCCAGTAGAGGTGATCCAGCAGGGCGATGGTGAAGTAGAAGTCCTTGGCGTCCACCTCCGGCGGGGCGTCCACCCCGGCCAGCAGGGCGTAGGTCTCGTCGGTGAGGGAGAAGATCATGTACAGCTTCCGCCAGCCCATGCCCTGGAACTTCTCCAGCATGGACAGGCCGTAGACCAGATGTCGGAAGTTGATCATCAGGGTGAGGAAGGCGGCGTCCGCCAGGGGGGTGGCGTTGGCCAGCAGATCCACCCCCAGGTACTGGCCGCTGCCGGCGTAGATGGTGACGGACATAAGGGCCGCCCAGGTGGGGGCGAAGCCCGCCGCCGACAGCATCCAGCCGAACACCACGCCGATGGACAGGTAGCCCATCAGCACCGGCAGGGTGTGGGGGAAGGCGGCGGCCAGGGTTTTCCGGTTCATTGGGGTCACATCCTTGGGAATAGGGAGAATTTTTGACAGATTTATTATACCGTTCAGCGTCCCCCTCTGGCAAGGGCAGGGTTTTACAGAATGTTCATTGTATTCCAGTCGGGTTTTGGGTATAATACAGTTCCCCAGAGAAGATCCATATGGAGTGAGAACCAAACCATGAAAACGCTATTGTACATCTATAACCCCGCCGCCGGGCGCAAGACGGCCAGGGCCTCCCTGTCCGACGTGGTGGAGGTCTTTTCCCGGCAGGGCTACGGGGTCACCGTCCACCCCACCCAGGGGCGGGGGGACGCCACCCAGACGGTGATCGGGCAGGGCGCCGCCTTTGACCGGGTGGTGTGCTGCGGAGGGGACGGCACCCTGAACGAGACGGTGCAGGGCCTGCTGGCCCTCCCCGCCCACCAGCGCCCGGTGCTGGGCTACATCCCTGCGGGCACCACCAACGACTTCTCCCGCACCCTGGAGCTGCCCCGCGCCCTGCCCGAGCTGGCGGAGGTGGCGGGGGAGGGGGCGCCCCGGCCCATCGACGTGGGGGAGGCGGAGGGCCGCCCCTTTACCTATGTGGCCGCCTTCGGGCTGTTCACCGACGTGTCCTACTCCACCCCCCAGGCCAACAAGAACCTGCTGGGCCATTTCGCCTACGTGCTGGAGGGCATGGGCCGGCTGGCCAACATCCCCAGCTACCACATGAGGGTCACCGTCCCCGGCGGGCGGTCGGTGGAGGGGGACTTCATCTACGGCATGGTGGGCAACACGGTGTCGGTGGGGGGGCTGGTGAACCTGCCCCGGGACAAGGTGCGGCTGGACGACGGCCGGTTTGAGGTGATTCTGATCCGCCAGCCCAGGACGGCCAAGGACTGGCAGGACATCCTCACCGCCCTGACCACCCTGGAGCTGTCCGGGGACGGCGCGGTGGTGGGGATTGAAGCGGGGGAGATCACCTTCACCTGCGACACCCCGGTGGCCTGGACGGTGGACGGCGAGTTCGGCGGGGAGCAGGCGGTGACCACGGTGAAAAACCTGCCCCGGGCCCTGACGATTGCCTGCGGCACAGGAAGCGCGGAAGCCCAGCAAGCACCCGTCCAGCACCCTTAGACACCCAGGCGCACCAACCATGGATCCCACCCTTTCCCAATGACCATACCACGTAACGGCAGTGGAAATAGGGGGAAATGCGTCCGTATCCGCTCCGCGCCGGAAGGGTCACACACACGCCCCGATCTGACTCCCCCGTAATGGGGGATTCTTAAGGGGGGCCAGGCCTTGCGCGAAGCGCGATCCGGCCTGGCCCCCCTTAAGCGTGTCTTTCGGTTCCTTTCTGCACGAGCAGAAAGGAACGCCCCCGGCAGGGGCGCTGAGCGCCGGTGGCGCTCGTCCAGCGCCGACCGAGCCGAAGGCGAGACCCGCACCCCTGCGATAAAGGAAAGCCCTCCCCACCCGGGGAGGGCCTTCTCTTATTCCGGCAGAGGGACGTGGGCGTAGTAGTCCTCCTGGACGATGAGCTTGGAGTAGTTCACCTTGGCCGCCACCAGCCGGTGCACCCGGTTGACATACTCGTCGTCCACGGTGACGCCGGGGTTGGGGGTGAAGGTCTTGGTGCTGGCCTCGTAGGTGCCCGCGGCGGTGATCCAGCTGTTGCCCTTGCCCACGTTGTTGGCGAACACCACCAGGGGCATACAGTTGGAGTACTGATCCGCCTGATAATTCTCCGCGAAGATGTCCCGCCCGGAGTAGAGCCGGGAGTCGTAGTCCAGCCCGAACAGATTGCACAGGGTGGGCACGATGTCGGGGGTATAGCAGGGGGTATCCACCTCAATGGGGGTTTCGATGGCCCCGCTCCACATGAGCAGGGTGTTCTTGTACCGGGAGGTGTCCCCCTCCTTGTCCTCAAAGCCCCGCAGCTCGTTGTAGTAGTCCGCGCCGCCCTCCTCCACCATCAGGTAGGGGTAGTGGTCGCCGGTCATGACGATGAGGGTGTCGTCGGCGATGCCCGCCGCCTCCAGCTTGTCCACCAGGTATTCCAGCGCCAGATCCAGCTCCATGTTGCAGGCCAGGTACGCCTGGGAGGTCTCGGACAGATTGGGGTACTTGGCCTCCACCGTCTCCCGGTGCTTCCGGGACATGGCGTTGCCCGCCCAGGAGTAATAGCCGTGGCCGCTCACCGTCATATAGTAGGCGTGGAAGGGCTTGCCGTTCTGGGCATAGTCGTTGATATAGCCGTCCACCGTGGCCTCCATCATCTCCAGATCGGAGTTGGGCCAGACAACGTGGGCCAGCTCCAGCCCGCTGCCCACGCCCTTGTAGTCATAGCCGTAATTGCCCAGATATTTGTCCCGGCCGTAGTAGGTGTAGGTGTGGTTGTGCCACGCGGGGACGGCGTAGCCCTTGGCGGCGAACAGCTTGGCCAGGGTGTTGGGCATGGAGATGTCCGCGCTGGCGTTGGCGGCCAGCCCGCCGTTGACCCAGTTGGGGATGATGCCGGTGGTGACGGCGAACTCGCCGCCGCAGGTGGACTGGGTCCAGTCCGGCTGGTAGAAGTTGTGGAAGAGAAAGCCCTCGTGGGTGAGCTTGTAGAGGGTGGGGGTCAGTTCCTGGTCGATGGCGTAGGGGGAGAAGCCCTCGGCGGTGAGCAGGATCAGGTTCTTGCCCTCAAACATCCCGGTGTACTGGTTTTTCTCCGAGGGGGTCAGGCTGGCCATATACTGGTGGATGTTCTGGATGGTCTGGTTGGACTCGCCCTCCGCCAGGGCGTTGAAGTCGATGTCCAGGGTGTTGGGCCCGGTGGGGATGGGGCGCTGAACCGTCCCCGCCGACGGGTCGGCGGAAGGGCCGGGGCTGGTGGGGGCGGGGGTGTCCACCGGGTCGATGAGCTCGTGCAGGGGCGGGGCGGGTGTGCCGACGATGGCGTATTCCAGCTCCAGCCGCAGGGAGGTTATCACCCCGAAGTGGGGGATGGAGGCGTTGGCGGTGTACTCATAGGTGTAGTACCGGGCCTGCTCCCCGAAGGCGGACAGGGCCCAGCCCCCCAGCTGGAAGATCACCATGCCCACGGCCAGGATGATCCGGGTGAGGTTTTCCTGCCCGTCCTCCTGGAACACCACCCGCCGCAGCAGGATATAAGCTGCCAGAGGCACAAAGGACAGCAGGATGAAGGGGATTAGGCCCAGGATCACCGACACCACGGTGGAGCCGAAGTCCCCGGTGACGTCCCCGGCCATGCCGCCCATGAAGCCCAGGCCGTAATAGAGGTTGAAGGTGGCCCGGCAGCCCCGCTCCACGCAGAACAGCACCGTGCCCAGCCCCAAAAGCACGCCCCCGGCGACGCGGGCGGCGCCCTTCCAGGGCAGCAGATCCAGAATGAGGAACAGCAGCAGCCCCGCCGCCAGGGAGAACAGCAGCAGGCGCGCCAGGGCGATGTCAAAGAAGGGAGTGCTCCGGTCGAACACCCGCAGCAGCAGCTCGTGATAGAGGAGGGCGGCGGGGAAGAACAGGGCGGACATCAAGGGGGAGCCGGCGGAGCGCCGCCCGGTGTGGCGGTAGGGGGCCGCCCGCTTTCCTTTGCGGGAATAGCTCATGAGAATCTTCACTTCCTATGGTATTTGCGGCAAAACTGGGGCGATTTGCCCTTTTATGTCTACCGGATTTTGCTTTCACATCATACCATAGGGGGTGGAAAATTGCAACGCTCCTGGGAAATTTAATAGAATCATCATAATTGTTCCAAACTTGTAACCAGCGGCGGCGCGGGAAAAGTCCTGCGCCGCCGCTGGTGGGTTACAGCTTCCCCGCCGCCCGTTCCAGCCCGTCCAGATCGCCGGACTGGATGGCGTCCAGGTGGGCGGCGATCTTCTCCGCGGGCCAGTCCCACCAGCGCAGGGCCTGGAGGCGGGCGATGTCCGCCTCGCGGAAGCGCTGACGGATGGGCCTGGCGGGGACGCCGCCCACGATGGTGTAGGGCGGCACGTCCCGGGTTACCACCGCCCGGGCGGCGACAATGGCCCCGTCCCCGATGGTGACGCCCGCTAAAATCACGGCCTCATAGCCGATCCACACGTCGTTGCCGATGACAATATCGCCGTGGTTGTCCCAGGCTTCCGGGATGCGCTCCACGTCCAGCCCCCACTCCTCGAAGCAGATGGGGAAGGGGTAGGTGGACAGGGAGCCCAGGGTGTGGTTGGCGCTGTTGAACAGAAACTTTGCCCCGCAGGCGATGGAGCAGAACTTCCCGATCACCAGCCGCTCGCGGTTGATGGGGTAGTGGTAGAGCACATTGTTTCGTTGAAAGTCCCTGGGGTCGCGGACGAAATCGTCGTAGATAGTGTACTCGCCCACGGTGATGGACGGGTCGTCGACGACGTTTTGCAGGTAGACCGTGCTGTGCCCCTGGGGGCGGGGATAAATTTTCCATTGCGGGATCATCTTTATAATACCTCCTGAGTGAATTGCAGCTTATCGGACGATCCCGCTCAGGACAATGCAGCGCCTCATGGCATACCACCCTCTCCGGTTGATGGCTCCAGCATACCACATCCCCGCCCGGGTTTCAATCCCCGGGGAGGCCGTCCTGCAGCTCCGCCCCGGTGTAGTAATGGGCCAGGATCTCCCGCCAGCCCTTGCCCTGCTTGGCCAGGGCGTTGGCCCCGTACTGGCTCAGCCCCACCCCGTGGCCGTAGCCGGTGACGGAGAAGGTGAACGCACCCTCTGCCCCCGCCACCTCAAAGGCGGTGGAGCGCAGGGAGAACAGCGACCGGGCCGCGCCGCCGGACAGCTCCGCGCCCCCCAGCTTCAGGGAGGCCACCCGGCCGGAGGCGCTCCGGACGATGTCCGTAAACCAGCGGTCGGGTTCCCCGGACAGGTCGCAGCCCAGGCCCGCCCCCTGGGCCAGCGTCCGCACCTCGTCCGCCGTGAGGGTGACGGTGGAGCGGTAGTTGGGCACCTCGTCCCCCTCGGGGCTGTCCACCGGCACCAGGTAGGGCAGGGCGCGGCCCCATACCTCCTCCGCCCCGGCGGTGGAGCCCGCCGCCGACGAGAAGAACACCGCCTGGATGGGCGACCCGTTGTAGGTGAGCACCTGCCCGTCGGTGTCCGCCACCGCCCCGGCGATCTTCTGGGAGTAGGGCTGGGCGTTGGCCCCCCACTTTTGGGCGGCGTCCTCCGGGGTGAGATAGGCCTGGCAGCAGGCGGAGTCGGCGCAGATGTCCGCCCCGTCCTCCTGATGGCTCTGGGCGTTGAGCTTCCACAGGGCGTAGGTGCGGGCGCACACCGCCTGAGCCCGCAGGGCGTCCGGCTCGAAGGAGGCGGGCATCTCCGCCGCCACCACCCGCCACAGGTAGTCCCCCATGGACATGGTTTCCACCGTGCCGTCCTTTTGCAGCACCCGCAGGGTTTGGGCGGCGTCCCGCTCCCCGGGCGGGGGGAGGGTGGGGGCGGGGGATCGGGCCGGGGTGGGGACGGCGGGGAGGGTGGGGATATCCGGTTGGGCCGCCGCTCCCTCCCCCAAGGCCGCCAGCGAGAGCAGCATCAGGGCCAGGCTCAGGCACAGCCCGGTGAGGAAGGGGGCGCGGAGCGCGCGCCATGCGTCCTGATTTCGCAAGTTCAACACCTCAAAAATTCAAAATTCGGGGGGCCGCGGGGGAAGGAAGTTGAAATTCCAAGAGGTTTGTAAAACTCCAAAGACAAATTTGAATTGACTTGAATGGGAAGTTGCGATATAATGGAGTTTATCACCATCAAACAATTGGGACACGGTAAGGAGGCGGGTCGTCTTGGACATGAACATTTATGAGTCGCTGGTGAAGGCGCAGCGGAAGGCGGTAGAGCAATACAATTCGTCGGTGGATTTCATTCAAGGGATATGCGGGGAGTTTGAGAAGTATACCCAGATCTCCCCCCGGTACTATGAGAAATACAACGTGAAGCGGGGCCTTCGCAACCAGGACGGCACCGGCGTCATGGCCGGGGTCACCCTCATCGGCGACGTGAAGGGTTATGTCATGCAGGATGGGGAGAAGGAGCCCGCCCCCGGCCAGCTCTTTTATCGGGGCATCGACATTGAGGATCTGATCCGGGGCTTCACCGCGGAGGGCCGGTTCGGGTTTGAGGAGACGGCGTACTTACTCATGTTCGGCGGCCTGCCCACCCCGGCGGAGCTGGAGCAGTTCCAGGACATCCTGTCCTACTACCGGGATCTGCCTCCCAACTTCACCGAGGACATGATCCTCAAGGCCCCCAGCGCGGACGTGATGAACAAGCTGGCCCGGTCGGTGCTGGCGCTGTACTCCTACGACCCGGATCCGGACAACAACAGCCTGCCGGTGGAGATGCTCCAGGCCCTGCGGCTCATCGCCCGGTTCCCGGTGATCGTGGCCCACGCCTTCGCCGCCAAGCAGCACTATTTCGACCGGAAGTCCCTGTACCTCCACCGGCCCCAGCCCGGGCTGTCGGTGGCGGAGAACTTCCTCTACTCCGTCCGGCATGACACCCAGTTCACCCCCGAGGAGGCCCGCCTGCTGGATCTCTGCCTGGTGCTCCACATGGAGCACGGCGGCGGCAACAACTCCGCCTTCGCCTGCCGGGTGCTGTCCTCCTCCGGCACGGACATCTACTCCGCCATCTCCGCGGCGGTGGGCTCCCTGAAGGGCCCCAAGCACGGCGGGGCCAACCAGCGGGTGATGAAGATGTTCGACGAGATCGAGGCCAACGTGAAGGACTGGAAGGACGAGGAGGAGGTGTCCGCCTATCTCACCAAAATCCTGAAGAAGGAGGCGGGGGACGGCTCCGGCCTGGTGTACGGCATGGGCCACGCCATCTACACCCTGTCCGACCCCCGGGCGGTGATTTTGAAGCGGTTCGCCAAAAAGCTGGCGGCGGACAAGGGGATGCTGGACGAGTTCGAGCTGTTCGAGACGGTGGAGAAGCTCACCCCCGACCTGTTCCACAACCTCACCGGCCAGGACAAGGCCATGTGCGCCAACGTGGATATGTACTCCGGCCTGGTGTACAAGATGATGGACATACCCCCGGAGCTGTACACGCCGCTGTTCGCCATCGCCCGCATTGTGGGCTGGTGCGCCCACCGGGTGGAGGAGGTCTACAACCCCTATGGGCGGATCATCCGCCCCGCCTACAAGGCGGTGGCCCCCCGGCGGGAGTTCGTGCCGCTGACGGAGCGGGGATAAAAAAGCATAAAATAAAAGCGCCCCGCCCGGATTTTCCGGGCGGGGCTTTGTCCGTGCTCAAGCGGGGGCGCCCTCCCCCGGATCCTCCAGCCGGTAGCCCACCTTCCGCAGGGTGGCGATGGACGCCCGGGAGCCCAGGTAGAACAGCTTCTTGCGCAGGAAGGAGATATAGGCCTCCAGGTTGTTGTCCTCCGCGCCGCCCCACAGCGTCTCCAAAATCTCCCCCTTGGGGCACACCGCCCCCGGCCGGGCCATGAGCAGCCGCAGCAGCTCGAACTCCCTGGGGGACAGCTGCACCGACTTCTCCCCCCGGCACAGGGTGTGGGAGGAGGCGTCCAGCCGCAGGTCGGCGAAGGCGGGCCCGGTGGGGGCGGGGGCCTCCCCCTGCCGCCGGGTGAGGGCCCGGATCCGGGCCAGCAGCTCCTCCGGGGCGAAGGGCTTGGTCATGTAGTCGTCCGCCCCGCAGTCCAGCCCCTCCACCTTGTCCGCCACCCCCGTCCGGGCGGTGAGCATCAGAATGGGCAGAGGGTTCCCCTCCTCCCGGAGGGCGCGGCACACTCCGAACCCGTCCAGCCCGGGCAGCATCACGTCCAGCACCGCCAGGCCATAGTCCCCCGAGCGGGCCCGGGCCAGCCCTGTGGAGCCGTCTGCCGCGGTGTCCGCCTGGTAGCCCCCGTCCCGCAGCAGCTGGGCCAGGGCCTCCGCCAGCCGGGGCTCGTCCTCCACCACCAGGATGTTCATGGCCGTCCCTCCCGTCAAAGCATGGTCACCGTGCCGGAGGACACGGCGTAGGAGATCCCGTCGCTCCCCGCCACCAGCAGGGCGAAGCGGCCGTCCACCCCCCGGGCCGTGCCGGTGCGGGGGCCGTCCGGGGTTTCAAAGGACACCCGGCGGCCCAGGGTGACGCAGTGGGCCCGGTAGTCCTCCAGGTAGTCCGCCCGCTGCTCCGGGAAGTCCCGCACCAGCTTGTCCAGGGCGGTGAGCAGGCAGGCGGCCAGGTGGTTTTGCTCCACGGGGAAGCCCTCCAGAGCCAGGGAGGTGGCGATATCCCCCAGGCCCTGGGCCCGGAAGGTGTCCGTGGTCTGGCTCATGTTGACCCCCATGCCCGCCACCACGTAGTCCGGCTCGCCGCTCTCCCCCAGGAAGGACAGCTCGGTGAGGATGCCGCACAGCTTCCTGCCGTTGAGGTAGAGGTCGTTGAGCCACTTGATCCGGACGGGGGCGCCGCTGGCCCGCTCCACCCCGTCCCGGGCCGCCACCCCCACCCAACCCGTCAGGGTAAGCAGATCCTCCAGCCGGGTGAATCGGGGCCGCAGCAGCACCGACAGGTACAGACCCTCCCCCCGGGGGGATTGGAAGGAGCGGCCATGGGTGCCTCGGCCGCCGGTCTGCTCCTGGGCGATGAGGACGGTTCCGGTGGGCGCTCCTGCCGCGGCACGGGCCTTCAGCCGGGTGTTGGTGGAGTCCACCACCGATTCCACCAGAACCTTGCCCGCGAACAGGCTGTCCGGGGGCAGCTGGGCGGAGATATACGCTGCCGACAGCGCCGGGGGCGGCCCCGCCAGGGAGTACCCCTTCCGGGTGGAGGATCGGATGGGCCAGCCCGCCTGCCGGAGGGCCTCGATCTCCTTCCAGACCGCCGCCCGGGTGACCCCCAGCGTCCGGCTCATCTCCTCTCCGGAGATGTGACCCTTGGCCCCGGCCAGCAGTACCGCCACCTGCTCTTTGTCCATGGCGATTCCTCCTTGCAAAAGGGCGGCCCCAACCCAACGGGGCCGCCCCTGTTTTCTATTGCTCGTCCAGTTTATCCACCAGGGCGAAGGAGACGGGGATCTCCGCCCCGTCCCGCACCACGACGCAGTGGAACTCCTCGTCCAGGCCGGAGCGGTAGATGGCCCGGCGCAGATCCGTCAGGGTGGACACCGGCTGGCCGTTGGCGGATACGATGAGATCCCCCGGGCGCAGGCCCGCCTGCCGGGCGGGCACGTCCCGCTCCACCTCCTTGACCTCTATGCCGTCCCGCCCGTCCACCGCCGACTCAAAGCAGGTGACGCCGATGGAGGGCCGCCAGCTCCTGCCGGTGGCCAGGATCCGGTTCACAAAGGGGAGAATGTCGGAGATGGGCAGGGCCAGGCCGATGTTTTCCAGCACCGCCGCGTCCTCCAGATCCTCGTTGTTCTCCCGCATCAGGCCGGTGATCTTGGCGGAGGTGATGCCCACCACCTGGCCCCGCTGGTTCACCAGCGCCCCGCCGGAGTTGCCCGGGTTCAGGGCGGCGGAGGTCTGGATCATGCCCATACCCCGGCTGTTCACCTCGTCCTCCCGCTCCAGGGCGGAGACGATGCCCTCGGTCATGGTGCCCGTCAGGTAGCCCAGGGGGTTGCCCACGGCGTACACCGAGTCGCCCACCGCCAGCTGATCGGAGTCCCCCAGCGCGGCGGGGGTCAGATCCAGCCCCTCCCCGTCAAACTTCAGCACGGCCACGTCGAACTTCTCGTCATAGCCGATGACGCGGGCGGGATAGAGGCTCCGGGCCCGGTCGTTGAGCAGCATGACCTCCACGTAGTCGGTCTCCTCCACGATGTGGTAGTTGGTGAGGACGTAGCCCGAGTCCGTCACCACCACGCCGGTGCCGGAGAAGGCCCCTAAGGATCCTGACCAGGTGGCCTCGATATAGACGATGCTGGGCAGCACCGTCTCGTGGATGTCCCGGCCGGACAGGGCGGGGCCGGACAGGGGCTCCACGGTCAGCTGCACCGCCGGATCGGGATCCCCCCAGGGCAGATCGTCGGGCGACCAGCGGCTGGGGGCGCTGGGGAGCTGCCAGCTCCGGTGGGGGGGCGGATCCCCGAAGGAATCGGGAATCTGCACGTCGGCCAGCAGGCCGGCCAGCCCATTCACCGCCCAGAAGCTGATGCCGCCCAGCAGGGCCAGGCACAGCACGAGGCTCACCGCCGTCACCAGCCAGCGCCGGCGGGATCGGCGGGGCCGCCGGGGGGCGGGGCGGCGGGAGGCCGCCGGATCGGGCACCGGGGGCGGCTGTGCGCCGGTGCCCCTGGGCCAGCGGGGGGAGAGATAGTTGTCCATGGAAAACCTCCTTTGGAGAGAGGTGTAGGGGAGGGGCTTGCCCCTCCCTACGGGTCAGGCCCGGGTGAGGGTAAACACAAACTTGGTTACCCCGTCCTCGCTGGTGCAGGTGATGGTTTCCTTGTGGCTGTTGAGGATGGTTTTGACGATATACAGGCCCAGCCCCACCCCGTCCCGGTCGGCGGAGCGGGAGTGATCCGTCTTGTGGAACCGGTCGAAGATCAGGGACAGCTCCTCGGGGGGGATGGTGTCCCCCTGGTTGCTGATGGTGATGGTGGCCTTGGGGCCCTTGGCGGACACGCAGGCCCCCAGCACGCCCCCCTCCCTGGAGAACTTGATGGCGTTGTCCAGCAGGTTGTAGCACACCTGGGTGATGGCGTCCTGATCCCCCCACACGGGCACCGGATCGTCGGGGAGCTGGGCGTCCACCTCCAGATGCTTGGCGTTCACCTTGTCCTCCAGGGTCACCAGGGTTCGCACCAGGGTCTCGCTGATGTCGAACTGCTGCTGGGCGGCCCGCTCGTCCGACTGGAGCCGGGACAGATCCAGCATGGAGCGCACCAGCCGGGACAGCCGCCGGGTCTCCGACGAGATGATCTCCAGGTAGTGCCGCTCCTGGGAGGGCGGAATGGTGCCGTCCAGGATGCCGTCGGCAAAGCCGGCGATGGTGGTCATGGGGGTTTTCAGCTCGTGGGACACGTTGGCCACGAACTCGGTGCGCCGCTGCTCGCTCTTGGACAGGGAGTCGGCCAT
>ERZ808037.1406-NODE-1406-length-15778-cov-3.393160_pt1 | contig 15778 bp, 21 predicted proteins | sample MGYA00380190_ERZ808037 | MGnify/ENA primary metagenome ERZ808037 (study PRJEB31490, sample SAMN06133399) | mouse gut metagenome | isolation source: J9 | host: mice | place: China: Chengdu | collected 2015-05 ... | reverse complement strand
CTCGTATGCGCTGTACGGGTGGCAGTAGTAGAACTTTGTCCTCTTTTCTCCTTCGTGCAGGCAGCTCCGCTCCATGCCCTCGCAGTCGGCAAACTCGGTACCATTGTCGCAGGTGATACTTTTGAAGATGAGCGGAAACATTTCACCGTAGCGCCGTTCCAGATCGTCGAGAGCTCGCACGACGCTGGCGGCGCTTTTGTCCACGAGTTGCCGCACGATTTCCTCCCGGCTCATGCGTTCGCTGAGTACGAGCAGCACTTTTTTACACGGGCGGGCACTCACTACGGTGTCCATTTCCCAGTGTCCGAAGGTTTCGCGGCTGTTGATTTCTTCTGGGCGCTTTTCTATGCTTTCACCCTTCGGAGGTCTGGCAGCTTTCTTAACGGTATGATAACCCTGTTTTTTGTTGGGTTTGACCGGGAGGTCTTTATTTGTCAGATTAAGAAAGATCCCTTTGTCTATGTAGCTGTAAATGGTGGTTTTGCTTTTGATCTCCGTGTCAAACTGGAGGCCCTTCACTTTGATTTCGCCCAGAACGGCCTCCGGGCTGTATTTTTCCTCAGCGATCTTGTGCTCGATATATTCGGCCAGTTTGCGATCTGCGCCGATCTTTAGCTGCGGCCCTTTTGCCCGTAAATTTTCTCGGTACTTATCGTCAGCTATATCTGGGCTGTATCGGGTTTCTTCTGTCCAGTCGCTGTTGCGGTGTGTATATTGTCCGCGCTTCTTTTCTCGGTACACTGTGGAAATATGGACGCCGAGGATCTCCGCGATCTCTTTCGGTGATTTTTTATCTCTGAGGTGTGCCTCTATGCGCAGCCGGTCTGTTTTGGTTAAATGCTTAAAGCGTCTCATGTTAATGCCTCCGTAAACGAAAAAAGAAGGGCAGCCGAAGCCGCCCCTCTGTTGTATCAGTGATGGTGCCTATTTTTCATATTCTGCCAGTAGATCGGCCGTTTCCTGATCGGTCACTACGTCAGAGAGTTTGCAGTTCAGCGCTTTGCAGATCCGCAGCAGGGTGGAGAGCTGCGCTTTGCTAATATCCCGGACTCCCTGCTCATAATTTTGGTAAACGCGGACGCTCACGCCCGCCAGCTTTGCCAGTTGGGATTGAGAGAGCCCGGAGTTCTGCCTTAATTGTTGCAAATTTTCATTTTTATAATTTACCTTTACCGCTATTTCCATGTCTGGCCTCCTTCTTGACTTTGTGGGCTGTGGTGGATATAATAAAGGCGGTGGGTGGGAATATCCCACCGCCGGAGCTTTTAGGACTGCTTAGGTTTTTGGTTTGGCTTTATTGTTATTGTGATACGTTCCACCGCTTCACTCTTTAAAGCCTTTTCCAGAACTTCGAGCAGTTCTTTTATTTGCTTTTCTTTGTTGTCCACCGTTTTGCCTCCTTCCTTTTGCTTTTGTCCTCCTTTCTACATTACTCAGGTTTCCCCTACCTTGTAATATAATTATACATCTTTAGATGTATAAAGTCAAGCCGATTTCCCCGTATTTTAGCATTTTTTCGCATAAAAAAAAGAGCGGTTTCCCGCCCCCCTATGTGTCTTTATCCAGCAGAGCCTCCACGGACACGTCGAACACTTCGGAAAAGAAAAGTAGCTCGAAGTCTGGCACCACTCTGTCGCCGGTTTCGATCCTGCTGATCGCTTTCTGATTTAGATTGAGCCCTACGAGCTGAACTTTTGCGGCGAGCTGCTCCTGAGATAGTCCGGCAGCTTCCCGGAGTTCTTTTATTTTACGGCCGGAGGCGTTGGCGTTGCCGTCCATGTATCGGTATATTTTCATAGGTTTGCGTCTCCTTTTTTATCCCAAAGATAGGTAAATGGTATATTGACAGTACCACGGGATCGCGCTTATAATTATCCCAAACATGACTAAAGGCGAAAAAATACAAAAAATAAATTTAGGAGGTTTTGGCATGGAAACTGTGAAAAATGGGCCGTTTGGCCGGTTTTGTAATTATTGTTTTTACTGGGTAGAGGGGAAGGACGGAGAAGGGAAGCGAAAACTCAAAAAGGTGCGTGCGGTTTCTCAGGAGTTTGCGATCGCAGAAGCGACGGCCGCTGGGCTGTCAGGCCCTTTTGATGTTAGAGACGAAGCGCTGGAGCCGCCGACGGATCGGCAGCTTGCGCTCGCAGAAAAAATAAACCTTAAAGTGCCAGATGGCTGCACGAAGGACGATCTCGGCACTATACTGAGCAGGCACATGGACTTTGACGGAGACAGAGATCCGGATCCGGATCTGCTGCATTATGCGCAGGATTGTGGCGTGTGCTTTTCCAGCCTTACCGGAGAAAAAGGGCTTTTGCAGAGCATGATCGCTCAGCTCCATGCCAGAGACAGGGCGGTGCTTTTTGCGTATGCTGTACATATTAGCCGTGCAGGTGGCCGTTTCAAAGATCCACGGAAGGATCCGGCGGTTGCAGCGTTTGAACGGTTCGCGGGTATGGTAGAGACAGATCCCGCTCTTTGGAAGTCTTTAGAAGGGCGGGATCTGAATGATTACCAGAGCCCAAACACGAGGTCGAAGGCATATAAGGCGGTTATGAGCTGTTTTTAATATTTCACAAAAAAGAGCCCGGCGGGTATTATTCCCACCGGGTTTCTTTGTTGCCTGCTGCCATGTGCCAGGTTGATATGATTAACTTTTTTCGGTGCCTGCCTCGATCTCCACCTCCACCGTGCTTTCGGTGGCCGGAGCCTCGCCTGCGAGCTGCTGCACCGCCGTGGCTGCGATTGTGGTCGCTACGCTGGCCGCGGTAGCTGCTGCCGTGGTGGCTGCCGTTGTCGCTGTCTCCCCGTTGTCCGGGCGTTTGAGGTCGCGGCATACCTGCTCGATCTTGGTTTCGATCCATGCGTCGAAGTCTCCGTAAATTTCACCGAGAGCGGCCACGGTTGTGTCGCCGAGGATCTCCAGCGCTTTGTCCTTGGACTTTTGGAAGGCTTCGAGCTGCTTCTCTTTTGTGAAGCCGCCAGAGCTTTTCAGGGCGTCAACGAAGGTCTGAGCGGTGAACGCCACCGCCTGCTCTACCGCGTCCACGGCCATGTCCATGTACTTGTTCGCGGTTTCGTTGTCGATCTGCTTCTGAAGCTTTGCTGTCTCTCTGCGGAGTAGTGCCACGGCATAGGCCCCGCCCGTGGTGATTAGCAGGCAGAGGACGGGCACGCACGCGTTCATAATTTGCTGCATTGTCTCGTTCATGGTGTTTCCTCCCTTATTTGCTTATTTTGTCGGCGTCCACCCAGCCATAGACCGAGGACTGCCCGTCGGTGTGTACGATATGGTACGGGTGCTTTCCGTTCGGACTGATCGCCGTCACCTTGGCCTTGCCTGCTTTGCAGGACGGGCCACCGGTAGCGTTGGCGCTGGTGTAGTGAGTGGATCCGGTGAACTGCACCGCGTCCCCCACTTTGAAGGCCAGAGAACTGCCAGCAGACGGAGCAGAGGCAGAGGATCCGGTTCCTGCGGAGCTGGAGCTGCTGCTGTCTTTGAATTTCGGTACGCCATACCCTCGGATATACCGGCCGTTTACTTTCAAGGTGCGACGGCCCACCGCGTCGCTCATGTTGCCCTCGATCACCTTAATGTCGGATCCGGTCACACTCTCCACAATGCCGACATGTTCCGGCCAGCCGGTATTATCGCCGACGCCGGAGTCGTCCCAGTCGTAAAAGATAATGTCACCGGGCTGTGGGACGTAGGCGTCGTTTTCCTGCCATGTGCCGAGCTTCTGGAAAAGCTGGATCATTTGACCGCACCCGCACTCGGTCGGGATAATATCGGTCAGGTCACACTTGATCGCCATAGCCGACACGAAGGTGGCGCACCATGCGTCCGTGTACTTCACCGCGTAGCTTCTGGCGAGGGGCTTGTGCCCGTTGTAAATGTCAATGATCTGTCGGTGGCTGCCGTCGGCCTCTTTGCAGCCGATATAAGACGCCGCCGTGTTTACGAATTTCTGCCTCATTGTTTTGCCTTCCTTTCCGGCAGAGCTGCCGCCTGCGTACTTGCTGAGGTATGTCTGGCCGTAGCCTGCCCGCTTGATTTTTACGTTTTCGCTCTGGTCTGCCGGGCGCTCGTACTTGGTGAGAACGACGTCCGACGCCTCCCGCACGTTTTTGGCCGATTTCAGGGCCGCCAGCACGGACGGGTAGCTCTCGGTCAGCTCCTTGCGCAAAAAGCCGAGCTGCGCCTCCAGATCGCCCACGGAGGCCCCGGCTGCCTTCACATAAGTGAGCAGCGCCTCCTTGCGGCTCCAGTATGTCCACTGGGCGAGGCCGTAGCCCGCAGAGTCCCGGACGAAGCCCGCATAACTGTCAGAGTCCACGGCCTCCGTGTAGGTGTCGTCGGTATAGCCGAGGCTTTTCTCGTAGCTGTTTTGCAGGTTCCGGGGATTGAGGCCGCTCTCGGCGTATAAGTGCCCCATGAGGGCAGCCACGCCGTAGTCGTTCAGGATCCAGCCTTTGAGGTGGTTCCAGATCTTTGCCTCGGTTGTATTTCCGGTTAATGCCATGTTGTCGCCTCCTTAAAAATTATTAAAGTTTGACGGCTCCGGCTGCACGCCAGACGCCGCCATGAGCTTGATCTTGTTCTCGGCCTTGGCCTTGGAGTAGTAGAAGCCGGTCGCGCTTGCCATTTCAGCGAACACGGCCGGGATCAGGTAGGCCAGCGCCGAGGTGTCCATGGTGATCCAGATCACGCGGCAGGAAAAGACGGTGATCGCCATGGTGACAATACTCACGCCCAGAAAAATGAGCTTTGAAAACTCCACCTTTTTCCTCTCTGCTGCAGCAGCTTTCAGCTGCCGGATCTGTTTCCTGAGTCTCCGGTTTTCTTCATAAAGCTGCCGGATCCGTTCGGGATCCGGCTCTGTTGTTCCCTGAGCTGTCGCTTCGGGTTCTTCATATTCCTGCATGAGTGCCTCCTTCCTTAGTCGTAGAGTGCCTCGATCCCCTGCCGGGTGAGGAAGTCCTTCTGCGCGTGCTTCACTTTGGCGGCATAGTCGAGGGCCGCGTGCATGTCCCCGTTACAAGGAGCGTCAGGGATCCGCTGCACGGCCTTGGCGGTTGCTTCGCCGAGAGCGATCGCCGCCCCGACGCCCTGCACCAGAAGGAGCTCTTGCTGCTCTCTGAGCCGCTCGTGCTTTTCCTCTGTTTCCCGCCGTTCCTTTTCCTCGTCCTCCATCTTCTTTGCGCGTTTCTGGAGTCTCTGCTCGATCATCCAAAAACAGAAGCCCGTCAGCGCCGAGGGTATGCTGGCGGCGATAATGATTGCTGTTACGTCCATGTGTTCACCTCCTGAGAAAATTCGCTTTCCCTGCGTTTGAAAATTATGTTTTGTTCGATCCACTTCTGGAGCCCGCGGGTGGCACAATGCCCCAGCATACCGAAGTAGCTCTGCATGGTCGCGTCCACGGCGTCAAAATCAATGAGCCCGGCCTCGTATTCCTTGGATATGTACCGCATACGGGCCTTCATTTTCTTGACGGCCTGCGGCGTTGGCTTGCGCCTGCCTGGATAGATCCGGCAGCCCACGAAGGTGACGCCCCGGCAGACGAGGCCGATCGTGGTCTTGCTGTTGAGTTCGAGGTGCAGCACTTCGCCCAAGTATTCCTCAATGAGCACGCGCCACTCGTTCAGCACTTTGGCGTCCCTATGCAGCAGCACCATGTCGTCCATGTACCGGACGTAATAGTGGGCCCTGAGCTCGTGCTTGACATACTGATCCAGCTCGTTGAGGCAGACGTTCGCAAGCAGCTGGCTGGTGAGGTTGCCGATCGGCATACCTACCTCGAAAAGCCGCTCAGACGGCGGCACCTCGTCGGCGCTCTTGCCCGGAGGCAGGCCGAACGGGGTATGGTCGCAGCACACGATCACGCGCATGAGCCAGAGAAAACCGTCCTCTCCGGGATATTTTCGCGATAAAATACCGAGCAGCACCTCATGGTCTACCCGGTAGAAATATTTTGAAATATCCAGTTTTAAGTAGTGCCAGCGCGGGCCCGGCTTTCTGTCCACCTGCTCGCACCAGTATTGAAGCCGGTCGGCGGCTCTGGTGGTTCCTTTACCCACGCGGCAGCCGTATGAGTGGTAGATCATGCCGTTGTCGAGCTCTTGGTTGACTTGCAGATATATGGCCCACTGTACGACGCGATCCCGGAAGCCCAGCGCCATTATGAGGCGGCGCTTTGGTTCTGAGACGTAGAACTGCCGGTATCGGCCCACGGTGTAGGTGCGCCACATGAGGTCGTTCTGTATGCCGATCAGGTTTTCCTCCAGATTGGACGAGAAGGCCACCACGTCGCCGCGGTACCATTTCTCGCTTGCCGCTTCGTGGTATGCGTTGAGCAGGTTTTCCCACGAGTATATTCTCTCCAGAAGGGAGGGCCGGTTTGATGTTTCCATATCCTCACTCCTTTGCTGTCAAAATAATGGCCCGCGTGTGACACTCCTTGGCGCGTCCGTTCCCCTATGGCCGCCACACCATAGGATCCCGGCCGCCTTCACCCGCTTATGAGGGAACGGCCAGCCTCCGCGGTTTGCCCGCCGCCTCTGGCGACTTTCGCCAGCAGACTGCACGGGCGCTGAGCTTTGGCCTTGACGGCCGGGAAATGCGTCCCTTTTGCCTTGCTGTTTCTGCTGAGCCGTAGCCCGCAGACTAAAAACGAATAAGGCGAGAGCGGAGCGGAAGCCCACGTTCGTGTTGACATTCGCGCGGGAGTTGTTGCCGTTGAAGTAGAACACACCAGCGTTCGCACCGTTGTTCCAGTTGCCCCCGCGGATCACGCAGCGCCTCCTTTTTTCTCGACACATTCCCCACGGGCTCACACGTTCGACTTTTTCCAGCCGCCGAGCATACGCCCGATTTCGTTCAGTTCTTTGCTCCAGACTTCGTGGAGCCCCGGAGAGATCAGGCGATCCTCCGGCGAGACTGCCGTGTCCACCAGAGTGCGCAGCACGTCCAGCTTCGTGTCCATTTTGTTCTGGAGCTCCAGCCGTCGATTGCCCCGCGAGCGGTTGGCCTCAATGCAGAGCTCCAGCATTTCCATGAAGGCGTTCGTCATGTGTTTGCGGTACTCGAATTTCTCCGGCCGTCTCATATTCTGGGTGCGCTCAGCTACTCGGATCATGCTCCGGGTGATACGCTGGCGCAGCTCTAAATTGTCCATGTGTTACTCCTTAAAAGGGTAGGGGCGGCCCTTTGGTGGGGGCCGCCCCTTGCCAGATTTTCAGATTGCCAGATTACCTGATATTCGGGATATAAGCGGAGCGGAAGCCCACGCTCGTGTGGACATACGCGCGGGAGCCGTGGCCGGCGAAGCAGAACACACCAGCGTTCGCACCGCTGTACCAGGCGCCCCCGCGGATCACGCAGCGCTCGGCTACGCCGTTATTCAGCCAGTAGTAGTCGCCCTCATAGTCGGCCTCGACTGCGCCGTCGTCCGGGAGCAGGGCCAGAGAACGCAGCAGCACCTTAGTGGCCGCGCCGATCGCAGCGGTGCAGGTGACGTTTGCAAAGAGGCAGCTCCGGTTCTGGTCTGCGAGGCTGGAAATGGTGGTGCTATATGTCCACTTGCTGCTCACATAGTCCAGCTTCACGGTGTTGCCGGAGAGCTTCGCGGAGCCGGAGACGGTACACTCAGGATCCACCAGAGAGCCGTCGGCCGCGTTGATTGCCTTCCAGCACACGCTCGTCTCGTTCTGCGGGTTGTCAGGATCCGCGGCGTCATTGTTTGCAAGGATCTGGAGCTCGCCCCATACGAAGCGGATCCCTCCCTGCCATTCCCACACGTTGCCGTTCAGATCCCAGATCCCGCCCAGAGTCTTGTCGTGGCTCCATGTGAGCGGGCCGGTGCCGGTCGCTACTCTCTGAATACGGCCGGAGCTGTCGCGGGACGTGGACGGGATCGCCTTGTAGTTGCTCTCTCTGGTGTCCTTGCCGTAGCTGTTGTTACCGTAGGGCATGAAGCCGTTCTTTTTGCACCAGAGGGCGATCGCGGCCCACTCCGCATTAGTGGAGAGGTGCCAGCCGTGGCCCTTGGCCTCGCAGCGTGCGCGGGAGGTGTCGAAGTCGATATTTACGGCCGGATCCTCGCCGGGCAGACTGTACGCTGCCGTCACGTTGTAGCCTTCGGTATTGATCGCAGCGTGGACGACATTCTGATATTTGGAGTAGTAGAAGCCGGGGATCTGGACGCCGTTCACAATAAAGGCGGGGTGGGTGGAGTCGTTGCCACCTTTCAGCACGTCGCTGTTCTTAAACGCCGGGATATACACCAGCACGGAGGGGAGATCGGTGTCGTCCACCTCGATCGTGTTGTTAGGGCACACGCTTTTGAGTGCCAGCATGGAAAGATCAAAATTTGCCATTGTCATGTCCTCCTTGTCTTAATCAATGCTCCAGAGAATAACGGTCACGTCGCCCATGTCGAGCGGGTTCTGTTCTCTCTGTACGGTGGTTTTCTGGTTCATGTCGTCGCCGTTCTCGGCTGCGTCCTCAGCTGCCAGAGCTTCGGCCGTTTCCTCTGCCGGGATCTCGGTTTCGGTGTAGGTTGCGGCCGGGATCATAACCTGCGCCACATAGCGCAGCCCGGAGTCGGTGCCGATCGTCAGGTTGCCGGACTTATCCCGGCAGACGTCCACCTCGACGTCCCAGTCCTTCTGATACTTGGCCGCGTTCAGCATGATCTCGTCGTCGCCGAAGGTCAGGCGGGTGCCGCTCTGCTCGAAGTCGATTTTCTGGCCCGCGTTTTTTTCGATCACGGTCACTTTGTTGGTTTTAGCCATGGTTACATTCCTCCTTTAATTCTCAGTTTAATGGTTGCGCTTTTGGCGCTGCCGTCATAGGCCACCTTGAAGCCGTTCAGCATACGGTCGAAGATCCTCACGTCGCCGACGTTTCCGTCGTGGGCGGTGATCTCAGCCTCCACGGTGTAGTCCGTGAAGTTTCTCACGGTATTGAGGGCGATCGTCTGGGTGGAGTTGTTGAAGGGGTAGCTCTGGCTATTGCTGAGCGTTACCGCCTTTTCCTCCGTCGCCACCTGATCGGCCGTGAGTCCGCTCTGGATAATCAGCAGGGCAGCCGCGAGGTACGCGTCTGAAATGCCGCCCTCCATGTTGTTGAAGTTCCCGGCACTCTGAGGGGTGCCTTCCTGAATGACTTCCTCTGTCTCTTGGTCTTTTACTTCGTCGATCCAGTGGGTGTTTCTGTACATGTCCTTGTTCCTCCTTCCTTTAGGTTATTACTTCATAGATCGGGATCGTGAGCTTCACGAGGACGCCCTGCTGGCTCACCTTTTCAATGACGCGCTGCTGGTAGGCTGCCACCTCTCCGCGCACGTCAATGAGGCGAGAGGCCGAGATCGTACACTCTACGGCGTCCAGTGTCGGAAACGTCGCTAAAATCACCAGCGTGTCGCCTTCGATCGTTTTCTTGTTAATGGTTCCGCGGTGCCACGTCGCGCCCACCTGAGCCTCTACGGCGTGGATCGAGCGGAGCCACTGTTTCCTCCGGTGCTCCATGAAGCTGTCGTAAAAATACGCCATTCGTGTGCCCTCCTTTCTGTTTATTCACCGCAGCGCCGTGTCCCACACCTCACGAAGCTATACGCTGCACTGGTGAGGCCCGCCGCTGTAGCTGCCTTGTTGGTTATAGCCGCGCCTTTTGTCCCAGCTCCCCGCGTCCCACACCTCACGAAGTCATACGCCCCGCAGGCGAGGTTTGCGGCTGCTGCAGCCTTGTTGGTTATAACTGCGCCTTTTGTTCCGGCTCCCCGTGTTCCACACTTTACGAAGTCATACGCTCCGCAGAAAAGCCCCGCAGCTGCGGCCACTCTTTTTGCTATGCCTGCGCCCACGGACAAAATGCGCGGATAGGTGCCGCAGGCAAGGGATCCGGCCCCTTTGTACCCGTAGCCGGTGAACTCCGTCTCCAGCTCAGAGCCGATCGGGTTCTGGAGCACTCGCCCCAGCGTGCCCGGCCGTGGGGAGGTTCCGCAGATGATTGTCCCGGCGCTGGTGAAGCCGTAGAGCTGCGGATCCGTTTCCGGTGCCGCCTCAATGCTTTGCTTTACGACTGCGCCCAGAGTTCCGGGCTGCGGATAGGTTCCGGCCATTCTGCCGAAGTCGTACCGGATAGGCTCGGCCGATCCTTCGACGGCGATCTCGTTCTTTGTGGCTGCGCCCAGAGTTCCGGGCCGCGGGTAGGTTCCGCAGATGATTGTCCCGGATCGGGGGAAGCCATAGAGGTGCAGCTTTTCCTCCGGTTCCGTTTCAATGCTCTGCTTTACAATAAAGCCCACTGTCGCGATCCTCGGACGGGTACCGCATTTCACGAAGTTGTACCGGTGCAGCTTGGAGCTCAGAGCGTACTCGACGCCCGGATCCGGCCCCTGCTGCCAGAAATAGAAAACGCCCGCGAGGTGCGAGCGCACGTTCTTGGCCGCCTTCACGGCCTCCACAAATTTGCCGAAGTTCTGGGCCGTTATATGCGGGTTTGTGGTGAGCGCCACGAAGGTGTACGGGGTGCCGTACATTTCGTACCATTCCATGATGTAGCCCTCGCCGAAGTATGCAGAGATCAGCTGCTCCACGGCCCACTTCGTCCCACGCTTGCGCTTGATCTGCTGGGCGATCTTTAGCGTGGCCTGCTTTTCCTCCAGACTCATGCCGGTGGAGTCGTACCAGTCCACGTCAAGCTCCCACGCCAGCTCGTCGCATTCCGCTTCGTTGAGGTTGTCTATGTTGTCCCACACTCTGAGCGTTTTCAAGCGCTTGCTGGGCTCTCCTATGAGTCGGTTCATGGCCTTGCTGAGAGCGATCGCCGCCTCGTCGTCCCGCATGAAGGCAGGGAGAAGGCGCAAAAACTCCAGCTCAGACACTTTCATGCCGCCCATGTTCCACCTCCTTTCAATCCTTTACAACGTGCTGCACGTTGATGTTCCCGGAAAACTTCGCCACGGTGGTGCTCGGCAGCTCCTTGTATTCCGGTTTGGTGATAGTAACGCGGGTGGCCCCGATCGGGTTCTCTATCCAGTGAGGGCAGAGGATCAGCTTCCTGAGCTCGTCGGGGTTTATATCCTGATCCAGATTGGAGCCTTGCCAGTAAATGTACCGGTTGATCGCTCCGTCCGGGCCTTCCACATTCTTGACGACTTCGGACTCGTTGGCCTTGGTCGTGTAGTAGGTCAGCTCTATGTCGTAGAGCTCCACCTCCGGGGCCTCCACCTGCACAATGTCAGTGAGCGGCCTCACGTCGTCCGCAGAGCAGACGCGGCGCACGGCCTCCAGTATATCCTCGTCCGGCAGCTCTCCACCGGCGCAGATCGGCACGATTTTGACGCGCCCGTACATGTTCCGGGTGATCTCGATCTTTACCTCGTCGGCTGCTGCCAGAGAGCCGGAGAGGGCCAGCGTCAGAAGCTCGTCGTCATAGCTGGCCGTATAGTCGGCACCTGCCACGGCCTCAGAGCCGCCCGGCAGGTACACCACCAGAGACTCCGGGATCAGGTTCGCGCCTCCTTGGAAGGCGTGCCCGGCGTAGGTTTTCAGCGTCCGCTTGATCCGCTCGGTTTCAGACTCCACCACCGCGTCCGTGACGATCGGGTTTGCAGACAGCGCCCAGTAGCGGTACGCCTTTTCTGGGCCCGCGGTGCTGAGCCGGTTCTCCGCTTCCCGGATCCTTTCCCGGTATGCTTCGTCGGTTTCCTGATTGCCGCCCCCGTCGGTCGGCTCGGTGTTGGTTACATAGTCAATCAGGGCGACGTCCGAGAGGTCAACGATCTGGGAGAGCTCCCCGATCGCTGCGTCGTTATAATCTGCGCCGCCCTTTTCAGCTGTCGCGCCTACTTCGACGTAGAGTTGCCCCGCGTAAAGCACGACGGTTTGGTCTGTCAGAAAATAGTGGATAAAGTCACCTGTCACCCTCAGCCGGGCCGGTATGATGATATTGTGAGACACGGCCTCATTCACGCCGAAGCGCAGCGTGGTGGTGGCGAAGGTAGGGGCGAGCCGGGCGGTGTCTCGGTTTTCTCCCAGAGCGTCCAGCACGTCCCCGCGGGCATATCTGAGCATTTTCTGGCGGCAGGCGTCGTTCACGCTGTTGTAAACGGCCACCACCACCTGAGCCAGAGCTTCGCCGAAGATCCGGCGCTCGTCGCCCGGATATAAGGGCTCGTTGACGCCGTTCTCCAGATCTTCCAGTATACCGTCCCGGATCGGGCCCGCTTCGGTGTCTATGAATTTGAGCTCGCTCATGCGTCCTCGTCCTCCTTTCTTTCAATGTCCACATAGGTGATAAAGTTTCCGGGGTTCCCGGCCTCCGGGTTGATCTGAATGTCCTTTGTGTTGACGCGGGGCTCGAATGTCTCCAGCACCCACTCAGCGTCCGCGACGGCCTCGTCCGTGGCGTTCGGCTGGTCGATCAGGGCACCGTCCCGGCCCCTCACTCGGTCGTATGGCACCTCGCCGCGGATTGTCCGCAGCAGATTGGAGGCGCACGTTTCCGGGTTCCCGTTTCCATGTGCTTGCATATCCTCCCTCCTTACACGAGCGTGACTTCGCTCAAATACACCCAGCTGTTGATCCCGTCCGGGTGTCCCAGTAATACCCGGTTTTGGCTTTCCTTGATCTGGCTCACCTTATGGCTGCGCTGCTTCACCCACGAGGGGATCGTCTGGCCGGTCGCGTATTTCGTGCCGGTGGGTTTCACATAGTCGCCCACCTTGATTGTCTTTTTTGCCGCTTTCTTGACGGCGGTGTTTGTGGTTTTCTTCTGGGCCTTGGTCGTCTTGCTGGCCTTCACTTTCAACGCCGAGGTGTTCACCTTCACGCTGGTGGTGTCTGGATCGTACTCTTTGAACTCGAAGGAGAGAGTCGCCAGACGTATGCGGCCGGAGTCGTCGGTCTTGACGCTGCCGACGGACACTTTCCTGAGCTGGAGCTTCGGGCCCAGCTGTTTGCCTCCCAGATAGAAATAATTTACTTTTGTGACAAGTGCCTTCCAGCTTTCGATCTCTGCCCGGACGTCTACGCCCGCCCCGGAGTGCAGCGTGGTGGTGAAGCTGAGCGGGAAAAGCTCGGTGCCGCGCTCGTTGGTGGTTTTCTTTTCCTCGGTCGAGGCGTTGTTGTCTGCCACCTGCGAATATGAGAAACTGAGATCTTGAAGGGCGACGACTTTCTGAGAACTCACGGCCCATGTTTTAGGGCCCCATTTTGCCATTGTTGCCATGCTATCCCTCCTTAATGCGGGCCGCTGGTTTCGCCATGGACGCCACTGTGGGTGTGGTCTTTCAGGCTCACGCCTGCGGCCGTGACGTCGCCGTCTGGCACAGCCCCCGTTATGGTTCCCGCGGTGAGGTGGGGGAGATACGCGCCCCACTCGCCGTCAGCGCGTCCCAGCAGCAGCCCGGTGGAGTCGTCAAACTCGACATACACCACGACCGTGCCTTTCTTTAGCTGCCCGGTGTCGCCTCTCAGGTGCCACGGGATCGTGATCTTTGCGGTCGGCTTTGCGCCTGCGTCAGAGGGCACCACGCGGGCCGTGTTGCCTTCTATGGTGGCGATCGTGCCTTTGTTTATTTGTCCCATTAGTAGCCCTCCAGCAGATCCCTGAAATACAGGGTTGATTTATTTCCTACGAAGTCATGGCGCACTTTATAAACGAACACGGGGCCGTCCCATGCGCTCGCCTTGTCGGTCTTTAGCTGCAGCAGGCTTGCGGCAGCGTAGCCGGTCAGCAGAGCCTTGGAGAACTGGCGCGTGTGCCCGTATTTGTTGGCGTTCCTCAGCAGCCCCTTGGCGAAGCGGGCCGCCTCTGCGTTGCTGTTGCTCATAAGTGTGACGCGATCACCAGAGGCAGGGAGCCCCGGAGCCCGGAGCTGCGCCTCGGCGATACATTTCGCCCGGAGCACGGCCGTGTTCTTTGCGTCCGGCGCTGTGAATGTGCCGGAGTAGCTGCCCGCTGTTACTTCGCAGGATCCGAAGCACGCGCTCCGGTTGTCTTGGTAGGTAAAGTTCCCATTTTCGTCCACCTCCAGCGTGCCAGCGACGGCCTGCTGCTCAATGTATTGCTCACTGTATGCCAGCAGCTTGCCGTCATATATGAGCATTTGGCAGCCCTCCAGCGTGCAGAGGCGGGAAAACAGAGCGAAGTCTGTCTCGCTCTCTTGTTTCAGATACGGGTACATTTGATCCGTGCAGCCGTAGTTCTGAAAAGTGAGGCCATGGTTCGCCGCGATCTCGCTCCCCAGTTGCAGGAAGCGAACGCCCGCCCAGCTTTTGGACTTTCTGGTGGCTCCGCTTTTAGGCATAGCCATGGCCCGGATCGTAAAGAGTCCGTTTTCGGGTTTCATGGAGTGCAGAAACATTTTCCCGGTGTCGCTTGCCCCCTCAGTGAAGCGGAGGACGTCACCGTCTGCCGGGTTCCATTTGCTCCAGATCCCCTTGGTGTCGTTGAAACGGAGCACGAGCGTGTCGGCCTGCTTTTCCGCGTACATCTCATGCACGCAGTAGTTCAGAGACACGTCGTTGTATATGTCCGTCCCGTTGTAGTAGAGCTTCACGGGCTGCCCCCTTCGCCCTCAGTGTCCCGACGCCACGGCGGCAGCGTGTCCGGCGTCTCCACGTTCTCGACGATCGGCAGCCGGAGGGCCACGTTCGCGTCGAAGATCAGCACGTCCGCATAGTCGGGGTTAAAGTCTATGATGTAGTGGGCGAGTGTTTCGTCGCCGTACATTTCGAGGGCCAGCGCGTCGAAGGTGTCGCCCTCTCGCGTGGTGTATTCCTTGTAGGCCGTTACCCTACGCATATTGAGCCACCTCCCGCATTTGAATAAATTCCTCCAGCCAGTCGAAGAACTCGGCCTCGTGCGCTTTGAGCTGCACCATGAGATCGTCGTCCCCGTCTCCGGTATTGCCCGTCTGGATCTGTGGGCTCCATGTGAAGCCGGAAAAGTCGTAATAAATGACTACGCCGCCACTGTCGGCCAGACTTCCCAGTGAGAAGTTGTCCAGAGTCAGCAGCTCCCCGGCCTTGCTGGTGAGTCCTGCGTCAGAGGTTCCACCGGTTGAGCTTGCGCTGTTGAATACCTCGTGGATCATGGTGTCCAGCTTCTCCCAGAGAGTTGCCAGAGGCACCACGGCCTCGGCTCCAGCCTCGCCGCCTGCCAGAAGATTGTTACCGGACGCTCCGAAGATTGTCGGTTGTGTTAAAATACCGCCCTCTTTGTACCACTCAATGCCGAAGTGTGGCACGCTTGGCGGTGACAGTGAAAAGCTGCCGCTTATGCTGATATGCGGGAGCTTTAGGTGTGGCAGACTCCACGAGAAATTGAAGGCGCTTTTTATTGCGCTGATCGCAGAGCTTACCGCATTTTTGGCCGCGTTTATCTTGTCAGAGATCGCGGAGTGTATGCTGTTGAAGATCGACGACACGGTGCTGAGGGCCGAGTTCAGGGCCGAGCTGATCGTCGATTTTATGGTATTGAACACGCTCGACACGGTGCTGAGGGCTGAGTTCACCTTGCTGCTGATCGTGCTGGTGATTGTGTTCCAGATACTTGAAGTCACGGAGCTGATCGCGTTCCATGCTGCGCTTGCGACGTTCTGGATCGCACTCGTTACCGAACTTACCACGGCGCGGGCGGCCTCGATCTTGCTACTGATTGCCCCCTTTATGCTTTCCCAGATTGTCGAGGCGGTCGTGCTGATCGCGCTCCAGATAGTGCTTGCCACGTTGCTGATCGCGGTCGTTACGGCCGTGAATGTGG